>Ga0116166_1001498_pt1 | contig 20946 bp, 15 predicted proteins | sample AD_JPNMR2_MetaG_FD_89884 | JGI IMG/M metagenome (GOLD analysis project Ga0116166, IMG submission 89884) | Active sludge microbial communities of municipal wastewater-treating anaerobic digesters from Japan - AD_JPNMR2_MetaG | ecosystem: Engineered > Bioreactor > Anaerobic > Digestate | place...
CCAGACTTGTCATATTCTCCGTAGGAATCCGCCACGAGTATCGTGGTCGATGGGGAGGATATCACCGCCCGTTTAACCGGAAAGAGACGGATCTGAGCCGCATCCACGGAAAAGGGGCCGAATGTCGCCCAGTTCATTCCATAAGAACCGGTCCGCAGATAATCTTCACGTTTTTTCCCGGCGAAACTTGAAGAAAGCTGAAACTCAGATCTGTTCGTTGACGGACACTTGAAGACATTGTTCACAATCACATTGCTTCCATTAGCATCGCTCTCAATCGAAGGATCGAGAACTGAACCGCCGATTTGACTTCCGATGCTATTTTGCCATCTGACAGCTGGTATGCCATCATGTTTCCACCTTACTGGCGGATACACCTCATAGTCGTTCACATACATGTCCATCGCCAAGCCTATCTGCTTTAGATTCCCAAGACAATTACTTGATCTACCCTTTTCCCTCGCCATCGAAAGCGCCGGCAATAGCATACCGGCGAGAATAGCAATAACCACAATCACAATAAGCAACTCCACCAAGGTGAAGAACCTGCGTCTAAACAAACGCCCGGACCACACTCCAAGACAATGAAAAGCTCTGCCTCTCATTCCTCTACGGCCCCTAACCGGTTCATAACTCATTTTCATCATTTTCATACTGATCTCCTATTTTGTTGATTATATTTATTCATATGATAAACAATATATTATTAGTAAATACTATTTAATTTAGTTTATCCTAAGTAATACGGCAAAAAAAAAAGAGCTACAAAACGCGCTCTTTCACCGCTTTTCTGTAGTTACTCCTGTCTTGGATTTTTTCCATTTTTTAGAACACTCGGGACATTCCTCGCAGAAATCCAAATATGCAGCAAATTTTTTCAATACAGTATCCGACATCGCATGTTCGAGTCTGCACGCCTCATTGTCTGCTTCCGTCATCTCCATGCCGAGAACCTTAACTAAGAAATCCTTTATGATACCGTGGCTACGTGTAACGGACTTCGCCGCCTTCTTTCCTTCCGGGGTCAGCGTGATTATGTCATGCGGTACATAATTTATCATACCCTTTTCGCTGAGCGCTCGCAAGGCTCCTGTCACAGAAGCGTAGCTAACCTTGAGTTTCTTCGCTATGTCCTTGGGGCGAACAGCACTCCTACCTTCGATCGTTTCGTATATAACCTCGATGTAATCCTCGAGACTTGCGCTTAGTTCGGCTTTCGTTTTCATTAGACAACCTTTGTTTTACTTGATTTTAACTTGCTAAGACACATAAATTAAGCCTTGCCTAACAATTTGCAAGCGGAATTTTTAAAAATATTAAAAAAATATCATTACCCTCTTTATTATCAGCCAAATCCATTTATTTTGACCTGCCTAGAACTTCGTGGTCGCGTAATACGCGAATTGCTTCTAGCGTTTTCCGCGTATTTCGTAGTTCCTGTCTCTCATCTTGAGGATTCACAATCTGAGAAAATCAGTGCCCCTCTGTAGCTTGTCCGTTTCTTTCCTTACTCGGACTCCCTGTTCACAATCCGGTCGGCCTCCTTGAGGACTTCTAGTTCAGGATATGCAAATCTTGATTTCGAGTGGTGATTACCTATGATATCCTTCACAGTCTGAATTTTCTCGATGGGGAAGTCTATAGAGAGAAGCAACTCCTCTGCGACCAAAGGACCAAACTCCTCTTGCAGATTTCCGTCGTTGTAGCCGAACTTTTCCTCCGCCGGCCTTATGCCAACATCATGAAGAAGAGCGCATGCTACTATGATGTCATAGTCACATCCTACTCTCTCGGCGGCAATCCGTTTCGCATGGAAAAGCACGGACATGGCGTGGCTTATCCTCCGGTCGTCATCTCCGAAGAAATTTATCAGCAGCCTTGCGATTTTCGCATCTATATACTTCATAAAATTTCTCGTTAATTTATTTTAAACTGCGAAACTCGCAAAGGGCGCTAAAATGTTATTAGTCACTGATGTACACGAATTTTCGCAGATCGCACCATACAGTATCGAGGTAATTTCAAAATTACAACATTAAATTAGAGTAGAATGCTTGAAAGTCAAGCTGGGTATGAAAAAAGTCAAAAAATGTTTTTTTAAAGCTTTGAAAGTTTCTATGAAAATATATTGTAACGTATTGTTGTTAAATATGTTAGGATATAAATGTTGATGCGGTTTGACTGTGGTTCTGGTTTTTTCATTAGAACCCAGCGATGGCTGTTCTCATCTCTTGAAGAGGAGTTTGGGGAGTTGAATGAGAAGTAGGATGAGGGAAGGAAGAAACGGCATACCCCCCCGAAACGGCCTCTTGAAGAAAATTTGGCCCATATACCCAAATTCTGCTAACAGGCTGCAAATATGATGCCAACGGGAGCAAAGTAAGGTGGTGCGGATACGAATTGCACATTGACAGCATTGACGGGAATATTCAAGCGAGTGCATAATTATCGTCCGCCTCGGTACATAACGACCAGCTGACCATAACCATGACGCAGATAAAAGCGGAACGCATTGTAAATTTCTATCACCTGATGGATGCCGCATACGACTTTAAACAATCGGCGAAATGGGGCGTATGGCTAAAAACAAGATCTTTTATTGTGAAAATGCACTATCGGTGCGGTGAAAGGGAATTTTGAGAAGTCCAAACAATAAAAATTAGGAATAGCCGCTTGTTCAATCAAAATTGTTGTACGGACTTGAAATTTTTCTATGCCGAGCAGTTGAGTTAACAAGTCTGATGAAAGCAGATACTTGCACTAACTTTCAGAAAATTCTACAGCAAAATGCGGCCTCCTCAACCAGCACAAGAAAACAAGCAAATTCCACTCCTGTTTTTAAGTTAAATAGGCTCCACTGAAAAATTCAAAAAATATTATATAATCATTTTACAAGTAAGTATTTATGTAGTATAATGTTCTCAAAAAAATGGTTTAAATTGCAAGGAATATCAAGAAGTCCCTTCAAAAACCTCGCACTTGAGCCTAAAACTGAGAGAAACAAGAAAAAACGAAGGCGAAGCCAGAGAATTTTTCAGAACAGATAGGGGATATGCAGAAAAACTTTTCGCCCAAAACACAAAAATCTTTTTTCAGTAGACCCTATTTGATCTGAAAGCTCGCGCAAAGTGTATATCTGGCTTCTTGAGTTAACTGCGCCGTATAGATTTATTGAATTTAATCAATTAAATCGCAATATCACAAAGAGAACCGAAGCTAAAAGAATACTTTTTATCTTTTAGGATTCTTTTTTGCTTAATTTTACAACAACTCTTTTGAGTCTTGGATTATCCGTTTCCAGACTTTCAGTAGTTATTTCAGGATCTTGTTGAAGAGTAGTGTGTACAACTCTTCTTTCATGGGAATTCATTGGAGGTAAAGTAACTGCTTCTCCCCATCTTTTTACTTCTTTTGCAGCATCCAGAGCCTGTTGTTTCAAATTTTCATCTCTGTTGGGATCTTCTTGTGGTTCTTTTTTTTGTCTTTTTGTACCTGGCCCTTCAGTCCTTCTACGATTTCTGTTTTCTCTTCTTTTTTCACTTTTTCCATCAGAATATCCGTCCACGTCAATTGTAATTCTCGGAAATTTAGTATCAAATCTGAGCATCATTCTATTGAGAAGGAACTGGAGATTGTCAAGGGTTTGCCCCTTTTTTCCTATAATTCGTCCAGCATCTTCGCTCTTTGTTTTTACGTAGATTCTTCCATTTTTCTCTTCTGCAGTAACTTCTGCTTTTAAGCCGAGATAATCTAACATTGTTGCAAGTGTTGTAACTGTTTTCTGAATCATTTCTTCCATTTGCATTCCTGATTCCATTTTGAAGTCTCCTTTCTTTTTTAAATCTATTAAGCTTGAGCTTCCTTTTTCAATAGAGGCTTGTATTTGCTTAAAACAAGTTGAATTATACTGATAACCTGACTAACAGTCCAGTATAAAGTTAAACCTGAAGGTAAACTATACAACAAAAATAGCATAATTAAAGGCATAAAAGCCATAATTTTTTGTTGTGTGGGATCACCTGAAGAAGGGGTGAGTTTTTGTTGAATAAACATCGTTATTGCCATTGCAAGAACCAATGGATTTATCGGCAATGGTATTCCGGGGATGAATAAGCTATCAGGTCGAGATAAATCGTGTGCCCACAAAAACGATGCCTGTCTGAGTTCTATTGCTCCATTTAGTGTGTTATAGAGAGCAAAAAAGACCGGAATTTGAAGGAGTATTGGCAAACATCCTCCCAGTGGATTAACTCCGTGCTCTTTATATAATTCCATTATTTTCATATTCATTTTTTGAGGGTCATTTTTGTACTTTTCTTTTATTTCAAGTACCATTGGCTGTATTTTTTGCATATTTTTCATTGACGAATTTGCTTTTTCTGTTACAGGCCAGAAAATAAGTTTCACCAAAATTGTCAAAACTATTATACTTAATCCATAATTAGCTATATATTTGTTGAGCAAGACCAGAAAGGTAAGAAGTAATTGAGATATAGGTTCGAGCCAATTCCAGCCTAAATGCATAATCTTTACGGCAAAGTCATCGAATTTTTTTAATAATTTTCTCTCTTTAGGGCCAACATATAAAGAATATTTAAGCTCTTTACTTTCGCCAGCTTTAACTTTTAGAATTTTAAGCCCTTTACTGCTTATACACGGAATATTATTTGCCTTATTAAAAGCCTCCATAATATTTCCTTCTTCAAAAATGTCTGCAGGCTTAAGTATGGAACAAAAATATTTATTCGAAAGAGCAATCCAACGAGAAGGATTTTCCTGCTTTTCATTAAAACCAGTCTTATTGAAGGCCTTTGTTTTTACCACATTACCAGCGGCAAGGCAGCTATCTATACTGAAATATTCCTGTCGTATATTATCTCCTGCCATCTGGTTGAAATTAGTTATTGTACCAGCTGAAATCATAAAATCACTTATCGTAATATCCTTTTCTGAGCTGTTTTTAATAAAAAGTTGAGAATTAATAGTGTATTCGTCTTCAATATAAAAACTTTGAGTAACGTCTATAATATCTAAATTGGATTTTAATTTTCTTGATATTGTAAGAGAGCGTGGTTTTTTATCCTGAACGGTGACATCTATTAATTCAAAATTTCGTCCAAAAAATGTTTGTAAAGCGTCAAATGGTATATTTTTTGTTCCAAAAGCAATTTTTTCTTTTCTCTGTTGATCAAGGTATTTATTGAAAACAATAGATTTAATTGAAGAGGAAGTGGGGGAAATTTCGCACGTGATATATTCATTCTGAATAAACTCGGAAGGCAGATCAATATTTTTACTTAACGGAATTTCTTCTTTTTTCGAAAAAGTAAGGTCTTGATTTACAGGATGTTCAATACTATTATCCTTTTGTTTTAAGTGCGATTCTGTATTTACACTCTGGATGTTTTCAATATTTTTTGCTCTTTCCTCAAGTCTCTTTTTGGAATAAATGCCCCACATTATCACAATTGTAATACATACAAGCATTGTTATAACTGTTTCTTTATCTAATTTCACTTTTTTGTCTCCTGCTCATTTTTATTCCTTAGTATACTAAATTTATCTGGAACGGGGTCATATCCTCCACTACAAAGAGGATTACATCTTAAAATTCTTGTAATCCCCATAATTAATCCTTTAAATATTCCATGTTTTTTGATTGCGATCATCATATATTCCGAACATGTTGGTCTAAAACGACACATTGGGGGAAGAAAAGGCGAAATAAATGATTTATAAAACTTCAAAAAAGAGATAAGAATATCACTTAGAGTAAATGATTTTTTCACAGTATATTCCATTTTCTGGCTTCCTTGAAATGTACTATTAGCTCTTCCTGAACTTCTAATAAATTTGCAGTTAACAATGCTTGTTTCGGAATTAATATTACTTCACATGGACTAATGGTTGCCTTTGTATTACGAAAAACCTCCTTCATTATTCTTTTCGCGCGATTTCTAATAACAGCTTTAGAACTAAACTTCTTACTGCATATAAAACCACTTTTTAGCCTTCCGGAACGGGATTCAGCAATTAAAACAATCAAATAACGCCCCGAAAACTTCTTCCCATTCGCTTTTACATAATCAAAATCTTTTTCTGACCTTAATAAACTCTCTTTTTTAAGTGTCAGATGAGAGCCGAAACCCTTTAATTCGTCTTTTCTATTATTTAAAGAGGGCATCTTGACTCTTGAGATTGTGCAAAACTATGCACTCAGTCTTTTGCGCCCTTTTCTACGTCTCCTGCTCAAAATCTGTCTGCCAGATTTTGTCGCCATTCTTGCTCTGAAACCAATCTTGCGTTTCCTCTTTATGTTTGACGGTTGAAATGTTCGTTTCATATTTTATCTCCTGAATTAAGTATTTTAACATATTGAAAAATTGGTAATTTATGCTCAATATAAAGATAATCAAGCAAAAAAATCATTTTTATGAATAAAGCCAGAACAGTCAAAAAAAGGATTATTATAATTTTGTGTTTTTTATTCTTCTCATGTGCAACCCTGCAAATGCAAAGAGTCCCAATATCATTTAATGAAATTGATACGATGGCAATTCCAGAAGAAATACCCTTTTCTGAATATAATAGATTAAATATCAATAAAGATAAAGAAATATTATTAAACTTTAAAAAGCCAGAAAAAGAACTGAATTATTACGAAAATTCTTTGTTTTTCTCTCAAATTAATGAAAATTCTGGAATAAAATCGACTTTTTCAAGATATATAAAAATGTTACTTAAGGGGGATTCGCAGGAATTCTGGGAAATTTTAATGGAATCTGAAATAAAATCTAGGGAAAATAAAAAATTGATAATGAAATTTATAATGTCCAAATTTGGTGAAATTCAAAAGTTCCTTTACGGAAAAGGAAATATCCTCGAAGGCAAAGTCGAAATCTTAGACTGGAAAAGAGAAGCAATTTTCCCAAAAAAACCAGTAAAAGTCGGAGATAGATGGAAATATTCTGAGAAAATGACTATAAAAATATCATATTTTTTTATTGATTCAACCAGTCCAGAAGAAATTCATGTTTTTTCTAAATTCGATGGATATGCAAGGTACAAAGGACAACTTTGCGCAATTATAACTTCAAAAACTCATTCACAAAGAAAAGAAAGTTTCTCAACTATTTTCAAAAAATTTAATATCATAATAGACACATATGCATCAGAAAAAACTCTCTTTGATATTGAAAAAGGGATAATAGTTGCGAAAATCGCAGATATACATAGTTTTACTTTTTCAGAAGATGGAGCTTTTAGTGACGAAAGTAGGGGAAAAGTAATTCAGGTTATATGTGATAAAAATAGAAATCCTAACTAAATTATAATACCAGGGTAATAAAAAAGTGGAAAATTTTGAAAAATTCTCATTTTCAATATCAAAACTCAGGTTTTTTGAATTCTGTAAAAGAGCTTACTATTTCAGATACATCTTATCTCGTGGAGGTTGGGATAAAGCTTCCCCTCAAAAGACAAGGGAAATTTATTCGTTGAAAAATCTTATAAGAACAGAGCAGTTTTTATCTGAAGTTTTAAAAGAATCTTTTAAAAATTACCTAAAGCAAGGAAAAATGAAAAAACAAAAAAAAGAATTTTATCAGATAGCAAATATAGAATTTTATAAGTTATGGAATCGATATTATAGTAATTTTTTAAATTTCACTGATGAAGGAAAAAATAAAATGCTCTTAGACATCTTTTACTCACCTGAAAATTCTGAAGAGCTGCATTTTAAAATTTTTAATCAATTTAAACAACTAATATCATTATTTGTTGAGTCCACTTTCTTTAAAGAATACTCAAATACGCAATATCTCTATTTACGAGATCTTAATGAACCTGAACAAATTGAAATTGGAGGAATTCCAGTATTTACATCTCCTTTTCTTTTAAAAGTCCAGGCAGATACAGCGGAAGTATCTCAATTATTTCTTAATAATTTCAAAATTCTAAAATATTGGGATATCTCTGCAAGCTTACTTGAAATTTTTACTAAACAAAAAACAAAGTCGCCCAAAATTACAGTCAGGTCTATATTTCTCATTGAAAATAAGTTTTTATCAGTCTGGGCTTCCAGACCAATTTCAGAAATAAAAGGATTTATAAAAGAAAAATCAGAAGAAATTCTATACTTTGAAAATAATACCTGTAATTTACCAGAAGTGGAAAATAAAGAAAAGTGTAAGTTTTGCGAATTTCGCAAACTCTGCATTTAGATGGAACAAAAAATTTTTTTTTCTGTCTTCTTTTTATAGGTAAATTAGTTTATCTGTATCAAAGATTAGAATTTTTGGGTAAAAATGAGGTAAAAATGGGAAAAATCGAAAGAAATTTATTAATAATTTTTATTTTTTTACTAAATTTTGCGAATTTTGCTGCCGATATTGATTTTAATATAAGTCCTCAGCCTCTAATTAAGGGGCAAAGAGCACAACTCGAAATTACGAGCTCTGAAGACAAGCCCGAATTAATGGAATTCCCAGATATTGATGGAATTCGCTGGTTGGGAAAGGGAACAGTTTCATCACAAACTGAAATAATAAACTTTAAAGTGAGTAAGAGATATACTGTGACCTACAATTTTTTGGTAGAAAAGGAAGGAGAAATCAAATTTCCACAACTTAAGATAAAAATAGGCAATAAAAAAACTATTATCGATGCTTTTAGCGTAGATGCTATCTTGCCGCAATTGAATTTGAATAACGATAGTTCAGATAGTTCATCACCTGCCTCCCTCGAAAAATATCTCTTTGTTCATGCTAAAGCTTTATCAGATAAAAATGAATTTTACGTTGGTGAAGAAATTCCTTTTGAGATTACGGTTTATTGTATAAGTGGTATGAGAGTAGAATATTCCTGGCCTGAAATAGATTTGCAAAATATAATTTTTCACGATTTTTCACAGGTAAACAAGGAAAATGCGAAATTCGCAGGATACATTACTGATAGCCAAAATATAAATGGCAAAACTTACAACGCATATCACTTCAGGACTGCATTCAAAGCTACAACCCCCGGAATTTTAAGCGGAGAAGTAAAAGTAAATACACGTATAAAAATTCCGAGAAGGCAAGGTAATCGCAGACGTTTTTCTATATTTGACTTTGATGAGTTTCCTTTTGACCCATTTTCAGAATATGAAGTCTACGATCAAGTAATATCATGTAAAATAAACGATATAAAAATTCTCTCACTCCCGGAAAAAACCAATCAGTCAGATTTTATAGGGCTTATAGGAGATTGGAATTTAAATTTTGTCTGTCCTGAGCAAAAATTTAGAACAGGCGAAACTTTTTCTTTAAAGATTAATATTGAAGGAAAAGGGGGACTCGATAATCTCAGAGCACCAGAGATTAAAATTGACGGATTTAGAATTTATCCTCCAGAAATAAGAAAAAGTTCAAAATCAGTTAGTATAAAAGAAGACGCAACTATAGAATATCTTATTCTGCCACTGAAAGAAGGAGAGAGGGAAATTGATATCTCTCTTTCTACATTTTCAACTAAAGATGGGAAATATAAACAATGGGAATTTTCTAAAAAAATAAATGTGGAAAAAGGAGAAGAAACTCAAAACTCCACCTTCATTGCAATGAATAAAACCCCTGATAATCAGAACTTAAAACCTGTTTTAATTAATGATAATAAGAACAATAGCGCCGATATATTGTATCTAAAGAAAAAGAAATATGGCACAATTAAAGTGCCAGTATGGAAGAACAACCTGTTAATGGTGATTTTAATTGCCATGACAGGTCCATTAGTTCTTCTTTTTTCAGAAATATTTCAGATGATAAAAAATCGGAAAATATCACCAGTTGAACTCAGAAAAAGAGAAGCTCTCGCAAAAAGAAAAAAACTTTTGAAGAAAGCTAAAAATTTAAATGAAGAAGAAATAAATAAATTCATAAGGGAAGAGTTCTGCCCATGGCTAAATGATTTAAGAGCATATCCCCCTGGAACAAGTCCGGAAGAAATAATTAACTTGATTGATGATAAGGAATTATCAAGATTAATAGAAGATGCGGCAAGTTCTGCCTTTATGCCAGGAGTATCAAAATTAGATTTTCAGACAAAAAGAAATATACTACTTAAAAAACTTAAAAGTATTTATCCGCTCTTTATCCTCTGCATATCTCTACTAATCATCTCAGTTGCGAATGCTCAGAATTTTGAAAATAAGCTGTCTATTAAACAAAATCCTTATGAATTATTCGATAAAGGTAATTTTATGGATGCAGCTATAGCATTCAGTGCAGATAAAGAAGATTTAAATGACCCTTACGTTTTATATAATATAGGATGTTGTTTTTACAGAATGGGAAAATTTCCAGACGCTCTCTTTTACTTTGAGAAGGCTAATCTTTTACTTCCGCGAGATAGTGATATCCTTGAAAACCTTAATCATACAAGAAAAAAATTAGAACTTCCTGAAAAAGGTATAATTGAAAGTCCTTCAGATATATTTATTTATTGCAGAGATCTTTTCCGCCCTGATGAATGGCTTATATTGGCTTCACTTTCATTTATGATTTTCTTTGTATTACTTTGTTTGCGCAAAAAGATACCATTTGAGTATCTATGCGTATTTATAATAATTGCGATTTTCGCTATTGGAATTGCGATTTTCGCAGCAATGCAGCAGTTTTCAGGAGATTATTCAAAAACTTTAGCAATTATTAGGAGTCAAGCGGCAAATATTCACGTTCTTCCCTCAGATAGTTCTGAGAAAATAAAAATTATATTAAGAGGAGGGGAAAAAGTAAAAATAGTAGAAGAAAGAAGTGATTGGATAAGGATACGCATAAACTCAAATGAAGGCTGGATAAGAAACAATAATATAAAGAAAATTTGGAATTAATTTTGCATATGAGTTGTGAGTGAATTGTACTAATAATCGAAGCTAACGAAGTAGATACGATAAATGCGGACAACACCTCGCGGCTTGAAAATCGTAAAAAAATTGTCAACCTAAAAGATTGACGGAGCATAATCTATAACAACCTTTCATATTCATAAAAATAAAAACGATTTTCAACTACTTTTTTTTTAGGCTCATATTTGAAAAAATATCCTGGAATACTATTTTTTGTTTACAAGGAGAGATTATTTTGAAAAAAAAACTGTTTTTCCTTTTCTTGCTTTTTTTTTCCATTGTTAGGGCGGATGTTTTTTTGTTAGGTCCCGGAGGAAATGGAGGCACTCCATCGCCGGGAAATGCCCTTAATCCTCTGGATTTATGGTCTGAACCCATAATTATAAATGGTTTGGATTGTAAACTGAAAGTATCCTTAATACCTACTAATTTAGTGGATTCTTTCAGGCTATTGAGGAAATTTTATCCTGAAGGGAAGTTTACATACAATAATGAAGCTATTTTATTTGAAGTCAAAGAAGGAGATTTGAAGCGCAGATTATATCTAATAAGAACTGATAATCCTCAATACCCACTTTTGCAATTTTCAATTGAGTTTAAGGAGATTCCCAAAGACTTTAAATGGCCGTCATCTCTTCCTTCTGCTCCGGATATGAAGCCTATTCATGTTATGCAATTTCCACAGCGTAATTCAGTTTATGGATGTTTTGAAAGTTCTTTCCCGGCAAAAACCGTCCTTTTGAGCCTGCATTCTTCTCTAATTGCGGACGGGTGGCAACCGCTTACAGGGGAAGCCGCAAAAGCTCATATTGGAAAGGCAAAAGGGGAATTTTATATGAAATCCAACCCAACTGAGATAATTACCATATCTACTTTAGATAAAGAAAATGGGAGTAGCGAAGCAATTATTTATAGGAAAAAAATTAATGAAGTTAGGTGAGAAATGCAATTTTATTGTTCTTCCTCTATTGCATATAAACACCCATCATCAGAGCCTACGACAAGAATTGATTTTTCAATTGCCGGCGAGGAGTGCACTGCTCCTCCCGTTTTGAATTGCCATACTATTGTTCCGTCATTCTTGGAAATGCCGTATACATTTCCGTTATAGGAGCCAATAAATAACAAATCGCCAGATCCGATAGCTGGTGACGAACGATTGACGCCTCCTGTTGAAGTTTTCCATACGACCTCTCCGTTTTCTTTATTCAGGGCATAGACATAAGTATCGCTGTGTCCGAAGTAGACATTTTTTTCGTCCACTGAAATTGAGGAGATGCCTGGGTGTTGATAATCCCACCCGTTTTCTTTTCCCGGATCGAACCGCCATTTAATTTTGTAGTCAGACGAATTTTTTGCCGTTATTTGTGAATTTTCAATTATGTCGAAGGCAACAATGCCCTTTATATATGAATAGCAGATCCCATTTCTTGCGGCTGGCGTGAATACGCCATTATCAATAGCTCCGTCGATTTCATACTTTTTTCTTTCCGTCAGGACATCCACGACGACCGTTGCCTGACTGCCTCTAAAGAAAATCAGCATTCCGCGGTGTAGAAGGGCGGAGTTACCTCTTGAGCCTGGCCCATGTCCATCCCTGCATCTCCAAACTTCACTACCGTCCGCTGTATTCAAGCCAACGAGATTTTTCCAGGGTTCTGAAAAAAAAAGCACGCCCTCAAGATTTTTTCCGCTTTTATCTTTTATTGGTCCTGGTATTACAAGAGGGGAATCATCCCAGAATCCGCCAGATTTTATCCAAATTTTGTCTCCAGTTCTGATATCTATTGCGTGAACTCCTCTTGAATTAATGAAAAATACTTTTCCTGCGAAAATCGCAGCCGAAGACTGGACTGGTGCGCCGGTTGAAAATTTCCACTTTTCCTTGCCGTCGAGAAGATTTATTGCATATATATTCCCGTCATCACTGCCTACGTAAACCGTTTCATTGAAAATTACAGGAGACGATTTGATAGCTCCGCCAGTTAAGAATTTCCACTTCAGTCTTATTTGTTTCAATGGGCCGGTAGACTTGAATTCGCCGGTTCTTGCAATATTTCCTCGCCATATTTGCCCGTTAAGAGTCGGATTATCCTGTGCAATGCAGCAAGCAAAGATTAATGAAGTTACAGCTAATAGGAAGACTTTTCTTTTCATTTTTTTTCCTTTTTTTTTATTTAAAAAATCAAGTTAATGCAAATTATTGGAGATTTTTAATTGGCGTCATATTTCTTTGTATCAAAGTTGAGAACTTTTTCCGGCACATATGGTGGTTGTTCGGATGGATGGACATTGGCATCATATCTTGCTATTCGGAAACCTATTTCCGGATATGCCCTTGCTAAGGAAGACATTATCGCAATGCGCGGCTGTCCGCCCATTTTCATCATCAAGTCAACTTCAACACCAGCGGTTCTGAACGATCCTCCGAGTGGGAGTGGTAAACCTGAATCGCGCGGATTGTCGTTCAGGTAATATGATTCTCCGCCGCTGAGCGTCCATTCGAAAACGTTGCCAGCCATGTCATACAAGCCAAAAGCATTTGGCTTTTTAGCTTTTACCGCATGTGTTTTATCCTCACTATTTTCAGCAAACCATGCATAGTCTGCAGTTGAATTATTTCCCCACGGGAAGCCATTTTCCGTTTTGTTTCCTGCACGATATGCGTATTCCCATTCCCACTGTGTAGGCAATCTGTATCCATTACAATCCCAGCGGACAAACACCTTTTGCTTACCTTTGTCTGGAAGTTTGTAATGAGCTTCTCTACCGCTGACATTTTCTGGGCGAAAGCGATGAGCTTGTCGATATATAGTCTTCTTTTCTGGGTCAATATAGTAAACTGGAGTCTTGCCTTCCATTTCGGATAGGGCATTGCACCATATCATAACATCATTATGTGAAATCTGAGTTACGGGCTCATCTTGAGAGAATACCGCTTGCGGTTCGCTCCAGTCCATGCTGCCAAGGTCTCCATCGCGGTCAAATTCGTATCCTTTATCAAGTGCCCATGCGAAGACCTTTTTCCACTGAGAAAAAGTTATTTCAGTTTCTGAGAGGTAGAAAGGGTTAATTTTTACTATTGCACCATCTGATCGTGGGTAGCTTCCTCCTGGTATTGGGATAAGTTTTATCTTTGGATTTCCCGCTATGACGCTGAGATTGAATGGTTTGAATTCCTCTTTCCATTGCTCTATCGCGGAACTGTAATCAGATGGTTTCTTGCCAGCAGTTCTGACGACAAAGAATCCCTTTGATGATCCTTTTTCCGAATTGGTTGCCGGCCGAAAGGAATCAGCATCCCATTTTACATACACTTCTGGTCTTTTGCTCCATTTTTCCCTTAGATTTCTGTCAAAGACGCGACGTAGTGGATTTTTGAATTCTGGATCCGTATAGAAACACGGTTCGAGACCCTCATACTCGGACAAAGCATTGCACCATGCTAATGCATCAAGCCAGGTGATGTTTGTTACGGGTTCGGCGATTGTATGAGTTTTATCATCAAGAAACATTGTTCCCATATCGCCATCTTTATCATAAACATAGGGCTCGTGTAAGGAATATTGATTGCGATTACTCCAATTGTAAATTTTTCGCCATAGCATATAAGAGAGGGGATTTTTACTTATAGCAGTATTATTTGAGAGTTTTTTCATATCTATTAGATGTGATGGAGAATAAGGACAATTAACTATAGCATCAACTCCAAAAGCATACCATTTTAACCATAGTGAAGCCCTGCCTAACTTAGCTTTTGCCACATACCAGCCACATGCCCTGATGTCCTTGAACTGGCGTTTTGCGAATTTCGCGGAATCCGCCTTGAACTCGATATCGAAAGGCGATTTGGGATTGTATTCAGCCCAGGCTGATTCAAACGGTTTGACTTCGTAAAGGGTGCGGGTTGTCCCACCAAATTTAAACTCGGAGATATAAAATTTATCAACATCTTGCACAACAAAACGTCCCTCTTCATAATCTTTCCAATATCGTGATATATATACGGCGATTCGACTGTTTTTGTCAAATGAGACAGGATACTTATCTCCTTGGTTGAGGAAATTTTCCTTTTTCCAGAGCCAAAGACCAAAAGTTCTGAGAGCTACCTTACCACCTTCGGTAGCGTAAGAGTGCAAATTGAAATCATCTCTCAGCTCGTGGTCGATGTTTATCCCTCCTTCGGTCCAATTTGGTTTTCTATTTGCCCAGAATGTCACAGCTCCGCCGTAAAATATCGGATTATTTCCCTTGATATTGTAGAAAGAGCCGTTTGGATTATAAGGGATTTCCATTGAAAACTCGTAATATGCGATAGAGTCTTTCTCCGCACTACCATCACCATCCACGTCGATAGGGCAGTCCCCTTGTCCTGATCCCTTAAAGAGTTGAACTGGTCTTTCACCACCGCGATATGTTGGTAGTCCTTGTGTTCCGCCGTGCCAGCAGTAATCGTCGCCAAAATCTATTACAGGGCAATTTCTTTGTTCGTCTGCGAAGTTCGCAAATGGAACGATAGCTGCAAAAATCACAATCGATAAGATTTTGTTATTTTTCATAAGTACTTCTCCTCGTGCTTATTAGAATTATTTTTATAAAAAGATTTTGTTTACTTTTTCACAGCAACAAATTTCTGTAACAATTTGTGGGTTTCTGACCGATGTATTCAAGGGATTTCCAGCCTCTGTAATCTCTACAGAAGTTAAAATTCTGAAGGAGTAAAACATAAAAATAATCTCCTTATATTTTGATTTGAAGCGTAGCTTATTTTATCCCATCCTGCAATGGTAGAATTACACAAGAGGGGTATTCCGGTGATAAATGTATTTTCTGTCTTGCTACAGGAGAATTTTCATATGACTTGACCTGTTCGAAGCTGTTCGGATGCAACTCATAGGCGGATGCGCTTGAACTTGTGATGTAAACGCCTATTTTGTGCCCCTTCTCGAAAACTATCGCGGTGCTCCACAGGTCAAGGCTTAGCTTGTAGACTTTGTCCTTCTCAACTGGTGCAGGTTTGTCAATGCCAGCAGTGAAACGAGCCATTCCGGCAGATTCTCTCACAATCATTTCGTAGCCGTCGGGATATATATCAACAACTTTTACTACGAAGGTGGTATCAGGAACATCTGTTGAAAAATAGATATCGGCGAAAATTTTTCCGGCTATCTCGATAGCTTCCTTCAATTCTCCGGTGGCGAAAAAGAGAATGTCTTTTCTCTTCTTTAGTGGGCGTTGATCGAGCGGACCCATGTTTTCTCTCGCATACATCCAATTCCCCCCGATGGTCGGAGCGGGATCTCTCGGATCGTAACAGTATTCAAGCAAAGCTGTTTTGTCTGTGGACTTATCTTTGGAGATGGTTCCATCTATCTTGAGATAGAATGGGGTCATTGTTGTTCCTTTTGGTGGCCACGATTCGGACTCCTTGTAGATATTTCCTTTTCCAACTCCGGTATTGTCGTTCTTATCTCCCATTACGAAGTAGCGTATAATGGATTTTTCTGGAATCTTTGCTTTATTGGTGAGAACATCTTCAAATTTTGGAAATATTGCTCCTGCTGGCGAATTTTTTCTGGGGAATTTAAACGGTATTTCGCCAGCGTGTGATTTTGGTTCTATATTGACAAATATTTTAGCCTTATTTGAGCAATGCATAAAAAGTTCAATTGCGGATTCGCTTACAATATCAAACCATGCCGCTCCAGCGATCACAACTGTATTATTATTCTCTGAAGAGGATTTTAGCAAATCATACCATTCTGCCAATCTAAGAGAGTGTTGTGTGGGCTTAGGCCATTCTTCCTTAGATATACCTATGAAATGAAGCCATTTGTATAGGCTGGCTCGCTTGACGCCATTATTGAATCCCCAATAATTGTATGTATATGCGCTGGAATTGCCCGGAGCTACAACCTTTATTGCAGGATGTTTCGCGAGATATGAACAATATGCTGCGACCCCGTTACCGCTTCCGCCCCGTACTCCGATGTTCCCATTGCACCATTTTTGATTGGATATCCATTCCGCAATTTCCCACATATCCCTTATTTCATAATCGGGTAATTTTGGATCGAGCGAACTTTTTTCCGAATTTCCTGTACCTCTTGAATCAACGCAGACGAATACGATCTTTCCATTTTTACAAATATCTGCGTAATTCGCAGTGCTGAAATGACCATAATAACCCTTTGCCAAACATACTGGGTATGGTCCTGTCCCCGGAGGGATGAAAACATCCACTGCCAGCCTGATTCCGTCTTTCATCGGAAGCATGTGCGACTCGTGTTTTGTTCCGTTAGGGAAATGTTTTAATACCTTAATTGCTTCATTTTTTTTGCCGGCCTCCTCGTATTCCTTGCCATCTTCCTGGGCAGACAAGGACAAAGCTGCCACAAGTAGCACTGACAAAAATTTTCCACGTTTTTTCATCTCGATACCACCCTTAGTCCTATGAATGGTTTTGCATTTGCGGTATAATCCGTATAGAAATAATCTTTCTTTCTGGGCGCATTGATATCCTCATAAAAATAGCCACTGCCGTTCACTTCATAAATAGAATTTTGGGGATTGAAGTATGCTGTATCAATATCCCATCCCCATTCGAGGACATTTCCTCGAATTCCGCATATTGAATCATTCTCTTTAACTCCACAAAAAACTGATTGGCTTTTATCAGAGGAATTGAGCACTGTCCATTCCCTTTCGGGCATGATGATTTTCTCTGATGCTTCAATGAGTTTGAACTCTTCATTTGTCGGGAGGCGGAAGCCATTGGATTCGCCGTCAAAGAATATTTTTATGCAGCTTCCTGAATGTGGGGGGCGCCCTTTCGCTCTTCCTGCGGAAGCCTCCCAGGGAAGCAACGGAGGTCCTAATCTTGCGTCAAACATGTCGAGCCTGAAAAGGATTGCGTTTTTGTATGGGATTTTCTTTTCTGAATCATTGAAGTAGACAAAGTTTTTCCCGAAAATTTCAGATAGAGCATTGCACCAGACTAGGGCATCGTGCCAGGATATGAACGTCACAGGTTCGTCTTGGTAATACGTCTTGCAGTCATCTGTCGAATGTCTTGAACTTCCCAAATCACCTGAATAATTGAATGTATAGCCGTTGCACTCAGCCCATCCTTTGACTAATTTCCAGATTCGATAAGATATCTCGGTTTTTCCTACTTTCAGGTCGTATGGTGTTTTTGTTTTTTCTTCTATTTTATTTTCATTGCAAATTTTATTGAATTCCTTCTCCGTGATTTTGCCCAGGAATTTTTCATTCGCAGCTGACCCAATTTTTTTCCGCTTCTCAAGATCAGGATTATCAACAGGGTCCACGAAGTCATATTTGTTTGCTCTACCCACACCGGGCACATTTATCATATGCATTTCAGATAATATTAACGGAATAAGTTGCTCTTTGGTGAGAGGTGTCAGTGGTTCAAGAACGGAGTTCTTATGTATTGTCCATGAGGGTATGGAAGCTTCTACGTCTGTTTTACTCGGATCGATTCTTCCCTTTACTATCCTGAAACCTATGGCGTAATTGCCGCCAAATGGTCTTTCCGAAAATGGAGACATGGTTTTACGTGGCGGGGAATCTGGAGATGAAAATGAGCCACCCAAAACCGTATGCGAATCGATTTTATTTTCATCTATCACATATTCACTCGAATCCCAGACATATTCCCAGACGTTTCCGAACATATCACGAAGTCCGTTCTCGTTTGCAATTGTTATTCCAGCCGCATGGGTGGAGTTTGATGTGGCTGTTACAGGTGAAGTCTTGCCGGCTGCTATTGTCCATTCAATTCTTGTAGGCAGGCGATATCCGTCGGCAGTAGTTTTCCAATGGACAATCGGTCTTTTTCCCCATTCTTCCCTTACTGCGCGGTTGATGGGCCGTCTGAGCACATTCTTGAAATCGGCATCCGTATAGTAGCATGGCTCCTTTCCTTCGAGTTCGGATAAAGCATTGCAGAATGTTATTGCGTCGATCCATTCTATATCTGTTACTGGCTCTTTTGGTGAGTGTGGGAGGTCATCAACCCGCATAGAACCCATCGATCCATCACGGATGAATGAATAGTTAAGATCCCCAAGGTCATAACAATATTGGTTTGTCACCGAAGCCCTCCTGACCTTTTCCCATTGCTGAAATGTTATTTCACCCTTTGAGAATGAGAGGTTTTGGTTTTTTAAGCGGACCATTGGTACGTAAAACGAATCTTGGTTTTCGGGCGACAACACAACTGCGTCGCATCTGAATGCGCACCATTTGAGTGCAAATGGAGGTCTAAGTTGATAGACCTTCTCTGGTTTGCTCAATTCGCGACGAATTAGCCACCCGACTGCAGTGATGTTTTTAAAGTCTTTTTTCGCGAATTTCGCAGAATCCGGATTGAATGCTATATTGTACGGCGGTATCGGATTATATTCTGCCCATTCAGTTTCTAATGGCTTCAAGATGTGCGTTTTACGTAGGATTAAATCATTTTCATCCTTGTTGTTAATGGATATGTATTTCCCGAAAGATGCCTTTGAAAAATAGAATTGTTCGCCATCTCTAACAAGCCAATGGGCGGAATGGAACCCACCGAAATATCTGGATATGTAAACGGCAATGAAACTATTTTTATCGAAGGAAACATGATATTTGTTACCACCATTCCAGAAATCGGCCTTTTGCCAGAACCATACTCCATATGCCTCGATCAACTCATCAGGCAGGTGCGGGGCAAGACCACCCATGAAATTGAAATCGTCCCGGAAGTCGTGATTGGCATTCATATGTCCCTCGCTGATAGTCCGTTGGGGATTGTTCAAGACGCGCATCATGAGTCCTCCATAGAATCTCGCGCTCTTTTGGTCTGTGTCGTAGCGCAGGGGAGTCGGATTTAAAGGTTCTGAAAGACTGAAAGGCCAGAATGAAAATGTCTCTCCTGCTGATTCTCCATTCGCCTTCTCCGGACCCTTACCGCGGTAGAAAATGTCTCCGCTCCCCATGTCGTTGCCGAAATCAACAATGCGGACATTTCTTTGATCGGCAACAACCAATATACTGATGAAGCAACAAAATATAGCAAGTACCGAAGAACTAGGTCTGAAAACAACATTTAAACTTCTTATATTCCGCATAGAATCCCCATATTTTTATTTTAACATGATTGTAAAAATACAATTTTACTGAGGCCACCGGTTTGCGGTATTTAACGGATATGGTGAGCCTGTCTGGGTAAATCCTCTTTGCATAGGCGCAGAAAGCGGATATTTGTATGGAGCATCGACATGTCCGTCATAAAACACAACTACTGGTTTGAACCTATGCCTGTAGCATAGTAACCTATATTGGGGAAAACTGTCTATATCCTTCGGCCAGGGGCCAGCCGCGGATTGGTCAAGCCCACCCCCTATCTCATATTTACCGGCATTAAGTCTTAATACGACATCTCCCATCAGGACTAAGTTCGACATGCTCGAGACAGTTGGATAATTTGCGGGAAACGCATTGTAGACATCTTTTTTGAATCTGCTAAGGGTCAGGACAGTATCCCCAGAAATGTCATCTGTGAAATAATTACATGACAAATAAGCCGTGGCATATGTCCAGCCCTGCCCAGAAAAAGTCTCCGTTGTTTTCGTTTTCGCCGATGGACAAGTTACTTCCGGGCCGTTCTGCCGCATGTATCCGCCATTGGCCAATGGCTCGTTGAATCCATTCACGGTGCCGGAAAAATAAAAACATTGGAAGTCGCTGTCGTAAAGGTATGCGGCAAGACCGATTTGCTTGAGATTGCTCTTGCAATTTGCTTCGCGGGCGGTTTCCCTCGCCTGTTGCAGCGCGGGCAGCAGCAATGCGGCGAGAATCGATATTATCGCTATCACAACGAGGAGTTCGATCAGTGTAAATAGAGCTTGTTTGGAAGAGAGTTTTTTCATAGTGTTTTTTCCTGTTTTTTTATAGTATTGCCCTCAATAAAACTCATAGACACTAAAATGTGCGCTGTTGCCTTATTTGGTGTTTTTTTTCTCGCTATAAAACGTTCAAAAGCCGTCATACCTATATCTTCC
>Ga0116166_1001507_pt1 | contig 20851 bp, 16 predicted proteins | sample AD_JPNMR2_MetaG_FD_89884 | JGI IMG/M metagenome (GOLD analysis project Ga0116166, IMG submission 89884) | Active sludge microbial communities of municipal wastewater-treating anaerobic digesters from Japan - AD_JPNMR2_MetaG | ecosystem: Engineered > Bioreactor > Anaerobic > Digestate | place...
CTGGGGTGACACTCTCAAGGAAGGGGCGTGGCAGGACGCCTTTGCGTCCCGTGGGATCGACCCCGGAGAGTACCTTGCAGGCAGATCGCTGGATGCCGATTTGGCCTGGGATTTCATCGACATGGGGATCACGAGGGACTTCCTCCTGAGGGAGCGTGCTCTGGCCAGGCAGGGCTTGCACACCCCGGACTGCAGGGATGGGGCATGCCCGGCGTGCGGCTCATGCAGGGACGGCGCAAAGAACACCGTGAGGCCTGCCGAGCCCGCCTTCCTGCTCTTCGAGCCGTCGAAACCCGAGCCTTCTCTCACGTACGTGTTCGGCATCACGAAGGAGGCGGGGATGCGGTTCCTCTCGCCCAGGGAATTCCAGGAGACGATCCGCAGGGCCATAAGGAGGGCGGGCATCCAGGCGGAATACACCAGCGGGTTCAGCCCGGTCATGAAGCTCAGCATGACCCCTCCACCGCCGTACGCCGTCTCGTCGCTGAGCGAGTACTTCCAGGTGCACCTGAAAGAACGGGAGGACCCGGCGTCCATCACGGAGCGCATCAATGACCAGCTGCCCGAAGGAGCAAGGGTCTTTTCCGCCAGGCAGGGCCGCCTGGAGCGGGTTGTCGCCTGCACCTACCGGACAGCCAGGCCCTTCACCCTGGAGGCGGGACCGGGCGCAACGATCACCAAGGCGGGCACAGAGCTCAAGGTGTGGGATTTCCTGGAGCATGTCGGACAGGACACCCTCCGTATAGCCTTCATCGAGGGCAGGACCATCTCCCCCCTCGCCGTCCTTGACGCCTTTTCCCCCGACTCCATAGCGCCCCACGAGATCGTCAAGACCGAGACGCACTTCAGGGGCGATCCCGCCGGCTGACACCGGGCAAGGGGGTTCCAACGCCTGCACACCGTGGGCCGATACGACACCCTTACGCTCGCCAGGGCAGCTGTCAGGGGGTCGAGAGGCGCCTGCAGGCGCACGACGGGGTCTTTCACTGTGCGCCCCTGGTCCCCGGGCGCAAGAGGAGGCGTTCGCCATGACCGAAACACGGCTGCTGTCCAGGCCCCGCGTGCAGCCGTGAACCGATGAGCCTTGGGCCACGGCCATGCATTCGGGAAGAAAGCACGGGCCTCTCCCGCCCCGTTCCCCTCTTTCCTCCACGAGCCCTGCACGAACCGTGACGCCGGCTGGAGACGAGAACCTGCGTGAGGCCCTTGCCTTCATCCCTCGCGTGACCTACTAAACCACATACCCCAGATCGAAAAGGCGGCCTTGTGGAAGAGAAAAAGAAATTCTTGCAGATCCAAGAGAAGACGGCGAAGGAAGCTCACGGGTCGAGCCCGTGCTGCGCGCGCGGGGGAGGTCAGCCTTCCGGCCCGTATACCGACCCGGTGTGCGGTATGAGCACCCAAGACGGCGAGGCGTTCATCCCCTACGAACACGCCGGCGTGACGTACCACTTCTGTTGCAGGGCCTGCCTGGAGAAGTTCCAGAAAGATCCTAGAGCCTACACGGAGAAGCGAAACGCTCGGGATGCGCGGCCCGTCCAGGGGACGCCCGCGGGACACGGGACATACACGTGTCCCATGCACCCGGAGGTGGTCCTCGATCACCCGGGCGTCTGCCCGAAGTGCGGGATGGCCCTCGAGCCGGTCGCCCCTTCGCTCGACGAGGGCCCTGACCCCGAATACGAGGACATGCTCGGCCGCTTCAAGGTGAGCCTCGCTCTCAGCGTTGTCCTCATGGCCGTGGCCATGGGGCACATGATCCCCGGGGTGAGGGAAATACAGGCCTTGAGTTCGGGGCTCAGGGGGTGGGTAGAGTTCGCGATCGCGACGCCGGTGGTGGTGTGGGCCGGGTGGCCCTTCCTCGCGAGGGCATGGCTTTCCCTGAAGACCCTCAACCTCAACATGTTCACGCTCATAGGCGGAGGCGTGCTCGTGTCGTACGGGTACAGCGCTACGGCAGTCGTAGCGCCCTGGCTCTTCCCCGAGTCGGCCAGACCGGGGGGCGGGGGAGTGGGCCTGTACTTCGAGTCGTCCGCGATGATCGTGACCCTCGTCCTTCTCGGACAGGTGCTGGAACTCAAGGCGAGATCCCGCACCCAGGACGCGATACGCTCCCTCGTGTCGCTCGCCCCGAAGACCGCGCGCAGGATCGAGGAAGGCGGCATGGAGATCGACGTGCCGCTCGACGCCATCGTCCCGGGCGACCGCCTGCGCGTGAGGCACGGGGAAAAGATCCCCGCGGACGGCACCATCATCGAGGGAAGGGGGGTCGTCGACGAATCGATGATCACCGGGGAACCTCTCCCCAGCGACAAGGGCCCGGGCGACTGGGTGACCGGCGGGACTCTGAACACTCACGGATCCTTCACCATGGAGGCACGACGGGTCGGGGCGGACACGCTCCTCTCATCCATCGTGCGGGTTACGATGGAAGCGGCCAGGAGCAAGGCCCCTGTACAGAGGCTTGCGGACTCGGTGTCGGGGATCTTCGTCCCTGCGGTCGTGGCGACCGCAGCGCTGACCTTCCTTGCGTGGGTGTTCTACGGGCCCGAACCGAGGCTGGCAAACGCCGTCGTCTCGGCCGTGTCGGTTCTCGTCATCGCGTGCCCCTGTGCCCTCGGGCTCGCGACCCCCATGTCCATCATGGTGGCCTCAGGAAAGGCCGCGAGAATGGGGATCCTGTTCAAGGACGCATCGGGGGTCGAGACCCTGAGAAAGGTGGACACCTTCGTCATGGACAAGACCGGCACCCTGACCGAGGGCAGGCCGCGTGTCTCGGGCATCGCCGCCTCCGACGACACGGACGAGGAGACGATCTTGAGGTATGCATCGAGCCTTGCCCTCGCGAGCGATCACCCCCTGAGCAAGGCCGTGCTCGAGGAGGCGACCGCCAGGGGTATCACGCCCGAGCCTCCTTCGTCGATCGTGACGATCCCCGGCATGGGCGTGACGGCCAAAGTCGGTGGGCACGAGGTGGCCATGGGCAACGAGGCCCTGCTGGCAAGGCTGAACATCGATGCCGGGGCCTTCGCGCAGGAGGCCCTCGATGCCGCCTCCCGGGGCGAATCGACCCTGTTTACGGCCCTCGACAAAAAGCTCACGGGGCTGTTCAGGTTCAAAGACCCCATAAGCGGCACCTCCCTCGATGCGATACGGGCCCTCTCAGAAGAGGGGTTTGCCGTGGTGATGCTCACGGGGGACAGGAGGGAGACGGCCGAGCGAATCGCCGGGGAACTGGGCATCCAGGATGTGAGGGCCGGCGTCCTGCCGGCGGACAAGGCGACGGTGATCGCCGGGTTGAAGGCCCAAGGCAGGGTGGTCGCCATGGTCGGTGACGGGATCAACGACGCACCGGCACTGGCTGCCGCCGACGTGGGCATCGCCATGGGCAACGGCACGGACATAGCGATCGAGAGCGCCCAGGTGGCGCTCGTGCGGCCGGACCTGAGATACCTCGTCAAGGCCGTGCGCCTGAGCCGGCTCACCATGCGAAACATCGCTCAAAACCTGTTCCTGGCCTTTGTCTACAACGCGCTGTGCATCCCCGTGGCAGCCGGGGTCCTCTACCCCCTCCTGGGTATCGTCATGTCTCCCGCAGTCGCAGCGGCGGCAATGAGCTTCAGCTCCGTCTCGGTCATCGGCAACGCGCTCAGGCTGAACAGGGCCCGCATCTCGTGAAGGCCCAACCGCTCGCACGGGAGACTGCCGTCACCTGGAGCGACACGGGGAATCCTGGAATCCGGGAACCCGTCGAAACCGCCCTGTTCGGCTCCTTCCACCCTGCGGAACGTCTCCTTGCGTGCCCAGCGTTGTCTCCATGGAGAGAGGCCGCCCGCCATTGCCGAGCGCAACCGGGGGCGACCAGGGGCCCCTTGGCCTTTCGTGCCTCTTGTGCCCGTCATTGAGCCTGCATCGCTGCGCAAGGGCAAGGATCCACTCTCCATCTCAGAAACGAGACCCCTGCCGGGTGGGTGTCCAGACAGGCGGCCCCCGTGTCTCATCACCTTTCGGATGCATGCCTCTCTGCCGAAACGTGAGCCGCCCGGTCTCGGATTCTCTGGGTGACGTCATGAGAAAGGCACGGGAAACCGGCTTGTACATCACGAACCATGGACATATAATCCCTGCCGGCTACCGGTTCAACGCGTCTCGATGCACGGAAGCGGTGCAGGGCGCCCTGCATGGGCCGTGAGACCACGACGCCCCGAGCAGAGCGAGGGGCCCCTGGGGAGACCATGGGCGACAGGCTGTGTTTTCAAGGGAAGAGACGCTCCACCTTCCGGCACGGACTCCCAACGGCAGGGTTCGTGTTCGCCTCGGTGTGGGCATCGACCCTCCTGTGCGCATTCCTGATTACGTGGATTGTGAACACGGCTTCTCACGGCCGGACGGCCCTCCTTGCATCGGCGTCGATCCTATCCCTCGCCCTGGCGGCGGGATCCGCGGCCCTGTACCTGGCGATCGGCATGCGGGGGGCGTCGAGGCGCGAGGCTGACCGCGAGACCGCCTATGCGGAGGCGTTCATGGGCGTCTCCCCTGACCTCTTCGTCGTCCTGGACGGCGATGGATACGTGGTGGCAATGAACCAGGCCATGCGCGGCATCCTGAACATGAGCGAAACCATGGGAGCGACACCCTCCCTTCCACGTGTTCTGCTGCCCGCCTTCATCCCCGAGTGCCATCGCGACCGTTTCATGGAAAACCTGCGCGAGGCCGCGCGCACGGACGAGACGGTTTCGTTCGAATGCGGCGTCGTCAACGCCCGCGGGCAGGCATATCACGTGACCTGGCATGCCCGAAGGCTGCACGACGGTCCCCAGCCTGGCTGCATGTACGTCCTGGCCGGGATAGACATTACCGGCCACAAGAAGACACAGGAGGAGCTGGCCTCGAGCGAGCGTCGCTACAGGCTGTACGCGGAAAACGTTCGTGACGTCCTGTGGGTCCTGGACAGGGACCTGAACTACGTGTACATCAGCCCTTCCGTGTACCTGCTCAGGGGCTACACGCCGGAAGAGGCCATGCGGATGCCCATAGACCAGGTCTTCACGAAGGATTCGCGCAGGAAGATCATCAAGCTGACGAGCTCAGTGAAGTCTCTGCTCGCCAAGGGCGAGAGGATCGACCCTCAGAACACCCTCAAGATGGAGCTCGAGCAATTCTGCAAGGACGGCAGTACGAAATGGACCGAGGTCATTGCGAACATCCTCCTCGACGACGAGGGCAACCACGTGGGGTTCCTGGGCATCACCAGGGATATCACGGAGAGGAAACTCGCCCAGGAGTCCCTGCGACTCAGCGAGGAACGCTACAGGACCATCTTCGAGACCACAGGCAACGCCATGGCCATCGTGCGTCATGACGATGTCATTTCCCTCGCGAACGGCGAGTTCGAGAGGCTTTCCGGTTACTTCAGGCACGATATCGAGGGAAAGATGTCGTGGACGGACTTCATAGACGTCCAGGACAGGGACCGGGTGGCGAAGAGCACCCCGTCGGGCGCAAACGACCAGGCGAGCACCAGGTGCAACTACGACTTCCGCTTCGTCGACCGCTGGGGTCGGACGCACATGGTGACCGCCAGTTCGACGCTCATACCCGGTACCTCCATGAGGGTCGTCTCGCTCCTGGACATCACCGACATGATCGAGGCGCAGGAGAGGCTCAAGGCCTCACGGGAACAGCTCCGGAAACTCCACATACACACGCAGGAGCTCAGGGAGCGCGAACGCGCGAACGTGGCCAGGGAAATCCACGACGAGCTTGGCCAGGTGCTCACTGCGCTGAAGATGGACCTGTCCTACCTCGCCAGGCGCCTGCATCCGGACCTGGAGCACCTCCACGCGAAAATCTCCTCCATGAGCAGATCCATTGACGCGAGCATCGACTCGGTGAGGAGGATCATCATGGAGCTCAGGCCCGGCCTTCTCGACCACCTCGGGTTGGTCCCGGCGATCGAGTGGCAGATAGGCGAGTTCGAGAGGAGGACCGGGATCGCGTGCACCCTGAGCGTATCGCACACGGACATAGACATTGACAGGGAGGTGGCCACCACCGTGTTCCGCATCCTCCAGGAGGCGCTCACCAATGTCGCCCGACACGCGGAAGCGACCGAGGTGAGCGTCTCCATGAGCATTGACCAGAACACCCTCATACTCACCATAAACGACAACGGCAGGGGGATAACGCAAAACGAGATTGAAGATCCCACCTCCTTTGGTCTAATGGGGATGAAGGAACGCGCACTGTTCTGCAGCGGTGCGTTCGAGATATCGGCCGGGCGTCACGGGAAAGGCACCCGGGTGACGCTCAGGGTTCCTCTCTCAAAGACAGGCAAGGATCATGATACGGGTGTTGGTGGCGGATGATCACCCCATCGTGCGCGAGGGGGTCAAGCAGATCCTTTCCGAGACCGAGGACATCATTGTCTCGGACGAGGCATCGACGGGCAAGGAAGCGCTCGATCTCGTGCTCAAGAACGCTTACGACGTCGTGATCCTGGACATCTCCATGCCCGGGCGCGACGGTCTCGAGACGCTGAAGGAGCTGAAATCCGCAAGGCCGAAAACACCGGTGCTCATCCTGAGCATTTACCCGGAAGAACACTACGCTGTGCGGGTCCTGAGGGCAGGGGCGGCCGGGTACGTCGCCAAGGCGAGCGCACCCGACGAGCTCATCGCGGCGATCAGGAAGGTGGCATCCGGCGGCAGGTACCTGAGCCCCAAGGCGGCGGAACGCCTCACCTACGAACTCGACAGGGACTTCTCGAAGCCGCTGCACGAACAGCTCTCGGACCGCGAGCACCAGGTCATGCGCTTGATGGCTTCAGGCAAGTCCATCAAGGAGATAGCGGCAGAACTGTGCCTGTCCATAAAGACCGTGAGCACCTACCGGGGCAGGGTCTTCGAGAAGCTGGGTGTCTCCACCAATGCGGCTCTCGTCCTCTATGCCCTGAAGAACGGCCTCATTGACGAGGGACAGATCCCCCCTGCCGATACCGTGGACAGGTGATCGCGACCCACGGCAGAGGGCATGGCCGGGAAAAGAGCGCCTTCCGCCGGCAAGCTGTAGGACAATTCCTACATGCATGCCGGAAATTTTCTCATTCAACATTCAGCACTTTTACCCTTCACGGCGCTTGACAAGTATGTCATTATGACAATCACAACAAGTGTTGTTCTGACCTCCTTTACGCCAGAAGAGGGGACAAATCCTCTCGTGCTTTGTCCTTACCCAAACTTCTTCTGGCTCTTTTTTTTGCCCGCGTTTCGTGTCCTACAGTGTGCCTGTACGCATCCACGCGAAAACCCTTGGACAGAAAACGCCCACATGGTACCATGCATGGCCTGGGGGTTCGATCGATGGGAACGCTCGACCTGAGTAGGTTGCCGGCCGATGCAGGGTCTGTCTTCAGGCCTTTCGCCGAGGAGGCGCTCCGGAGATTCCCGGACAGGATCCACGCCCTCTGCGTGATCGGCAGCTGTCTGACGGGCGATTTCGTCAGCTCTGTCTCGGACATCAACTCGGTTTTCGTCATGGCATCGACGGATGTCGATGACCTCGACGTCTTGGCCGGGATACGCGCCGCGCACGCAAAGAAGAGGATCAGCCCGCCTCTCGTGATGACCGTCGAGTACATCGAGAGGTCGCTGGATGCGTTTCCTGTGGAATTCCTCGACATGAAGCTCTTCCACGCGACCATCGCGGGCACCGACCCTTTCTCAGGGCTCGCCGTCGACAGAGGCGCCTTGAGGCTCCAATGCGAGCGCGACCTCAAGGCCAAGCTCGTGAACCTCTCGAGGGGATATCTCTCGTGCGCGGGATCAACCAGGGATCTCTCGGCCCTCCTCCAGGAGGCCTTGCCCGGGTACTTCCCCCTGCTCAGGGCCATGCTCTTCCTCGTCAGAGCCGAGGAGGGGATCCCGGGGCCCAAAAAAGAGGTGCTACGTGCGGTCGAGGAGGCGTTCGGCCTCTCTCTCGACACGTTGCGGGAGCTCATGGAGATCAGGGTCGCCGGCTTTCGCCTGCGCGACTGGTCGAGGCTGAAGACGTTGTTCCAGGAACTCCACGGTATCACCCATGACCTGTCGACCACGATCGATCGCATGTGCACCCGGGAGTGAACGTGGCCGCATGAGCGCCCGCCCTCTCGATCTCACCCGTCAAAGGCGCTCGATCCCCCGCATGCGAGTCCCTGCTGCTCTCTGCCTGATCCTGGCGTGTACGCTCTGGACCTCGAGCGCACGTTCTCAAGAGAACTTCTACGTGCAGGACACGGCGGGCGTGATAAACGCCCCTACCCGCACAGCGGTGACGGCCCTTCTCTCGGAGCTCGAGCAAAAGACCGGGGCCCAGTTCGTGGTCCTCACGGTGAAGACCACGGGGGGCGTGCCCATCGAGCAGTTTTCGCTCGAGAAGGCACAGTCCATGCGCCTTGGCCGCAAGGACGTGGACGACGGCCTTCTCCTGCTCATAGCGGTCGAGGACCGGAAATACCGTTTCGAGACCGGCTACGGGCTGGAACAGGTCCTTCCTGACAGCCTTCTCGGAAGCGTCGGCAGGAGATACCTGGTCCCCTCGTTCAAGAGGGGGGACTATTCGCAAGGCATCCTGGATGCAGCAAGGGTCATCTCCGCCACGATCGCCCGATCCCGGGGGGTGAAGATCACCGGCATGGAAGAGCCCACGCAGGCAAAGAAACGAGCGGGCTTCCCCGTCGCCCCCCTGCTCACCTTCTTCGCCATCGCCGTCATCCTCGCCGCCCTGTCGGGACCGCACCGCAGGGGGGGCATCGCCGACGCGCTCGTCATCGGGTCCATCCTCAGAGGCGCAGGCCACAGGGGCACAGGCGGCGGGGCGTCTGGAGGCTGGTGAGAGCCGCCTTCGAGGGCGGCCGTTGTTGTGGGGCTGCCCCCCGGGCCCGGGCCTCTCTTCTCATACTTCTCCCTCGAATACCCTCCCCCATGAAAACGAATGAGCGTGACCTCCTTCCTGATGACGATTTCCGGCCTCGTTGACGATGACGATCTCCAGCGTCCGGGATTGCTCATACGCCGGGCAGGGCAAGAGGAACGACGACAGCCCAAGCCCACCGTCTGGCACCCAGGGCGAGACTGTCGCCGCCCAGGGGGCTTGCCGCTTTTCGGCCTCCCCTCTTCACCTTGTCCATGTGTCGTTCGGCTTGGTGTCAAGCGTTACTGCCGATTGCCGCTTTTCTGCCAATCACCGCCATCTGTCGTACGGCCTGATCGAAGAGCCGCGATGCCTCTTGATGCTTGTGCGTGAGCCTCGGCATCGGGTATAGAACCGGTTGCAACCCATCTCACAAGCACGGGGGGGTACCATGGGGAAAACGGCGCGGGTGATCGTGGGCGTGGCGTTCGTCGTCATCCTCGCAGTGGTGTTCGCCGTATCGGGATTCAACAAGGCGCGGCGCATGAACGAGGCGGTGAACGCCCAGTGGGCCCAGGTTGAAAACCAGCTCAAGAGGCGCTACGACCTCATCCCCAACCTCGTGGAGACGGTCAAGGGATACGCGGCCCAGGAAAAGAGCGTTTTTCTGGGCATAGCGGAGGCCAGGAAGGCCTACTTCCAGGCACAAGACGTGGCCGGGAGGGCAAGGGCCGCCGGCGTGCTCGAAACCGCCCTCTCGAGGCTCCTCCTGCTGCAGGAAAGATACCCCGAGCTCAAGTCGAACGAGAACTTCCTGAAACTCCAGGACTCTCTGGAGGGCACCGAGAACCGCATCTCGGTTGAACGCAAGAGGTACAACGACCTCGTGCGGGACCTCAACTCCTACGTCAAGACCTTCCCGGGCATGGTCTTCGCAAGGTGGGCCGGGGTAAGCGAGGCCCAATACTTCGATATACCGGAGGCGGAGAAGGAGACGCCCAAGGTCAGGTTCTAACCTGCCTCGATCTCCTGCAGGAACCCCGAGGGCACCTGGTAGGTCTGCCTCCCGTAGATCCCACGGACGCGGGCCCAAGAGAGCACCAGGCGCCTGCGGGCCCGGGTCATGCCCACATACAGGAGGCGTCGTTCCTCCTCTACCTGGGAGGAGTCCTCGCATGACAGCGCGTGGGGCAGGAGCCCCTCCTCGCAACCCGCGATGAAGACGTGGTCGAACTCGAGCCCCTTCGACATGTGAAGCGTCATGAGGCTCACGGCCTTCGTACCCTGGGCCGCGTCAGCAGTCGTGAGGAGGGCCTTTTCCTGGAGGTATGAGACGAGGTCGTTCTGCCCCTGCGCGCTCGAGACGAGCTCCTGGACGTTGAGCACCCGGTCCACTCCGTCAGTTTCCTGGAGGAGGTAATCCCGGTACCCTGTCTTGTCTATCAGGTACAACAGCATGCCGGCTATGTCCATGCCGTGGATGTTCCGCTGAAGGTCCTCCATCAGGGAGCAGAAGGCCTCCAGCCCTTTTCTGGCGGCTCCCTTGAGCGTCTTCCTTGCCCGGGCCGCTTGCATGGCCTCCATGAGGCTCAGGCCTTCCGACCCAGCGATCTCGCGGATCACGTGCAACGCCCTGTCTCCTATGCCCCTGGGCGGGACATTGACGATCCTCAGGAGGGCCTCTTCGTCCCCAGGGTTCGCAGCGACCCTGAGGAAAGAAAGCAGGTCCTTGACCTCCCTCCGCTCATAGAACCTGATGCCGCCATAGACCGCATAGGGTATCGAGCGCCTCACGAACGCCTCCTCCAGCGTCCGGGACAGCGCGTTCACCCTGTAGAAAACGGCGATGTCCGTAGGGCTTGCCCCGCCGTCCAACAACAGCATGACCTGGTAGGCTATGAGATCCGCCTCCTCGGAGTCGTCTTGCGCCTCAACGACCACCACCTCGCTGCCCGCGCCTCTGGCGGCCCTGAGGGTCTTGGGGGCGCGCACCGTGTTGTTGGCGATCAGGGTCGAGGCCGCCTTCAGGATCTCCTCCGAGGAGCGGTAGTTCCTCTCCAGCACCACGACCTCGGCATCAGGGAAATCGTCCCGGAAACGGAGGATGTTCCCTACGTCGGCGCCACGCCACCCGTAGATGGACTGGTCGTCGTCGCCCACCACGCAGATGTTCCTCGAAGGCCCCACGAGCTCCATGAGGAGCCTGTACTGGGCGGTGTTCGTGTCCTGGTACTCGTCCACGAGGATGTGGGAGAACCTCGCCCTGTACTTGTTCCTGAGCATGTCGTCCGTCGCGAGCATGCCCACCGGCACACTGATGAGGTCGGCGAAGTCGAAGGCGGAAGAGGCCTTCTTCTTCTCTTCGTACAGGCTCAATACGGTCTGCGGGTCTATCGTGTACTCGAACGGAAAGGAGTGTACTGGCCGCATCGTGTCCTTGCTCATGTTCACCAGCCATGCCAGCCTTCCAACAAGGCCGCGAGTCTTCTCCACGCCGATCTCCTTGAGACACCTGGAAAGAAGCGATCTCTGGTCCGCCTCGTCATAGATGGCGAAAGACGGCGGAAAACCGATGCGGTGCGCCTCGCGCCTGAGCATCCAAGCGCCGAAAGCATGGAAGGTCCCTGCCCATACCGGGATCGATTCGGCCCCCAGCAGCTGTCTGATGCGCTCCTTCAATTCCTGGGCCGCCTTGTTCGTGAAGGTGAGGCAGAGGATCCCCGAGGGCTCTGCCCCGCATTCCACCAGGTAGGCGACCCTGTGGACAATGACCCTGGTCTTCCCCGAGCCCGCTCCGGCAAAGACAAGCAGGGGCCCCTCGGTGTGCAGAACCGCCCTTGCCTGTTCCTCGTTCAGGCCGTCAAGCAACCGCGATGTCCTCTTCCCATGGTTCACCGAAGATTCTCCCTGTTTCTCCCTTCGCCCCCGGCCGTCACACACCGGGGATTTCCGTGCATGGCCGTCTTGTCCCGTGTCCATGCGCACCGCGGCCCCCTTTCGCCTCGCTCACCGCATGGTTGCGTCTTCGCGAGCCCTGAGCGCCTCAGATCAGGGTGTGGGGCTCAGGAACACCATCCTTCCCCATACCGGGAGCATAGCGGCCCCGCGACACCACCGCAAGAGGATCCCACCGGGCCCTCGATGAGACCACACAGTGCTGCAGTACAGATGCGGGTGCCGGGTTGAGGATGGCCGGGAACCCCGGGGCATTCGACGAGATCACCAGGCCTCGGCGCAATGCCGACCCAAGCCCTTCATGCGAAGACCGTCACCGTCCTGTCCACGAGAAGTACGAGCCTTAAGCCGTGGAACCTCACGCATCCCGGCTCGGTCCTCAGGCGCCGGCCCCGGCTTGCGAGGGCCGCTGTCCGCGGTTTCCCCGTCTTCTTGCAAACCCTATCCGGATCGCCCTTCCCTGGCATCGTGGTATTGTGTCGGCTGTATCACGCGCCGTGCTCGGGCAGGCGCCCTTTCAGGCGCATCGAGGGATCCTGCTCCGGTAGCGTGCTTGTTCCTGAAGCCTTACGACTCGCGCCCACTGGGCTCCTCACCGGGAGCCACCCTTCCCCTTTATTGACGAAAGAACCCCTCATGGAAAGCCTGCAGGCAATCCCGAGAGACGCCGGCCGGAACCCCTCAACGCCTCTCGTTGTCCTCATCGTCCCTGGGCGAAGGAGTCCACATCGTAAAACGCCCCGCCCTGGTCCCGAGACACTGCATCCCTGTACCACCGCCTTCCATCCTATAGCGCAGCCACCGTCTCCCCTCAAGAACCAACCGCTCGGTGCCACAGGGACATCCCCGGTATGCCCCGGGATTTTCCCCTTGACTGGAGCCGACCCTGCTATTAAGAACACCGCATGCCCCCGTAGCTCAGTGGATAGAGCACGGGATTCCTAATCCCGGTGTCGCAAGTTCGATCCTTGCCGGGGGCACTGATATAAAGATATTCTTTCTCATTCTTCTTGGATAGAAAGCTTGTGTCTACCAATATATCGGACAGGTATTTCATTGGTTGTACTCCGTATGCCTCATCAAGACAGCTGCATTATCTGGCCAGCATCATTTACAATATATTTTTCATGATTGTGTTATGCGTTTCATATCTTGCCATTCTGCCCTAAACCTATCAGAATTATTGCAATATCAAATTTCACTGGCTATTTAGATGATGCACTTCTCTTATTTTCATTCTCTGGTCGTCTTTGATCAATTGCCGTGAGAACTGATCCAGCTTCTCACCGCTTGATACCTTATTTCTATATAACTTTTATCCTCTATCCACTTCTTCACCAATGTGTGGTGATGATTTTCGAGGTCTGACAGTGACAGCTCTCTCATAATGTCTCCTTTTACTCACTCCTGTCCCAACGTGTAACAGGTGAGCGGCTGTACAGTGTGTAGATCAGGTGTGAAGAAGGTACTCAGGATAACGAGTTGTCATCGATCTGAAAATACTTTCCTTGAAGGAGGCCATGCTTGTGCATCTCCACAGAGGGAGATGGATGATGAACTCCGATCGTATCATGTTTTCTTCCTGCCGATGAGCTTGGGGCCGGTTCTCGATTGTAGCAAGTGCGCAAACCGCTGCAAAGACAACAATAAGATCAAGAGCGTCTCCAGTTGGAACCCGTTGTTCTGCATGACCTTTGCCCAGCCGATATGCCGGGAAAGCTCGAGAGACATCCCTGAATGCCTGAGAGCGGCACAGACCAAGCCATATCTCTGCCGGTGGATGATCAGACTCTGCTTCAATTCAAATGGATCAAGCAACATTTACGTATCGAGGCGATCACTGGTACAACCGATACCGTGATAGAGACACAGATCTGGACAGTCATCTCGGTGATTATCCTCGTGGCGATCGCGAAAAAATCCCCTGAAAATCGACAGCGGCCTCAACACAATTCTATAATTTCTCAGTATCCTCTCGTTCGAGAAGATGCCCATTCTAAAAACACTCACGCATCAAACAGCTCGGTTTGAATATTCATGCGCGGCAACCAGTTGTCTTTATTCTACCAACATTGAGACAGGAGTGATTTTAACGAGTTTAAAACAAGGGGACATTTCTAACGAGTCTTGACACTCTTCAAAAAGGGGTTGACTTTTTGAGTTGACATATTGTATGGTAAAATTTCTACGGTTTATTCTTTTGAAGGAGGCACATTATGGACTAATTCATGTTAGCTGTGACGTGATAAAAATTGAAATTGTTTTTGCATTGGCATTTAGCATTTATAATTAAGGAAACACTTCGAAGAAACAGCCCCTCAAAGATTTCCATTCATCTTTATCACCATCAGCCCCACCATATCTTGAGAACATCTGTAGAATAACCGCATAACAAAAACAACGCCCGCATTGGCGAGGCAGATACTATATTATGGAATACAAGGAAATATGTTAGGAGAAACTCTTCATTGTGTTACTTTTTTATACCCATTCTTTCATGCTGATCATGAAATTACGTGATGAATCCGGGGACTGATTCTTCGTTTGCTGATCTGTCCCTGCAAACAATAGGCGAGCCCGAGTCAGAAGGTGTTTGCACCCGGGAGGGCGGAGCCAGGAAAATATTTCCATGATCTAGTTTAGTTGCGATATCTTTTGGATAGGTTTTATAAAACTCCATACTCTGCAACGAATAAAGTGTACCCGAGTTTGACCAAATGGTTCTCATTCGATCGGAATGCCGACCTCCCGATAATGCACAGGCCGATCATCTCAAAAGGATATTCCTTGCTTTCTGGAGATATGGCAAGGAAGGGGTATGTGGGTGTCGTCGACCAAGCGGTCGTCTCTGTGGGCAATTTCATCACCTGCGTGCTGCTGGGGCGTTTTGCAGCACCGGAAGAATATGGCCTGTTCGTCATTGTCTGGACCACCATTATGATCGCGCTGGCCATTCAGAATGCCCTTATCTGCACACCCATGTCTGTCATCGGGATACAAAGAAAAGAGAATACATCATACTGGGGATCGATGCTCCTTGCCCAAGTGTTTCTGTGCATCGGGATCTGCATCGTCATCATAACCGCTGGCATGATGGTGTATGGTGTATCGCCAGCATCCTTTACCGTTTCCTCCCATTTTTCACTCATCGCGGCAGCCACCTTCTCCTGCCTGTCTCTTCTTGGACAGGAGTTCTTCAGAAGACTGCTCATTATCAACCTCAATCTCAAAGACACCCTTTTCACTGACCTTGTCGCCAGCACAATCCGTCTCGGGGGGCTTTTTTCCCTCTATTTCATGGGCATACTGGACACTGTCTCGAGCCTGTTCATCATAGGTTTCGGCTCTCTCGTCGGGGCACTGCTGGTATACAACAGATCGCATATGACAATTAGGCTTCGCCGAGAAGGCCTCTGGCTGGATATCACCGAGAGCTGGCGTTTCGGTAGATGGGTCATGGCCGAGATGTTGCCATATGTTCTATCCGTACAAGGTTATATTTATCTTACAGCTTTCATTATCGGAGCCAGGGAGACGGCTGCACTAGGCGCATCACAGAATATCCTGAATGCAACGAATATTCTCATCCTGAGCCTGACGAACATCGTTACGCCTGTGGCCTCGAAGAAGTATGCGGACGGAGGAAGCACTGCCCTGTCGAATCTGATGATAAAGGCGGGCATTCTCTCGGCAGTGCCAATTCTAGGATTTTATTCAATTACTATGATCTTCTCGGAGGAGATCCTGGTCCTCGTCTATAAACAGAATTATGCAGGCTATGGGGTTCTCCTTGTCATCTGTTGCGTATACTACATCTTCAGCTACTTCAACCGGCTTCTCCAGATAGTGCTCTACGCAAGAAAGAAACCTAATGTGGGTTTTTTTGCAAAGAGTGCATCCCTTTTCTTTATGGCCATTTTAGCCTATCCGCTGATTAGCAATCATGGTGTCTATGGTGCAGCATTTGGCACCATCATATCTCAGATAGTCATTTTTATAGGTTATGTATTGTATCTAGCCGGAGCAGGTAAGAGTGAGAACAATTCTTAGCCGTTTCGAGCCAATTTTATCAAGAGCAGAAAGCCAGCCCAAGCCCCTCATCTCAGACTTACCCCTTGAATACACTTCCCCATGAAAATGAAAGAGCGTGGCCTCGTTCCTGATGACGATTTCTGGCCAAGTTTACCATGCCGATTTTACATCACTGCATGATCCCCAGACTGCGATGCCGCTTTCTCTCGGATGACCTTTGAGCGGGGTGGCAAGCCTGCACGTTCGTATGAATGAGGCCTATGATGCTTCGCAGATCAGGGGGTCCAGCGTGAAGCTCTCTCATGTGCCGGTCATCGACCCGAACCCGAGGCGCGGGGAGAAGATCCCTCTTCACACGGCGAAGAAGGCCAGGTTCGACCAAGGGAGATCGGCAGAGTGGGTGATCGCATAGTTGAAGGTCAATCATGGAGGGGGTCATGTCCATGTCCGGGGTGCAACCAGGGTTACGGCTCATCCGATGTTCGGCCTCATCGTCATCACGGCAAATCATCTGTTCGTTCTCCTCTGTTGATGATTGAAAGCACACCAAACCCGGTTGCTTTCGGAGTGCACAATAGGCCGGCAAGGGATATCCCTGCCGCTAACTAGCTGCAAACTTTGTGATGAACTCAATCCAACCCACAAGGAAGAGGCCCCATGATCGTCAATGAGTCTCACAATTGGATCATTCTTGCACCCCATCACCGGCCAAAACGTTTTACAAGTGGCTCCACTCTATTCTGCGAGGCTTACCTTTCAAGGAGATACCCCTTGTTTACCTTTTGCCATTGCGCCATGCTGATCATATGGACTGTACTGTTTTATCCGTAGCCCCGCTCTGAGTCAGTACGCGTTACGTTGTCATGAGGATGAGCATATGAAAAAGAAAAGGAGGGTAGTCAGTATGAGAAATATAAAAAGCATGGTCTTTGCACTGATTGCCGTGTGTGTATGTGCATCGAGTGCTCAAGCATCTCTGCACAACGGGACATGGTATTCAAATTCAGGCGAAGACCGTATAGAACTGGGCACCTGGCTGGAGACATATGCCGGAGATTTCCCCTATTTTCTGGGAAGCCATGGGACAGCAACAAGTTCTGGCGGCCAGTGGTCTGCTGACGGGTACCGCATAGAAGGCGTCTCTTTCTCTGGTTTTCAGCCTTTCGGCTCATATTACTACTGTGACGTTGTCGTCCTGACCTCCAGGGATTGGGAGATTGATCTGTTTGGAGATGCCTTTACATCGACCGCGGCGGAAACCCTTTCGTACCGAGCCTGGTACTACACCCCATATCACAATCTCAATATGTATATAGGGTCAACGAACATCACTTACGTAGGTCAGGGTGTAATAAATGAATATCCTGGTTACACCATGTCCTATCGTGCAAATGCCACCATGACAGGGGGCAGCAAGGTTGATTTTTCCTCATGGGGTGACATCACTTATGCCGAGTTGACGATAGTTCCCATTCCCGCAGGGTTCCTCCTCCTCGGATCTGGCCTTCTCGGTATCTTTGGCATAAGGAGAAGGTTCGTGAGCCCCATTTGATAGTACAATGGGGTTCGGTGTCATGATGGGGAATTTTGCTTCCCTTTGGGCGGCGGATGAAGCCGACCTTAAAAACACCAGAGCTTAATGCCATCCATAACGTCGCTTCATCCGCCGCACCGTTCTAGAAGTTGTTCCGGAAACACGGACCAACCTTCATGCCCACACGTGTGCACAACGAAAATTGAAAATAGGGTGATAGAGGGCTCATGAGGCGCCCCACTATGGTTATGTGCGATAAACCAACAGGGACAGAGACATATACCGGGAAACTCTCTCACAGTTGGCATCTGGCCTGTTCGGAGTTACGGGAAGGAATCTCATCATGAATCTTCTCGCCTGCAGCGATGAGATCACGTTGGAAGCTGAGCTCCGATGCACCAAGGGCGAGCTCAGGGGCAGGGATGTGGAGCTGTTCAAGTCCATCAGGGGATTCGTAACCGGTCCATTGTAGGCTATCCTATCTGAAATCCAGCTCTGCATCTCATATCCTTTGAACATTCATCACTAATTTGCTTAGGCGCAAGGTGCTGATGCTATCTCATGAATAATATACCCTATTACATGAGCGCGGGGTGGTCATTTGTTAGGAAAATCAAAAGATGTGGGGTTCAGATAAGAACCAGAAGGGAGAGAGACTCATGAAAAAGATACTATTAGTTAGGATCACATGGACCGTATCAGTTCTCGCCGTCTTTTTGCTTCTTGGCAACTGTGATAATGGTGGGGGAAATGGGAGCGCCGAAGGTACTACCTACAAGGAAGGCACCTTTGTGGATAGCCCTGTAGTGGGATTAATGTATCAAACAAATTCAATCTCTGGCCTGACTGATTCAAATGGTCATTTCAAATATTATGAAGGAGAGACGATCACATTCAAAATTGGAGGGGTTGTTTTAGGGCAGGCTGTTACGGCAAAATCGTTCATGACTCCTATTGACTTGGTGCCGGGAGCGATTGGCGCAGCGGACCCAACAGTCACGAACATTTGCATTCTCTTGCAGTCGCTTGATAACGACAGCAATCCTTATAATGGTATTGTTATTACCGATGCGGTTAGAACTGCCATGGAGGGGATTGCTATTGATTTTCATCAAAGTACGAGCGCTTTCGTGAATAGTGAAGCCGTTCAAGGCTTATTCACATCAATTGGACACACATTAGTTTCACCTCTGGAAGCTCAAAACCATCTCAAGGATACTCTTGGAGAAAATGAAAACGACGACACCACTGCGACCATGTATGATTTTGTCGGAACATGGTCCACAGGAGAAGGTGTTTCAGAAACAAACCCTCTGATTATAACGATTAACGGTAACCAGTTAGTTGGTGTCTTCCCACCGGGTGGTAGTGTTTTAACAGGTACAGTATCAGGTGGACTTTGGACCTATACTGCATCCAATCCTGACCCGGGGGACCCTGATTGTGCAAACTGGAGCGTCACAGGTACCGGATGGCTTGAGGATAATTTAACAGAGCTTCACATTGAGGCATCTGGCATCTTTTGCAGTCATGAAGGTGGTAGCTGGTACACATTCAATGAAGTCTATTACAAGCAACATGATCAATATGAATATACTTATTCGGGATCGTGGGAAGAAACTGACGGTGATTATGGCATCTACACTATGACATTCACGCAAACCGACACGACCTTTGCGGGGTATTTTTATAGAGTTAAATATACTCACGAAGGAGGAAGTGATACTTATACTATATCGGGCACTCGGGTTGGAAACAGTTACCAAGGCACTGATTCACGCGGACGAGATTTTGTCTTTGAGATCATCGGCGGTACTTTGAGAGGAACATATTATGACCCTAACGGAGGGGAAACAGGATCCTTATACTGAGAAAACGATGAAGCGGTGTTGACGACAAAGGTATGGTTACCGGAACAGTCACGTATACTGGTTCTTATGGACCTGCAAGCGCGAACAATCAAAAAATTCTAGCGCTCATGACCCCCTTTCCCGAGATATAGGGGCCCCTGCCTCTCTCATGGGTTGGCCGAGGATGTTCACCTCATGTACTGTACCGCGGGTGACAATCGCTACTGTGGGTATCCTCCATCTCTGCTCGAGAAGAGTATGGAGCTTGATCGCACCCTTGTCCTTCCTGAATTGATCCCCGGGAAAGAGCGAGAGACAGGGATCGATGATCGTGGCGTCCAGTTCGCACACCCGCTGATCCGGTTCCATGCTGAAGGATACGCCGGCGTAGAGCTTTCTTGCCTTGGCAATCAAGAAGTGGGCGACGTCTAAATAGATCTGCCAGACCCATACCTGGTTGGCATTGGCTAGGGTGTTCCGTGAGCCCTGCCACGGATGCCCAGGTGATACAGCTTGGCCTGAGACGCTGTGAGGCATGCCTCGATGTCTCTCGAGCTTTCCCGGTACGTCGGCAGCGCAAAGGCCCTGCAGAGGAACGGATCCCAGCTGGAGAAGCTCTTGGAGAAGCTCTTGATCTTGTCGCTGCCTTTGTAGCGGTTTACGTACTTGCGGCAATCGTGAACCGGCCCCAAGCCCATCGGCAGGAAGAAAACATGATACGATCGGAGTTCATCATCCATCTCCTTCTGTGGAGATGCACAAGCATGGACTCCTTCAAGGAAAATATTTTCAGTTCGATGACAACTCGTTATCCCTGAGTACCTTTTTCACACCAGATCTACACACTCTACAGCCGCTCACCTGTTACACGTGGGGAGGGGAGTAGATATGCATCGAATCTGGCTGGAGCAGCTAAGAGTGAGAACTTTTCTTAGATATTTCTCATTAATAATATATTACCTCATAGCAAAACGTTTCCCTACACGGCCATTTCCTGGCTATAAGGTAGGTTATTGCATAAGGAGAATGCTTGTCAGGCATATTTTTGAGTCATGCGGCCATATTATAATCATAAAACAGTATGCAAATTTCGGGAAGGGTACAGGCATCAGGATAGGTGATAACTCGCAGATTGGAGAAAGAGCATATGTTGGTGCATACACCGTGATCGGCAAAGATGTGATCATGGGACCGGAAGTCATCATATGGTCCGTTTCTCATAGGTTTGATAGACTCGATGTACCCATGAACCAGCAAGGAGGTTCAGAACTACGTCCTGTGGTAATTGGTGATGATGTCTGGATTGGTCAGCGGGTCATAATAATGCCCGGATTGAAAATTGGGAACCATGCTGTCATCGGCGCAGGATCAGTTGTTACTAAAGACGTTCCTGAATGGGCTGTGGTAGCTGGTGTTCCTGCAAGATTGATTAAGATGAGAAAGTAATATCGGGTATTTTATTTATGGTTCATGACAACTTTGGCACGTGAAAAGTGCTATAAGTTGGCTTATGGACAAGGTTAACAGGTACTGTCATCGTTCGCACATTTCCGAGAGGGTTTTTCGTCTTATTGTGAGGTATTTTTCC
>Ga0116166_1001527_pt1 | contig 20699 bp, 14 predicted proteins | sample AD_JPNMR2_MetaG_FD_89884 | JGI IMG/M metagenome (GOLD analysis project Ga0116166, IMG submission 89884) | Active sludge microbial communities of municipal wastewater-treating anaerobic digesters from Japan - AD_JPNMR2_MetaG | ecosystem: Engineered > Bioreactor > Anaerobic > Digestate | place...
CCAGCGGGGCGTTTGCCAGATCCGCACGCCGTCCTCCACCATCCGGATGCCATACCCATGGCGATCGCTCGCTGTGGTCCAGAGATCGACTTCATGACCGCGTTTCACCAACTCGCGGGCGAATCCGAGGCAACGGAAGAAGGTCCCCCGCCAGATCAGGTTATGGTTCAGAAATAAGATTCTCATGGATGCATGGGCCGGCATTGCTCCGGTGAGACGGGTTTCATCTCACAGTCCCACATTCCACGGAAGTCGGCCAGACCATATGGAACGACCGGCTCCGTGGCCGTACACTTTCCGCATCCATACGCGGAAGCGGCGGACGATCACGGATTAACCCCAGCGGAGTCAGAACCGCATACAAAAGGAGCCGGTCCTGAAGAAGCATAGCACAATAGCCATCTGCCCGGAATTCACTCAGGCGGGCATCGACGCGTACAGGAAAGAGCATGGGGTCTGCATTTTGTATCCGGGGGATCCTCAAGGCCGCCGGATGCGGATTCCCCTTGCCACGGCAGATCGAGAAGGCGGGGGCGCAGTGCGTGGTAATCGTGCCCGCGTGGTGCAGAAATGGCGGTTAGGGCAACCGGCCACGAAAACGATACCCTACCTTTTCTCCCCCGTGGGTGCAGGCCAGGGCGGGAAATGCCTTGAGGGTGCGCAAGTTATATCCTTTTTTCGGGATTGAGTAAATAATTACGATATACCTTGGAGTAGTCCTAGTGAACAGTTCGAAAGGATAACCTCAATGAAACCGAGTCACTTTGGATTTGTTCCATTCTTTGTGCTGATGGTATTCTCCTGCCCATCCGTTACCCAATCGGATGGGCACCGCGCCCTGGCCTATTCCCCACGCTCTCCCGAAGAGGCATTGCAATGGCAAAACGAGGTCCGGGAACGGTTGTTTGTCATTTTGCTGGTGGACGATTTGTGGGAACAAAAATCCACAATCCCCTTGAATCCCACCACGCTTTCGGAAGAGAAAGTTAGCGGATTCACACGACAGGAGATCGAAATTCAATCCACTCCCCGCCGCCGGATTCCCGTGGTGGTGACCCTGCCAGATACAGGAACGCCGCCCTACCCCGGCGTGGTGTGTATCCACGGGCATGGCGGCACGCGGTATAGCCCCTATGACACCGCATCGATCTACAAAGGCTTCGCCGCCGAGCTGGCGCGCCGCGGAATGGTCACTATCGCCGCTGACGTAGGCCAGCACGAAGTCCGCGAAATGGGCCGTACGCTGATGGGCGAACGGTTGTGGGACCTGGTCCGCTGTGTGGATTATCTCACCGGCATGGAGGGAGTGGACGCGAAGCGGATCGGCTGCGCGGGGCTGTCGCTGGGAGGCGAGATGGCCATGTGGCTGGGCGCGATGGACACCCGTGTGGCGGCCACGGTCAGTTCGGGTTTTCTGACCACCATGGATCAGATGGAACAGAACCATTGCCTCTGCTGGAAAGTGGCCGGATTGCGGGCATTGGTGGATTACGCCGATATCTATTCGCTGATTGCTCCCCGGTTCCTGCAATGCCAGAACGGCTTGAAAGAAGGCCCCAAGGATTTCTATGTCCCTCTGGCGCGCGAAGCGTTGAAGGAAATCCAACCGATTTACGCAAGTCTCGGCCATCCGGAGCGTGTCTCCCTGGACATTCACGAGGGCGGACATGAAATCGACCTTCCGGCCCTTTTGCATTTTTTTGAAGAAAATCTTTAGAATCTTGGTGACTATTTACTCGATAACAGAACTTTTTCATGGCCCCATTCATGATAGGATGATGTATGGGAACGACAAACTGTTCTTTCTTCTCCTGGGATTCTTCTCCTGGGAGAAAGTGTACAGTCCGAATACTCAACAAAACCTGGAACGATTCCTATTGATTGCATCGGAGTCCCTCATGAAATTATCCGTGGCTATCTCCTTCGGCGTTGGGCTGAGTTTTCTTCTTGCCGTTACCGGCGTGGGGCAGGGAACCGCCGCACCGCCGCAAGAACCAGACTGGGCGCGCGTGATCGAGGATGAACGCGCTATCAAGATCGAAACGGACCGGCTCGAAGCCTCCATTCCCAAAAAAGACCCCAAGCACTGGATGACCGGCATCGAAAAGGGATCATTTCTCGACAAGGCCACCGGCTACCGGGATATCGGCGATGGCTTGATGGTCGTCGATTGGCTCATGGAAGCAGGCAGCGATGAAAGCTATGCCGAGGCGGTCATCGCGCCGGACGGGCACGGCGTCGGGCGCTATACCTGGTATGAGAATGAAACCGATCCCGAACGCCGGCACTACGCTCTCATGGCGCACGGCAGCAGCCACCGCAAGCGGGTGGTCGAAGGACCGCAACTCTGCCACCGCATGAAACCCGTCCAGCCGGAGGTCATCCGCGGCCGGGATTTTATCGCGGTCACCACGGTCTATCACTTTGAATACGCCGCCCCAGGCCGCCAACCGGGATCGCGTTGGACCCAACGGATCGTCTTTCCCCGCGGCGAGCGGTTCTTCGTGTTGATGGACAAGATCGACAGCGTCAACGATTCCCCGGAAATGTTTCTGCGCAACGATACCCCAGGCTGTTTCCGTCATGTGCAGGGCGATACGTTCAGTGAAATCTACCTCAGTTATCTGAGCGGCCCGAAAGGCGTGCGCATCCCGGCGAGCGAGTTCTTCAATCCATTTCCGCCGGATCTGAAGTTCGGCTACCGGCGGGATTTCAACCGGACACCGGAATATTTCATCCGCGCCTGCCATTTGCGGGACAAGGAGACTGGCCAAGACGGTCCCTGGCTGGCCGGCCTGACTCTCGAGCCGTCCGTGGTTTATGAGGCGTGGTGCAGTCAGCGGCCGGGGGACATTGTCGTCATGATCGAGGAGATTCACGGCCGGCCGGTGAAGGCGGGAGAATCCTTCAGCGCCGCCCATATCGTGGGATTCTTCGACACGATCGAGGAAATGCGCCACGTGTATGACCGCTACAAAGGCCATACCGCGCTAGAGGCCGATGCCTCCGGTTGGCGGCTCGTGAAATAGGACCGCGCTTTTCTTGGATTCCTCATTTCATCACCGGCATGGTAGGCCGGATCAATATCCTTCGTGCGGCGGGATTTGATTTTTCCGGTAAGCCCCCATTCTCCACAGAACAAGGAGGTTATTCAATTCAGAATCCTGTGCTGGTTTTCGCGTACTGGCCCGGAAACATGATCCCGCCTATGATTTTGAGACAATCCATATTCATAGGAGGAAACAATCCTGATGAAGTATATTCGATTCACCCGTTGGAGTATCCTGATTGCCGGATGGGGATGCTTCGTGATCGCGGACCTTCCGGGACAAACAGAAACCGCGGCTTCCAGCACCGTGGCCTCCACGGCGCGCGGCCGGGTGGGATTGCTTCCTGAGATCCCCGCTGGATACAGCCAACGGGAGGTCCAGGCGCTCGTGCTTATGGGCCATCCCACCGTTACCTTGGATGGGAACTACCAGGCCGTCCTCCGTTTCCAAACCGCCAAGCCCACACCCGCGGCGCGGATCTATTATGGCACATTTCTTCCGGATCAGATCCTGCTGGAACCCCGCTACCGCCGCACGGAGAAGGAAAATCTCGATACCATGAGCACCTCCCACGCGATCCGAATCGATCTCGCGCCGCTGATGGGCGCCTCCATCGACGTGAACCGGATGGCGGAAAACGACGGGGGCGTGGTGGCTTACCGGCTGGAGATTTATGATCCCCAGGAGGCGCGCAGCCATTTCTACGACTCGCGATTCGAATTCCGGGGCCGCGAGATTGTCCCCACCATCATTGAAGGGCCGTTTGTCGATCGGATCACGCCCACCCGCGCGGTGATTTCGTGGGAATCCGATTTGCCCGCGCGGGGGACGGTGCGGGCCGGCACCAAGTCATATTCCACTGGAAATGATCTCGCCACGCGGCACGAAGTGCACTTGACGGATTTGCAATCCGGCATGCGTTATCCCTACCGCGTTGAACTGACGAACGGGCGCGTGTCCAGTGCCGGCCGGGAATTTTATTTCCGCACGCCGGATCACGCGCAGCCCCATTTCCGTTTCGCCGTCCTGGGAGACAGCCGGGAAGGCGTGGGTGGAGGCGAAATGGCGTATGGGGGAACAAATCTGAAAGTCTTGGAGAGGCTGATCACCGACGCGTTCAACCGGAACGCGGAGTTCATCATCCATACCGGAGACTTGATCAACGGCTATACCACCAGCCCGTTGGATTTCAGCATGCAGCTTAAGGCCTTCAAGCACGCGATGGAGCCGGCAGGGCGGTATATCCCCATCTATGAAATGATGGGCAATCACGAGGCCCTGATGAACCGGTACGTGGACCAGCAGGGCCGGGGGTTTTCCCTGGATAAGCCGGGGAACGACAGCGCGGAGGCGTTGTTCCGCCGGGCGTTTGTGAATCCCGAAAACGGGCCGGAAGCGGAAATCGAAGGCGCGCCGAGTTACCAGGAAACCGTGTACACTTTCGATTACGGCTCCTGCCGGTTTGTAGTCATGAACACCAATTATTGGTGGTGCAGCGCGCCCGAAGCAATCGGGGGCAACCTGGAAGGTTATGTGCTGGACAAGCAATGGGAATGGCTGCGGCAAGTATTCGCCCAAGCGCGAGAGGATGCGGCTGTCCAGCATTTGTTTCTCCTCGGGCATGAGCCCATGTTCCCCAATGACGGCCACGTAGGGGATGCCATGTGGTACCATGGGGGCGATCCGGATAAGAACGGGGGTATCGACCGGACGTACGTGGTGGAACGGCGGGATGAGATCTGGGAGGCCTTCGTGGCGACGGGCAAGGCGCGGGCGGCCCTTTTCGCGGACGAACATAATTACAGCCGAACCTGGATCGACACGAACGTCAATCCCCGGTATGCGCGTCCCACCTGGCAGATCATCTCCGGCGGGGCGGGAGCGCCTTTTCACGCCCTGAATCCGGAGGTCCCATGGGCTGGGCAGGTGCGGGCGCATAGCGTCCAGATCCATTACCTCCTGTTCGAGGTCAACGGCCCCGCAATCCAGATGGAAGCCATCAGCAGCACCGGCGAGATCATCGACCGGGTGGATCTGGCCGTGTACCGGCCGGGAGAAGGAGTATCCCCATGAGCCTCATGAGCATGAAACCGATGTTGGCCGTGGCCCGCGAAAAACAGTACGCCGTGGGGGCTTTCAACGCGGTCGATTACCTGTCCATCAAGGCGGTGCTGAAGGCCGCAGAGGAGATCGACGCGCCGGTGATCATCCAGACCTCGGTCAAAACGGTGAAATTCTGGGGCCACGCGCCGATCGTCGCCTGGATGAAGGAACTGGCCCAGGATTTGCCTATTCCGGTGGCGTTGCACCTCGACCATTGCAAGGATGTGGATTTCATCCAGCAGTGCATCGACGCCGGCTGGACCTCGGTGATGATCGACGCTTCGTCTCTACCCTACGAGCAAAACCTGACGGTTTCGCAAGAGGTGGCGCGGCGGGGCGCGGCGGCGGGCGTGGGCGTAGAAGCCGAACTCGGGGAAATCGGCGGGGTGGAAGAAGACATTGCCGTGGACGAAGCGGAGGCGCACCTGGCCGATCCGGAAAAGGCGGTGCGCTTTTGTCAGGCCATGGATCTGGCCGTCTTCGCTCCGGCGATCGGCACCGCGCATGGGATTTACAAGGGGGAACCCAAAATCGCCTTTGACCGCTTGGAAGCCATCTCGCGGCGCGTTTCGACTCCCTTGGCGCTCCATGGAGGTACCGGATTGTCCGATGAGGTGTTCAAACGTTGCATCGCCTTAGGCTGCGCGAAGGTTAATATTTCCACGGAATTGAAACATATCTTCATTGACAGCATCGCGGACTATCAGCGCCAGGGGGGCGTGTATGAACCTCTTAAGGCTCTTGAAGTGCAATATGATCAGATCAAACAAGCCATGCAAAAGCATATGATCCTGTTTGGAAGTGAAGGCCGGGCCTCCCGCGACCGGCAGGAATATGCGCGGTTTTTATGATAAGGTATTAAAAAGGCAGGGTGGATTGCGCAAACCGGAATCCACATCCATCTTGAGGAGGATCCCAACCTTGCTGAAAGCCTTGATCTTCGATTGCGACGGCGTGCTGGCGGACACGGAACGGGACGGCCACCGGGTGGCCTTCAACCGCGCGTTCCAGGAGAAAGGATATGCCATCGAATGGGACGTGGATCTTTACGGCGAACTGCTGAAGGTGTCCGGCGGCAAGGAACGCATGCGGCATTATTTCATCCAACACGGCTGGCCGAACGATGTCAAAGATCAGCATGAGTGGCTGCAAGAGATGCATCAGCTCAAGACCAATATTTTCATGCGGATCATCGAGAGCGGGCAACTCCCCGCGCGGTCCGGTGTGAAGCGGCTGGTGGACGAAGCCCTGGCCGAGGGCATCCGGCTGGCGGTCTGTTCGACCTCCAACGAGCGGGCGGTGACGCAGGTCGTCGAAACCTTGCTGGGGCCGGAACGGAAGAAGCAGTTTTTGATCCTCGCGGGAGACATTGTCACGCACAAAAAGCCGGATCCCGAAATCTACTCGCTGGCCAAGGAACGGCTGGGGTTGAAAGGCGCAGAATGTATGGTGATCGAGGACAGCCGCAACGGTCTGCTGGCCGCCAAGGCGGCGCTGATGCATTGCCTGGTCACTATCAGCCACTATACGAAGGATGAGGATTTTACCGAAGCCGATGCCGTGGTCCCCGAGCTGGGCGACCCGCCGGACGTGTATGTCACGTTGGAAGATTTGAAGCGGATCGTGGGGTGAGGAGACGAAGGATTACCTGGCTGGCAAGAGGGAGCGGCCAAAAGCCACTTTATGGTGGAACGGTCATTGTTTCTGCGTAACAGGTCACTCCTCTGAAGGAAAACCGCTCTACTACCCCCCTCTTTTACTCAAAAATCCCGCCCCGCATAAAATAAATTACACAGAGCATTACTTTCCGGCCGGTTTTGAAGTTGAAACGTCCATGGACAGGCACTGGCCCGCGATCGTCGAGCCAATTCTGGATGCAATCCGGTGTTTGGCCCCCCCCATGCTGGGGGGACGAGCCGAACAGTCTCTTGCCGCGACAATTCCTGGCCGGAGACGAAGAAGCCCTCGTGTTTCTTTACCTGGAAATCCTCCGGCGCGTGAATAAATCAACGCCCTCGCCTTCCACCCTGTGTGGGATGATTCCCTCCACACCGTGAAACGGCGCGGCTACAAACCTATCGCCCCCATCTTTTGCGTCCTGCGGTACGTCCGTACCTGGAACCTGACGCCCTTCCTGCCGGTTAGCAAATCAGAAGAGTGACCTGTTACAAGTCGGGTAAGGGCGAAATGATAATGCCTACTTATACATCTCTCCCGTTTTTGCCGACGAGGTGGGCAGGATGCCGAGTTGTGTCAACAAGCCGAGATGATCCCAATAATAATGCGCATAAGAAATCAATCCATCGGATGTAACGCGATAAAGATCCCCGCTGCGAAGTTGGAATTTACGGCCGGTCGCGGGGAATCCAAAATAGGGGGCGGTATGGGTTCCTGTGTAGATTTCATCCGAATATATCCATCCATCCCCAAAATCAACTAATTTTAGTACTTCGACTTTCACATCCGCGAATGTGTTGACATACATTTCCTGTACCGCACCGAATTCTTCCCGGGAGATTTTCCCGAGAGCCGTGACAACGATATCGGCGTCTTTCGCGATCATTTTAGTCATTTCCACCGGATTATGGGCATTGAACCGGTTCCCGAGTTCCGGAGGAGTATTTAGAAAGCTCAATCCCGTCGGCACGGGATCGGGCATCGTGAAGGATGGCTTCAAGGGCGGCAATTCGGGAGCCGGCATGGCCCCCAACGCGATCATGAATCCCTGCATGTCGCCATAGGTAATGACTTTCTTGATCTTGGTTCCCTCAAACTCCCAAACGTCGATATGGGGGAATATTTGTGGATAATTTTTTCCCGAAGGGGGAATGCCGTTCCAAACTCCCTTATGAGTCAAGGAAACGGTATGTTCTTCGAGAATGAGGTTGCCCACGGCCAGTTTGATTCCCGGGTTTTTCGCGAAATCGGGAAATCCATTGAACAAATCAATCCAAAATACCTGCCATTCCGGCTCGGGGAAGGGCGCCTGCATGGGAACCAGATCGTACACGAATCCGGGGGCGTGCATGGTTTTGCATTTTTCCAGGTCGTGCGCGGTCAGATATCCCACATACTGTTCGTGCAGGGCTTTGAGCTCATCGGCGGTTTGGGAAAAAGCCAACAGGGGGAATCCAAGCAAAGATACAGTGAAAATTGTTAGTAATGCGGTGTAGAGTTTCATGATTGTATCCTCCTCTTGTTTAATTGAATAAAAAAATTCAATTCGTTAATTCCTACTTTATTTGAACAATTCCCAATTCTTCATGGATGACATATCGGGGAGATGGGAAAACTGGACATCCGAGAATTGCGCGGTAATGAAAAGATCTTTATTGGCGAATGCATGCACGACGAGGGCTGCATACACCGGATCTGTAAAATGAATCTCACGGCTTAGGAAGTAGACCCATCGGGTCTCGGCGGGATCGAAATAGAACATGCTGAATAAATCGCCTGAACGCACAATTCGTATACGTTTTATGCGGCTGAATTCGGGTATGGAATGGCCATCATAATCGAAGTCCGAGCCAATTACTTCTCTCCATACGACATCGGTGGATCGGCCATGAGCATACATCCAACCTGTAAAAAATAAGGCATTCGATGAAAGACTATCTATGAAAGACAAACCGGCCCCGGCACCCGGTGTAATATCTGTAATAATTTCTTGATTAATTGTAGCCGATAGACTGAAGTCACCATTGATTTTCAAGTAGGCATATTGGCCTCCGGTGTTGAAGGTGCCCGAGCCTCCACCCTTGATGGTGTATACTCCTGTTTGCTTATCGTATATCGCTTCCCCCGGGGGAAATTCTCCTATATTCACATGATTCTCGAAAATGCCGACTGGCTTGGGCGCGGCGGCCGGCATCCGGGATAGGCCGGTGATTTCGTTCGTGTTCATAGTGCCTGAAAAGATGGCATCTCCCGTTGCTTCTTCCGGAGAAAAGATAGAATACCTGAGGGTGGATGATCCACTCGCATTGGCAAACTTCCAGGTTATAGTCCCCGCCTCTTGATCGATCACCCCTCGTTGATATACTTGATGAATGATCCAACCGGGGGGGACTTTTTCAATAACGGTGACATCATCGGAAATGCCTTCGATAATGAGTTTCACAGTGAATTGCATATCGGGAACATATTCCTCATAGGCAAGAACGCGTTTGCCGGTTACTTGCGCCTGGGCGCAGGGAATCAGCAGGAAAACAACGAAGAACGGCAAGCAAACATAATGGAATCGATGAAAACCGGACATTGTTCTTTCTCCTTTCCGATCATTGTATTAATCAAATAAAAACCAATGATTCACAGCCGTTGGAACAAAAGGATTTACAGATACTTGATATAGATAGAACCAGCCGGCATAGTAAAGAGTATGTCCATCGCTTGATATACATGGAGAGTATTCGTAGTCTTCACTTGAATTTATGACTCCAATATTCACAGGGGGAGACCAGGGCGCATCCCTAGCCACCCGGGTGGTTACATAAATATCCGTAAGACCCAGGCCGCCAGGACGGTCAGATTCAAAAAAGAGTGTTAAACCATCGTCTGAGACCGATAAACTAAATTCGTTGCTTATGCTATTCACCGATGATCCTAGATTCTCAGGATCAGACCAGCCGGATCCGGTGTTTGTCCGTTTCGTCACATAGAGATCCCAATCGAACCGACCATCGCCACGGCTGAAATACAGGGTTTGTCCATCTGGGGAAATGTCCGGAGATGCTTCATCCCGCGGACTATTTATCGGTGAGCCCAAATTTACTGGTTTTCCCCATGGATCGTTTTTTGTTGTACGCGTCACTACCCAGAGATCAGAACCGCCATATCCTCCTTCACGGTCTGACGAGAAGTAGAGGGAAAGGCCATCAATCGAGATGTCAGGGTCGTAATCGGCCGCTTCGCTGTTCACATCGGAACCCAGAGTATCAGGAACGGACCAATTGTCGATCTTTGATGTTCTCGACGCCATGTATAAATCAAATGTTGGAAAAACACTCCACCGAGAAATCGAAGTCAAGGAACCACGGCAAAAATAAAGCTCCAATTCATTTTCGGAGACCGAGGGAGCGATATTGAAAAACCATGAATTTATATTGATGAACGGATTGGTTGTAGGTTTAGTGAAGTTATAAGGCAATGGATATTCAGGCCCAGACATTATGGTATTACCCATGATTACTTGGTTTTCGATCAAACCCGAAAAGACGGCGTCTCCTGTTGTGTTACAGGGAGGATATATATTATATTTAAGTATGAAGGATTCAGAGGACTTATTTAACTTCCAGGTAATCATCCCTTCACCGAACACTCCGCCATTCCAAATCCGGTTTATCGTCCACCCCGCCGGTGGTATCTCCACGATCGTGATTGATCCTGGATCCCCTGTCACCTCGATCTGGACTAGAATTGAAACACCCGGTATGTAAGAGTCGCTCGGCAAAATGCGATAAGCCATTGGCTGGGCGGAAACCATTGCGGGTTGAATGAAAATTGTAGATAAAAAAATCCCTACAAAAATCGATTGAAACGGAATCTCGAACATGGTGAATTTACCTTTCATTAATTGAAACTATTTATTCGATTGCAGTGTTAGGATGAATTGCTCCCTTTCAGGGCTTCCATCACCCTACTGCCCTCCCAAGGAGAATGGTTTAACGATTCCATCCATACTCATATCAGGGAAACCGATTTTTATGGTTCGCCTACCTCCCTCAAAAAACGAGGGTTGAACCGGCCCGGTCCTCTCTCTCGAATAAGGCCAGCGATTCCGCCCAGGAATACATCCAATCCGAGGAGGTCATGATTCATTCCCGCTTCGGTGGATTTGGGAGATCGCGTTGGTCGAGCAGGTAGTGCAAATCCTGGATATCTTCCCGTGTCAAGACGATTTTCTGGATCATGTAGGCCAACAACGTACTCGCTTGGCCTCCCTTGGCTTTTGCAAGAAGATCACCGGCCACCTGAAACAAGGTTTGATTCCTGGTTCGTTGGGGACGGTAGAGGTACGAATTGCCGCTGAGCACGGCTTTCAGGAAACCCTTGTTTACCAGCCGGGTGAGGTGGGTGCGTACCGTGTTGGGCGCCCACTGGTAGAGATCGCCCGCCCGGAGATAGACATCACGGGCCGAGCAGGCTTTATGGCGCCACACGATGTTCATTCCCTTCCACTCGGGAGAAGACAAAAACTTCGCTCCGGGCTGTGGCATGACTTGCTCCAGCTCTTGTCCAAACAATGTATCATTTAACCAGTTGGTAATGTATCAAAAAAATTAGGTGAATGCAAGATATATTTAGTATATATATGTAGAAGTTTCGGGAAATTCTGAAGGGGGAAGGGGAAGAAAGTAAGACCAGGATGGCCACGGGGGGCCAGGTTTTCCCTCACCCTGATCCTCTCCCCGTGGAAGGAACTCCTTATCCGGCAAGAGATTAGCTCTCCTTTTGGATGGCAAAAATCATTCTTCCACCTGGGGGATATGGGTCTCTCTCGTTGGGCCGTTTCACGGGATGATTGATACCCAGGACCGTACTCGCCGCGCCCGGTCAAAAATCGGACGCCCGTTCCGGCTCGGGAGATTCGCTGGCGACTGGGAGTTCCAATTCGCGGGATTCGTCCTTGGCGGTGATGTCCTCGGTGGTGACCCGCAAGACTTCCTCAATGGACGTGATTCCCGCCAGCACTTTCAGCACGCCTTCCTCGCGGATGGTTTTCATCCCTGTGCGCAGCGAAGCCTGCCGGATGTCCATGTTGCTGGCGCCCTTTTCGGTCAACTCGCGGATCTCGGGGGTGGGAAACAGAATTTCATACACGCCGGTGCGTCCCAGGTAGCCGGTGTTCAGGCATTCGCGGCAGCCGCGGGGCCGGAAAATCGGCTGCCCTTCCAGGAGTTTGCCGTCTTTCCCCAAAAGATGGATCTCCCGGGCGGACGCGGTGGTTTGTTTTTTGCAATGCGGGCACAGTTTGCGCACCAGCCGCTGGGCCACGATGCACAGAATGGCGGAGCTGAGCAGCTTCACATCCACGCCCAGGTCGATCAGCCGCGACAAGGCGTTGGAGGTGTCGATGGTGTGCAGGGTGGAAAACACCAGGTGGCCGGTGAGCGAGGCGTTGACCGAAATGGAAGCGGTCTCCAGGTCGCGGATTTCGCCCACCATAATGATGTCGGGATCCTGCCGCAGGATCGAACGCAGGGCAGTGGCGAAAGTCAATCCGGTGGCGGTGTTGTGCTGCACCTGGTTGATGCCCTCGAGCTCATACTCGATCGGGTCCTCGACCGTGATGATGTTTTTGGTTCCGTCGTTGAGGTATTGCAGCGAAGCGTATTGCAGGGTGGTCTTGCCGCTGCCCGTCGGCCCGGTGGCGAGGATCAAGCCGTGGGAGGAGGAAATCACCTGGCGGTATTTCTCGAGCACCTCGGCCCGCATGCCCAAGCGGTCGAGCGGGGCCTTGACGATGTGCTTGTCGAGCAGCCGCAGCACCACCTTCTCGCCCAGGCGGGTAGGGATGGTGGAAACCCGGATGTTGACCTCTTCGCCCAGAATCACTCTCCGGAAATGGCCGTCCTGGGGCAGCCGGCGTTCGGCAATGTTGAGATTGCATACCACTTTGACGCAACTCACCAGCAGGCTGTTCAGCCCCCCCTCCACCGGGATGGATTCGGTCAGCACGCCGTCCACCCGGTATCGCACCAGCAGCCGCTGCTCTTCCGGCTCCAGGTGAATATCGCTGGCGCGGATTTTTTTCCCGTACACCATAATGAGGTACAAAAAATTGAGCATCTGCTCGCGCTGAGCCATGTCATGGGGATTGTCCGACAAGGCGCGGTTGCGGGCCATGTACAGCGCTTCAGATTGAATGATTTCCGGCAGCGTAAACGGCGGTTTGATCTGCACGTTGCAGAAGGGGCACACACTGAAATCGTAGTTTTCGAACAGGTCCGGATTGTCAATGGACCGGTTGCACGCCGGGCAACGTTTCTTGGGCTCTTCCCGCCGCCAGCGGTCGATAAAATACAGGAGCAGACCCAACAGTCCCGTGTACCGGACGATTTTGCGCCAGTTGTAATAAATCACCCGCCGGTTGGGCAAATCCTTGTACAAAATCTTCATGGGAATGTACCAGAAGACGATCAACACACCCAGCCCGATTAGAAAGTACTGAAACAACGAGGTGAACTGCGATAGCGCGTTCCCGGTTCCTTGGGTGAGGTTCTCGATGAATTCACGCCCCGAGGCCAGCATGCCCGCGAACCAGCCGCGGATTTTTTCGGTCCGGCTTGGCTCTGGCTCTGGTTCCGGCGGCGGAGGGGGTGGGACATACCGCACAGGTGTAGGTTTTGGTTGGAGGGATTCCTGCGCCCGGGCGAGGAGCGTGGACAACCGCCGGGATTCCGGTGTGGAAAGCGCCGATTCATCCACCTGGGAAAAATACCGGACCGCCTGGGCGTAATTCTTCTCGTCCATCGCCAGGATTCCCAGGTAATACAGGGCCTTGGGATGATTGGGAGAATGTTCCAACAGGCCGAGGAAGGCTTCCTGGGCTTCCGGGGTGACCGCTTTGTGGCGCAGGTATTCGCTTTCTCCCCATTTCAAATACAAGCCGGATAGGGTGGCCTGGATGTTTTGGGCCAGGGGATGGCTGGCATACTTGTCGAGAATGACTTTGTACCGCTCGATGGCCGCCCGGTATTCCTGACGCAGCTCCAGCCGTTTCCCTTCCTCGTAATGGGCGCGCACCACCTGGTTGTCCAGTTGAAGCCGCGCCGATTGTAACATGGAAAGCAACCGTGGATCGGATATTTGGCGCTTGACCGTCTCGATATCCTGAATGTCCTTGAGGCCCTGAGTCAGGGGGTCGTGGGTTGAGAAACTGGCGATAAACCGCTTAATTGAATCTTCGTACTGTTTCTGGGCTTCGGATTTTTCTTCGGGAGTCTGGGCGGCTTGAAGGGCCTTCGTATAGAGTTGGATCGCCTCGGTATAATTCTGCCGGATTTTCTCGCTGCGGGCTTTAGTCAACAGGTTGGCAAAGGGAGAACTTGCTTCGACACGGGCGACGGCATCGCGTTGGAACGAAAAAATCCCCCCGGCGGTTTCGATTTCGATCTCTCGCCCCCCCCTGTCCCGGACCACACCCTCGATTTTTTCACCGCTTTTTAGATAGATTACATCCGCAAACGGTGAAGGAAGCGCCACGAACAAGATCAAGCCAACGGCCGGCCATACTCTGTGAATCACACAATCGCTCCTCTTCCCGGTCCGCCGGATGCCGGGAATGTTCTACGCAGGGCCTGGAGGATACGTTCTTCAACTCGCTGATCTCCCATTTATTGTAATGGGAGAAGACCAAATGTTACAGTAGCATCGGATGTCTCTATTGTCCACAATATTACAATTGTCGATATAAAGCGGGATCCAGGGAACGGAGGTGGATTTTTCTAGAAATCTAGGCTTCATTGAGTTTTATATTCGCCTAAAAATATCATGTTGGAATAGATGATGGAACCGGAGAACTGATGGCGTGGCGAGCCGTTATTTTTTTCTCTTTCCAGGCTTTCTTCCCCTTTTCCCTATCCCTAAGGGAAAGGAAATTGATTACCTTGATCCTTGAAATATATTCCTAAACTTGTATTCCTAAACTTGCCGGTAAATGCCATTGGCGCAGGTTTGGTAATCACAGATGCCGGAATCTCAATTGAATCTAAAAATCCAATTGCTCCAAAAACAGCGGGGATCGGAGCCGGACGCCGGTGTGATACTCAACGTGGGTAAGGAGGAGGCGGCGGATTTCATTTTTTTGTTGCGGGGTGAGGCGGATGAGGGGAGCCGGGGCGGGGCCGGTCATCCGGCGGAGGGCTTGGATAGCGCCGTGGCCCAGGCGCAGTCCTTGATGGACGCACGCGGCGCAAGCGAGGCAGCCATCGGCGGGTAGATAATACCAGGCGGAGGATTCCCGGCCCCCGCAGCGATGGCAGTGATGGAGATTGGGTTGCAGGCCGGCGCTTACCAGCAGCCGCCATTGGCATTGGATCAATTCTTCTTCCGCCGGTTCGCGGCGGTTCCAGCCGCGGAGGGTGTCCAGCAGGAGGTCCCAGACGGCCAGGTTGGATTCGAAATCGCCGCTGAAAGCTTCGATCCATTCGGCCAGGCAGGAAGCCCAGGCAATCCGCTTGAGATCGCCTTGAACGGCATCGAAAGATTCCACGAGGGAAACCTGGGTGAGGGTCCAGATTTCCTGCTCCTGGACCTTGGCGTAGAGAATGACATTGAGGTGGTTAAAGGGCTGGGTGACACCCGCGTAGCGGCTGGTGGTTTTCAGGACGCCGCGGGTGGAGGCGATAATCTTGCCTGCCCTCCGGGTGAAGAGGGTGACGAGCGCGTCGGCTTCCCGGCCGCGCCTCCTCCGTAAGGTAATGGCTTCGGTGTGGAGAATAGGCATGGTTTTTTTAGAAATTTTCCCTGTTCCGAGGGGAATGGGATAGGGGGATGCCCAATCCGCCGCGCCGGTGGGAAAGGCGCGGTGATGATACGCGCTTGATGGAGACAGGTCACTGTGTGGTCACGCGGGGGGTGAGGTAGTGTCCGGATTGGAAGCGGCCGGTTTGGGCGAGGAGGCGGTTCCAGAAATCCTGGAACGAGAGGATTTTCCCCGAGTCGGCGAGGCGGATGCCGATGGTGTTGGCGAAGAGTTTTTTCGAGTGAGCGATGAGATAATCCCCATTGGCGGTGCCGGTGAGGCGGAATTGATCCCCGTCGAGCGAGGCTTTAAATCCCAAAGCGGAATATTCGTATCGTTTGCGGGTCAGGTTGGCCACCGCCACGTTGGACGATTCGCCCAGCTGCACAATTTTGGAGAGGGCTTCCTTGCCGAGGTATCCTCCCTTGCCCTCACTGTGGATTTCGATATCCAGGCGGACGGGGAGCGGGATTTCGCCCGATCCGGCGGGCGGCATTAGAACTTCCACTTTCCGCATGCGGCCGGACACCACGCCGGTCATTTCTCCGAAATTGAAATATTCCATTAATGGCTGCAGGTCGAGCCGTTCGATGTCCAGGTCGAAACCTATCCGGCGCGATCCGCCGTAGGCGGGACGCAGGAAGATGTTGTATACCGTTAATTTCCCTCCGAAGACTTCCACTTCGAAACGTCCGGCCATTTCGAATTGATCACCGGAATAAACTATATGATCTAAGAATCCGTTCAGGATTCCCTTGGCGGGGAACAATGGCATTATCCGGCTGAGGTGCGAGAGGAAGAGGTGGTCGAAGCGGATCGGGCCTTCCAGCCGGGGCGTGCCCGTTTGCCACGCGGTGATCCGCCCGTGGTCGAGGTAAATTTCTCCCCCGAACAGCGGGAAGACCACAGGAGTCGGGAGGGTGATGGCCTCTTTGGCGATGGGAATCGTGAATGCGATGTCTTGGTACGCGCCGTTGTCCCAGACGAGGGAGGCGGCGGAGACATCGATCGATGGGCGCGGCAGATTAGCGAACGTAAAGGGATAACCGATGGGGAACAAGACGCGGGCGTCCTTCAGCCGCGCGTGGAGAAAATCCTCCCGGGTGAGTGAGCCGATCCGCAAATCCACCAAACCTTGCGCGGTGTAGCCGTTTTTCGAGGGGCGCAGAGTGAGATCCAAGTTCATTCGGCCATATCCGGGAAAGGGGGTGAGGGAGGAGGCGTCCGTGTCGTTCCACCATTGCGAGAGGATGGGATACACCCACTCTTCCAGGCTGAGTTCGCGCGAAGTGATTTGCAGGGTTTGTCCAGGGCGTCCCTCAAGACGCAGATGGCCGCCGCCGGGGGGAATCAGGCGCATGGAGACGGTACGGTCAGCCGCTTGGGTAACGGCAAGGAGGATGGGCTTTCCGGGCCATTCGTAATCGTATCCGGTGTAGGAGAGGTAGGGTGTGACCCCGCGGATTTCAACATTCCAAGCGGGAGTGGCGGAATCGAGGCGCGCGCGTCCCTCCAGGGTGAGATTCTGGAGTTGCACGCCGAATTCCAAGGGATCGGAGAGCGAGAAGAGCGACAAATCGGCACTGGTGGCGGACAGGTTAATGGGCTGAGATGATCCATCGGAACGCAGGCGGAACTGCAATTCTCCCATGCCTTCGATGGTAGCCGCCCAGGGAGGCAGGTAAGCGTCCCGCAATGGGGGGAAACCCGTTTCGAGAGGCAGGGAACCTTCGAGAAGCCATTGTCCTCCGGAGCGCAACCATCCGCTGACCGAATGGACGATACCGCTATCCGCCTGAGTCAGCGTAAGGGAATAATCGCCGTTGGCCGGATTGTAGCGGGCAAATCCCGTGTAGGTGGTTTCGATAGGGGGTGAATCGTTGAGGCCGGGCAGTAACAGGTTGGCGGTTCCTGAAAAAGTGGCGTCATGCAGAAGTGCGTTGAAATCGAACACCGGCGCCGAGGAATCGGTCGGGGGCGTTGAAGCGGTCACGGCTGGCCGGCCCTGAGCAACGGCCCGCAGGGAGACCTCCTGGATGGCGGCCGAGGCGGTACGGTAAAAACCTTGCTGGAGGCGGGCCGTGGCCGTGTAGTGATCCAATTTAGTGCCTTGCCCGCGCGCCATGACGTCCAGCGAAAAACGGCCTTCCAGCGTATCGAGAGGCGCCGGCCACGCAATGGGCAGTAATGAACGCAGAACGGAGAAGGATTGATCGTGGATTTGAACGCGGCCCTCCATGGTGGAGTCGCTAATGAGGGGATAACAGGCAAACGCCAGAGCGAACGAATCCATCCGGTCCGAGCGCCAGGCCAGGGAACCGTTTTCCAGATGATGGTCACGGATGACGGATTGCATGGTCAAGATACCTGGCGGGAAGGAGGATCCGATGGCCGGGGAAGCGTCAATGACCAAGGTGGCATGTTCGACGACGGCGGTGGCGGCGAGGGGTTGAAAACGGGAGGAAAGCCGCAGGTCCGCTTGTATCGTGGCATCAGAAAGTATGACCGTAGCGGATGGGGACCAGGGGGCAACGAGGGAATGTATGGCCATCCGGCCTTCGGCTTGGTACAAGCCGTTCGGGGCGGATCGCAGCGCGGCGGTTCCATCCAGGACGGCCGAAAAGGATCGCGGAGCGGTAAGCGTTAAGGGAAAGCGGCGGATCTGGAGATGAAGGGAGTTGATTCCATCCAATGAGGGCTTTACCGAGGCTTGCATGACGGCGTGAGGTCCATCAGATTGGGCAGCCGGGGTAATGATCGCGTGGAGCAGAACTTCCTCACGGGTGGAGAAGCGTATGGATCCGTTCCAGCGGCCGGTGTCCGGAAAGCCGGGCAGGATCAAGCGGGAATCGGTGAACCGGATGGTGTCCAGGAAATCGAGATTCACCGGCGGGGCTGGTTCAGCCGCGGGGGGGGAATCCGCGATCAAAGGGGCAATCCGCAGCGTGGCGCGAAGGAGATTGGCCTCCAAACGGGCATTCTTCCATCCGCCCCGCGAGAGCAAAGATACCTGAGAGGCCGAAGCAATGTGCTCGCCTCCCCAAGTGATCTCTCCGTTGGTGATTTCCCCCTGGGGATTGGAGGTTAACAGATTGAACAAATGAAGTGTGTCAGCCGTGGCGGTGAAGGGCCGGCCGGATTGTCCGGCTTGAACTTGTAAGCGCGAGAGGTGAAGCGTGTCTTGAAAATACCAATGGATCGACCGCCACGTGACCTTCGCGCCCAGGCGGGATCCGGCCTGGGCCTCCAGCCAGCCGCGGACCGGAGAGATGTCGAGAATCCAAGGGATCATCATCACGACGAGCGCAAGCCCCACGGCCAGCCAGATCACGATCCGGAAAAAGCGCCGGGCAATGCGGGACCGGAAGAAATGCTTCATGGGCCTGAACCAGTTTTCGGAATTCTAGATCCCTCGTAGAAGCGATCGTTGTTTTCTACCATATGCGCAAGTGAGGTGACACGCAATTGGGATAATGAATTGAAGGGCGGAAGGTCTTCAGCAAAATTCGACATTCACCGGTTGAGAAATTCAAAGGCTGAACGGGAGCGGGCCGTGGGCTAGCCAAAGGTATTGGCGTCTTCAGGGAAGAACAAAGGTCTCCCGCACGGGCACTCCCCGGTCATGCAGATATCGTTTGATCTGAGGAATGGTATACGTGCCGAAATGAATCATCGAGGCAACGATGGCGGCGTCGGCCTTGCCCTCAGTGAAAACATCATAAAGATGCTGGGGTGTTCCACCGCCGCCGCTGGCGATCACGGGGATACCCACCGCCTCAGCGATCATCCGGGTCAGGCGCAATTCATACCCGTCTTGCGTGCCGTCCGCGTCAATGCTGTTGACCACTAGCTCGCCGGCACCCAGTTCCTCCCCTTGCTTGGCCCAAGCCAGCGCGTCGAGGCCCATCGGTTGCCGGCCCCCGTTGATATAGATTTCGTATCCGGAGGGGATCGCGGCGCTGGGCGTGACTTTTTTTACGTCCATGCTCAAGACGACGCATTGGCGGCCGAAGGCCTTCGCTCCCTGGGCGATGAGGCCGGGATTCAAGACCGCCGATGAATTGACGCTCACCTTTTCGGCTCCGGCCAAAAGCGCCCGCCGCATGTCGTCGTAGGTCCGCAATCCTCCTCCCACCGAAAAGGGGATAAAGATTTCCTCGGCCGTGCGGCTGACCACATCGATCATGATGTCCCGCCGGTCGCTGCTGGCGGTGATGTCGTAGAAGACGATCTCATCCGCGCCTGCGTCGTAATAGGACTTGGCCATCGCCACCGGATCCCCGATGTCGATGTTGTTTTTGAATTCCACGCCCTTGGTGACCTGCCCGGCACGAACGTCCAGGCAGGGGATGATGCGTTTGGTCAGCATGGGTTTTTTCTTTCGTTTCAGAAAGAAAAGAGTGGTATATCCGCCCAGTAGTATAGTTGGGGCCCGTGGCCATGTGCCCCTACGATCTTTCCGGCACGACTTTTCCGGCACGTATTTGATTTTCCGCACCCTTCGCATTGAAATCATAGGTGGCGGGCCCGCGCAGTCAAGCAAGCGGGTTTCGGTGGATTGATAATGGATCATCCCGTCTGTTCCGCTTTCGGGGGGCGCCCCGGTTTTCTATAATAGCCGAAATCCACATCGCAACCGACTCGAGCGGCCGCCGGTATGAAGAATCAATCCGCGTTTTCCTGCCTCCTGGGAGAGATTCTCTTTTTTCTGTTGTTTTTATTGATGCTCATTCTCGCGTGGAAGATCGGGGAGGCGGAGGCGGTTGTTTTTTATGTATTCCCCGGTTTTTTTGAGTCATTTGCCATTGCCGGATTTCTCGTATGGCTGTTTTTGTTTTTTTACCGTCTGGGATCGGAGATACGAAATCATTTGCCGAACCGAGCGCGGGGGATTTTGAAGGAATGCGCCATGCCGGGAGTGCTGATCGGCGTATCCTTCTATTGGTTCGGCGGCCTGTTCGGGGATGGTTTTCCCTCCACCATCGATCACGCCACCCGCCTGTTGCGCTGCGATCTGACCGAACGTGCCCTCTGGGAACACGGAACCTTGCTGCCCTGGACCTCGGCTATTGGCGCGGGCG
>Ga0116166_1001530_pt1 | contig 20663 bp, 10 predicted proteins | sample AD_JPNMR2_MetaG_FD_89884 | JGI IMG/M metagenome (GOLD analysis project Ga0116166, IMG submission 89884) | Active sludge microbial communities of municipal wastewater-treating anaerobic digesters from Japan - AD_JPNMR2_MetaG | ecosystem: Engineered > Bioreactor > Anaerobic > Digestate | place...
TAGGTGAAACTATCTTTGATGCCGCAAGGCGTTGAGCACGAAGGAATGGCCCTGTCGCTTTTTTTGGGCGGATCGTGAAACTATCTTTGATGCCGCAAGGCGTTGAGCACCAGATACTGACTAATTAATTTTTCCCTGGCCACAGTGAAACTATCTTTGATGCCGCAAGGCGTTGAGCACTCGAAACCTTCGACTGCGGCCCGTGGCGCGGACTTGTGGTGAAACTATCTTTGATGCCGCAAGGCGTTGTGCACCGACAGGGAGAATTTTTGGGTTGCGGTGGGAGGATGTGAAACTATCGTAACAGATCACTCTTCTTAAGTGCTAACCGGTGGGAAAAGCAGCAGGTGCCCGGTGCGCACATATTCCCGCAGGGCGGCCACGAAGGTCGCGAAGAGATTGTAACCGCGCCGTTTCAGAGTGCGGAATATAACTAATCAAAAACCCTTGAATCAACGCGCTTTCGTCGCTGCGGTTGCCGTACATGTTCTTGAGGATCAGCAACACGAAGCGGACCTCGCGCTCCCCGTGGTTGTTGGCCCCAGGAACCTCCGGATGACTCAGAAACGTGAAGAGTACGCAAAACCCAGGCGGTTGAGACGATACGGCAAGCATGCAAACCATACGAATCAATCAGGTTGCGCACCATCACTAGGCCCCAATTCCAGGATGGCCAGTCTCCGACGAAAGTGGTAAGCAACTCAACATCACCGAGACCATCGAGGAATCTACGATTGAAACCAATTGGCGCGCGCTGTCCTCGTTACTGAATAGTCGCTTCTTTAAGCATGGGGAACGGCGTGAATACCTGGAAGCCACCGGCATTGAAAAGTCCGACGACGAAATGAGCGACACGGAAATTGACACTAAAATTGCCGACATCATAGCAGGCGGAATAACAGAGAGTCAAAGATGAAGCCAATCGGAAGCGGTCCGAAGCAACGAAAGAACAATCCCGGACTAAAGACTGTATACGTGTAAACGAAAAAGTCAAAGGTGTGCCACAACTTGTGGCAGCACCTGTAAACCGGAACACAAAACTGCCACCGCCAAGGCCGCCGCGTCCAAAACCAAGCGTGGCACTGTCGAACGAATGGATTGGCTGGACGCCAAACGGCCCGGTTATGAATCCGGGAGGCCGCGCGGGAAGGCCAAAAAGAGGGGAATTTTCGCTCTGCTGCTTGCAACCTGCTAGCAGCGGGTTTTTTACAAGGCGGGAAACAGTGGCGTAAGTTAAGGCGTAAGTTGAATGAAATCAAGGTTACGCCGGACAGGACTCGAACCTGTAACCTCCTGATCCGTAGTCAGGTGCTCTATCCAATTGAGCCACCGGCGCATTATGCAATCTTGTTCGGTGAGGATGGTTGCATTATATCCTGCTCCGGTAGTCAGGCAAGCCCTTATCCAAGTGACCCACTCTACTCGTCCGGACGTGCGCATCGCGGCTGGCATCCGGGCGGCCCATAGCGAAACGCGTCAGTCCATGGGCTGCCATTTGGGATCCTAGGCTGCAGTTCGGAATCATCGGCCGCCGGCTTCGGGTATGGGTTTTTCGCTTGAAATGGGAATGGCTTGTGGAAAATCCTTTTCATTCCTCACCCAAACCAATAGCATATACCGTGCATAACCCCCAGCGCGTACAGGCTGGCGATCAGGTCGTCAAGCATGATTCCCACACCCCCGGGCAGGTGTTGAAACCGGTAGGCCGGCGGGGGTTTCAGAATGTCGAAGACCCGGGCCAGAAAAAACGCGGGAACTGTATACTGCCAGCCCGCCGGTAAAAACAAGACCGCCCAAAAATATCCGGCCACTTCATCCACATTTACCCTCGGATCGTCCTTGACACCGGTCAGCCGCTCTGTGCTTTCGGCGCAAAGGATGCCGATTACGGTCACGCCCAGCAATATTGTCAACGCCACCGGCCATTGGGCCAGAGTCAGCGCGCGGGGAAACAGCCAGGTATGCAACGCCCAAGCCGCCAGCGCGCCCCAGGTGCCCGATACCGGCCAATGTCCGGTGCACCCGGTGGTCGAAATGAGATAGGCCGTTTTTTGCGTCCACGTAGCGTTCATCCATTGGGGAGGGAGTGATTTCAAGAGGAGATTCCTTATTCGCGGACGATGGTAATGTCGGTATTGACGTAGCCGTACAGGTTTTCTTCATCCGCCGCCGTAATGCGCACCGGGGCAAAGCGGCCCGTGATCAATTTGTCGCCACGCACATGCACTTGCCCGTCGATTTCCGGCGCTTGTCCGGAGTAACGTCCCCAGTAGCCGTCCCCTTCCGGGTCAGGCCGGTCGATCAGCACGGTGAGCATGCTGCCGATCATTTTTTCATTCTTGGCAAGGGCCCGGTCCGAGGCCCAGTCAATCACGGTGCGGTAACGTTTTTCCTTGATCCGGTCCGACACATGATTGGGCAGGGCCGCGGCCTCGGTTCCTTCCTCGCGGGAATACATAAAGGCCCCCACGCGGTCGAAATCCAGTTCCTCCAACAGGCGCATCAAGTTTTGGAAATGATGATTCTTCTCGCCCGGAAAGCCCACGATCACCGTCGTCCGGAAGGTCATATTGGGCCGGACTTCCCGCAACCGGTGCACCGCCCGCTTGATATGCACATCGGTCGCGCCCCGTTTCATCAATTTCAGAATGAAGGGATCGCTGTGCTGGATGGGCATATCCACATACGAAACGAGTTTTTCACTCCGGGCGAAATAATGGACCAACCGGCGGTCGATCAAGTGGGGATATAGATACATCAGGCGGATCCACTCGATGCCGTCGATCTCTTCCAGATGGGCCAGCAAATCCGTAAGGGCCAGGCGTTTGTAAAGGTCAATCCCATACGACGTGGTGTCCTGCGAAATAATGACCAGCTCCTTGACGCCCCCGGCGGCCAGTCCCTTGGCTTCGGCCACGATCTCCTCCATCGGCCGCGAGCGCAACGTGCCGCGCATGGCGGGAATCGCGCAAAAACTGCAATTGTGGAAACATCCATCCGAGATCCGCAAGTAGGCCATATGCGGGGGGGTGGTCAACAAACGGGGCGCGTAAGGAAACGGGGACTGATAGGTGTTCACCGGTTTTTGTCCCACCGCTTCCCATGCCACCTTGAGAAAGGCGTCTTTGTCTTCCACGCCCACGAAGGCATCCACTTCCGGCAGTTCTTCCCGCAATTCGTTCCGGTAACGCTGCACCAGGCAGCCGACCACCACCAGCCGTTGCCAGGGATTTTCCTGCCGGATGCGGCAGAGATCCAGGATGACGTCGATCGATTCTTCCTTGGCCGGTCCGATGAAACCGCAAGTATTCACCACCAGCAAGTCGGCTTCTTCCGGATCGTGCACCAGCACCATGCCGGACAGGGCCAGCCGGGCCATCATCTCCTCACTTTCGACCAGGTTTTTCGGACACCCAAGCGAGGTCAGATGATATTTCAACACGCGGTTGGGGCTCTGCGTGGGCTTGGGGGAAGGCCGGCCGTAATCAAAGGGTTGCATCGGATTCGGATCCCGTTTCGGATATAGGATTTTGTAGAATTATAGCAGGCCGGGGCGCGGGTTCCAGTGAGCGTCCGTTCCGGATTCCCCTAGGGGGCAAACCATCCCGGGGTGGGAATCTTTGATTTAATCAATATCGTGGTACCCTATTTCCATGCAAAAAACCCGATTCTTCCTGGCCGCCCCAGAACCTTCCTGTTCCCGATTCCCGGCAGCGAACGGCCTGCGTGTGACGCCGGCAAACGGTGCGGATTTCCGGGTGGAATCGTTGATTGGAAAACACGATGGATGTGATTGATATCAAAATCCGTGACCGGCGCATGACCGCCCGGTTTCGGGAGGCGCCCCTGGATCTGCGGCCGCCGTCTTACTGCTTGGTGGAAGTGGATGGCGATCGGGAATTCGCCAAGGTCAAATCCCCGCCGTACACATGGGAAGAGGCATTGCCGCCCGCGGCCGAGGCCTTTGTGCTGGCTCCCGCGCAAGCGGCGGATTTCGAGGTGGTCCGTGCCAACCGCGTCATCGAGCGGGAAGCGTTCCGTTTTTGCCTCGAAAAAGTCCGCGAGCGTCAGCTGCCCATGGCATTGGCCGCCGTCGAACGGTCTTTCGACGGGAAAAAGATGCGTTTTTTTTTCACCGCTGACAACCGCATCGATTTCCGCGAACTGGTCAAGGACTTGGCTTCGGCCTATCGCACGCGCATCGAAATGCGCCAGATCGGGGTGCGCGACCGCTCCAAGAAACTCGGCGGGTACGGCATATGCGGGCAGGAACTGTGCTGCTCGCGGTTTCTGCAAAAGTTCGAGCCGATCACCATCCGTATGGCCAAGGAACAAAACCTGGCCTTGAATCCTACCAAAATCTCGGGCCTTTGCGGCCGGCTGATGTGCTGCCTGTCGTACGAAGTGGACGATTATGTCGAGGCCCGGCGCAGTGTGCCCGCATTCGGCGCGCGAGTGGATACCCCCCACGGGACCGGCGTGCTCGAGCAATTCAACTATATCAAAAATACGGTCACCGTGCGCTTGGAAGAGAATCGGCTGATCGAATGCCGCGTGGGGGAGGTCACAATGCTGGCGGACAAAGAAGGGAGTGAAGTCAAAAGGAGCTGAGAGCGGTGTGTTCAACGTCCCGCAAGGCGGCCTACGGCCCATCGGTGGGGACAGTCAGTCCGGATTCGGGCTCCTTCGGCTGACCCATTGCGCCTCCAACCGGTCCGTGGGCCGGATCGGGATGATTTGCAGGTTATCCACATAGGCGGTCACCCGGCCGCGTGCGGTTGGGGGGACATACAACTGCAGCACGGGGGAGACGGTTGTGGTATCCGTGGGTTGGAACACAAGGCAGACGGGTTGATACTGCCCGGTCATGAAAGCCGTATCGCTGGGGATGAATGTGGCGATGGAACCGCTGTGGGAGCCATCCAACGCGGCGAGGGCTAATTGCCCTTCGGGGGATGTCGTTTGGACCATGCATTTGAGCAAGACGGGATAAGGTCCCGCTTCGACAGGGGGATAGCCCAGAATGAGTTGGTTTTCCCCCGGATCGCAGGTGAAGATCAAGCCTCTGCCATTACTGATTGCGTCATTGAGACCGCTTGGAATCCCGCCCAAGACCGATTCCCCTCCGGGATAGGGACTGAATCCGCCGGGATATTCCAGGCATTGGGCTTCGGCCAAAGTGGCTTGGTCGAACGTATACTCGGCCGCCGGCGTGGGTGTTGTCCCCGTAGGAGCGGGCTGGAACCATCCATCCCCCCGGGACGTCAGGGGAGTGATGCCCAAATTGCGGCCGGCGATGGGGATCCCCCCTTCAAAGGGAAGAATTTCGATATTGTCTATATACATTTCGACGGTCTGTTGAACGTCGCCGGGAGTGAAAAGTTGGACGACGATCACAATCGTATCGCTGTTCACGGGCTCATAGAGACAGGTGATTTGATGCATCGTGGCTTCCAGATGCCGGGTATTGGCGGGAATCCACGTTGCGATCGAGCCATTGTAATCGCCGTCCAATACCGCGATGGCGAATTGCCCGAAGGGGCTGCCGGCTTTAACCGTAATCCGCACGAAGACCGGATTTTTACCCACCAAAACAGGCTGGCTGACTAACAGCATGACCTCCCCCGGACCGCACTGCAAGAACGCGCCTTTCCGGAAATCAGAGGAAAGCCCGCTTTCAGTGTTCTCCCCGATATGCACACGTCCGGGACTCCATCCCTGGAATCCCCCCGGGACGGGGGTGAAGCCTTCGCCGGCCAGGGAATCTTGCTCGAAATCAAACCGCCGGGTAACCTCCAGCGGCGATTTGGGGAAGGGAGAGGGGACAGGCTGCTGGGTTGGAGAAGGCGCCGGAGTGGTGGTCGGCGTAGGCGTGGGCCGCGGGAGCCATCCACGAGGCTCGTACGGATGGGTCCGCTCCTCATATTCTTGCCGGTTGGTCCGGCCATCGGCATCCGGATCGTGCCGGGGATCGGCGCCGGTATATGCAAAATAGTAATCTTCCCAATCGTCCGGCAGACCATCTTGATCCCGGTCGCTCCAAATCCACGGGGATTCCTCATTGAGCAACGCGAGGCTTTCAACCCGAATACGGGGCCATCCTGCCTGTTGGCTTTGCCGTTGGATTGTTCCTTTCAGATGAACGGCCGCGCCGGGGGTGAAGTTCCATCCTTCCGCGAGCACTATGGAAGTCCCGCCTGTGGAAGGGGTAAAAAGAACCTGCCGGTCTTGCCAAGCCAGGGTTCCATCCGCGTCGATGACCAAATCCGGCACGGTGGAAAATAAGGCCGCTAAATCCTGGATGGCTTGATCGGCGGCTGCCTCGGTGATATCCGGGGGAAGCCGCCGGTCCGGGACCGGTTGCCGTAGCAATAGATGGTGCAAAACAGTGTCGACGCTATCGGGATACGGATTGGCTTGCGCCCACACGAACGCCTTGTGGACAATGACGGGCCAGGAGGTCGCGCGGAGGCCATTTTGGATATGCGCGTACACGGCGTCCAAATCATAGCGCCGTTGAAGTTCCCTCAGGGGATCCGGCCGCGGGAATTTCACCTGGCCGCCCCATTGCACGGGCTGGTTTTCATGCCATTCGCGAATCATCCAGAATTGAAAGGCCAGCACCGCCGCCGTGGTTTCCAGGTCGATGGTTTGGCTTCTTTCGAGGTAAAATTCTGCCGTGATTTTTTGCCGAAGCTTCGCCAGCCACTCCGCCGGAGTCTGCCGGCCGTCGTATTCCCGCGCGGGATTCCAGTAGGGGACATGGGAGGGAGAATAATCCAGGAGTACCAGCGATGGATTGGAGCGTTCCCGCGCGCGGACGATCAGCGGCTGATGGCCGGGCAACCGAAACCGCCACGGGTGGTTCTCATATTCAGTCCGTAGCACACGGTCGCCGGTGAGATGGTCTACCGAAAGCACCGATCCCTGGCTGAGCGAAAATGGGAACGGGAGCGTTTGCAGCGACGCGCCCAAGTTTAATGTAAGTTCGTATTCCGCGACATCCAGGCTGGGCGCGGCAGGGAAGGACAGGGGATCGGCTGGGTCGGTCCGGCGGGTGGTTTCATCGAAGTCGCTCCAGCCATCGCCCAGTATCTTCCGGTTGGGAAAGGTGTGGGATGGAATCGAATCCCGGTCTTTTGGAACGCTGTTTTTATCCAAAGGATTGCTTTCCCGGATCAATTCCTCCAGGTCATTCCACGTGTCGCCGTCATAATCGAAGGTCCGCGAGAGTACCGGTAACTGGAACGCGGATTCCAGGCGGTCGGGGATGCCATCGCCATCGCTATCCTGAGAAGGGCCCCCTGGGAACCGGTACGAACGGTGGAGGACCGGGCTATAGAGGAATTGCTTTTGGATTTGCGCCTGGGCATAGAAAGAAATGGCGGTGTCTTCCCAGAGAACGATCGGTTCGTGGCAGGGCCGCCAGGCTTCGGATCCGATCCGGTAGAAGATTTGGGCCGCTTCGTCCGCGATGGGCTCCACGGTGATCGCGCGTTGATATTCTCCCCCGGGCGGGGCGATGTCCAACGCCAGGGGACTGTAGAAACGGGGCGGGTGCAAGGAGAGATGGGAACAATCCGGCGCGATTTGATTGAATTGCACCACGTATTGGGACAAGTCTTCCCCGAGTCCGGATAAGGGGATGGCCTGATCGCTTGCCGCGGTCAATCCGGTTTCGCTGAACCGTTCCCGCTTGACAAACATTTGGGATAAATCCGCGGCCAGGGAAGCGATCCCCGTGGTCCAGCCGGGGACATGGAACGAACGATAGATATACGGCTCGCCGTTGACCCAATCCTCCGTTTTGATGATCAGCACATTTTCATTCTCCCCGCCGGATAAGGCCTCGGAAACTTGGAGGCGGCCTTGACTGAGAGTTTGGAATTTGCCGGTATCGAATCCTGAAAGGATGGCATATGGAAAGCCCTCGGCATTCTTTCCAAGGAGAAATACTTCCAATTGTGCGGTTTGAGTAAAATATCCGGTAGTGAATTTTTGGATTTCCGGCAATTCGGTGCGGATCACGATTGAAGAAAACCGTCCGCCGCTGTTCCGCAACCAAGTCAGAGAAACGGGATTGGGAGAAAGAATGAGAAGGTCGAGGAGATGGTCGCCATTCAGATCGGCGGGGGCTATCTGATTAACGGCCGGCAACCTCTCGGACTGAAGGCGGGGCGCGCCCAACAGAGAAAGAACGAGTTGCCCGGTTTCAGCGTTCCAGAGGAATAGATCCAGCTGGGCATCCTCATTCCAGTGCCCCGCGTGAAACCGCCGATAGCCGGACCCATGGAGGCCGATGTGCCGGTCGAGGCTCCATTCCCCGCGCAAAAAACGGCTGGTCCTTTTGTAGATTTTCATGGTTTGCTGTTCCGCGCCGCACAAGGCCAGCAACTCGTCCGACGCGTCCTGATCGAGATCGATGAACTGCAAATCCCACACCGGATCATCAGCCGCGAGGGTTGGAAGGACATCCCAGCCTTGGACGGCGCGTTCGAGCACGGCAATGGTCCGGGATCCAGAAAAACCCATGGCCACGGCCGCTTGAGTGGAAAATCCCGCGGCGATGGCTTCCGCCCCGGCGCCTGGGCTCTGGACGACAGGTTCCATCACGGCATAATCCGCGTTTTTCCTCCATTCCATCGCGGCATACTCCGGGTAAAAGAGCAGCAAATCCGCGCTGGTCCGGCTGGTGACCGGCACCGGGCGTATTTCCCTGACCGGAGTACCTTGGGGAAAAAACTGAGAGGCCGCGGTAAACGTACCGTCTTTCTGATTGATTAAAATGACCACCGGGCCCGAACCATCGTAAAAAACGAGGTCGCTATAGCCGTCCGCATTGACATCAGCCGGTTTCAGGAGGGGATAGCCCTGCGCGCCGGCGAGAGCGATGGGCAACATCATCCAACCACCCAGCCAGAAAAAACGCGGAATCAGCGGGAGGCGGATCATCCAGGGGAAGAAGAGGAAACGATTCATTAGTTGGTCACCTCGATGGGCTGGGAGGGCCCGCGCACGGCTTTGATCTCCCCATTCCTTGAGTCCAGCAGCACGATTTTGTATTCGTATTTCGCCCCTTGGATCAAATTCGAACGATCGAGAAAGTAGAGGCTGGCTTTTTGGAATGGGTCCACATGGGAGGGAGTTTGCTGGGTGATTTCCAAAAAGAAAGGATCGATGACCTCTCCATCGGCTCCACGGCGGATGGTTTCCAGCAATGGACTGACTTGCACGAAAGAATAGCCGGGTTTATCCACCCGGCGGCGGAACACTTGAAAAGGAAACTCGATCCCATAGGTGTACCCCTGGAGGATATTGACTCGTTCCCCCAGCAAGATCCCCACTCCCTGCCGGTTGGGATTGGGATCAGCGGCGTTGTATTCGAACAACGTGACAACCAAGTCTCCGGATTCGGGCGGCAGGGGCCTGGCGGGCCAGGCCGGGTAGTCCCCCGGCTCAGGGGCGGCGGACCAATGGAAGAGTACGCCATTGGGACTGATCCGTTCTTCGCCGCTCTGCATGTAGGCTTTACAGTAAATAGAATAGGTCCGATTGATCTCCGGCGGGTGATATCCCCCCTCTTGAATCGAGGAAATGACGGTCTGGAAGAGGCTGGTTTCCTCATCCACGGTATATTGGTTCGAATTTACAGCCACGTTGGGGGCCGTTTCATCGAAATTGTTTCCCGAACAGAAATACAACCGGAAATGCGATAACCCATAGGGGGGCGAAAACCATTGGACCAGCACAGCGGGAGAGTCCGGGTTTCCTGCCGGAGTGGCGGATTGCATCGAAGGCCGGATGGTTTCTCCCGCGGGGGCGACCGCCACTGCCGTAGGGATATACATCAGGATGCTTTGATTATCGTTTTCGTCCACCGCCCGCACCGCGTAACAGACCCGCCCGCCCTGCTGGGGCGCGTAATCGTCCGCGATCTGTGCCTGGCCGTTTTCGTCGAAGTCCGCTTGGCCGGCCGCGTAAAAGTCTTGGCAATTGAGGCTGCGGTAAAGGATGATCCCCTTGGCGTCTTCGGTCTCCCGTTGGAATTGCATGACCACCGGGACCAGGTTTCCATCCTCATCCACGGGCATGTGCGGTTCCGTCCCCGCCTGGAACGGAAGGCAAACCGGTTCCATCCGCGTGGAAAGATCGATGGTGCAGATCAGATGGCCTTTGGTGTGGATTTGCTCAACATACATTGCCAGATGGGCTTGGTCCGGCAGCGTCAACTGGCAGATGGTTGTTCCCCCTTGTCCCGCTTGGATGTGATACTGAGGCAATCGCTTGACCTCCGAAAGATGGAACGTGTCGCTGACTATCACTTGACCCTGGGCGTCAAAAGGGCCGCGATAAAGCGCCTGGAGCAGCGGCACCTGAAGATGGGTGGCGGTCTCTGGGTCCACCACCCGCACGATGCTCAAGTGGGTTAGCCTCGAAGAATGGTTTCTGACAAAAAAAGTGATCTGAAATGGTTCCCCATTCCCTGGTTCCGCCGTCAACGCGATATTCTGAACATCACAGACGGTCTGATTGAGGCAAATCTGCCCCCGGGCCGGTGGGCCGGGCGGGGTTTCATCAAATAGAATGCCTCGTACCGGGGACGATGGAAACGATTCGTTGCCCCACGCGTCCACGGCGGTAACCGTGTACCAAAAGGCCTTGTTTTCGTGCTGGGGCCGTTGGAGGCTGGTGTCTTGATAGGCGGGATCGCCGGTGGCGGGTTGGTCTGCACTGCCGATCCGGCCTTCCGTCAGGCCATCGACCGGGGCCAGCGGCTCGCGATGGCCGGCGTGGTTGTATTGCCGGAACCGGTAAATATTGTAACGCTGGGTATCGTCATGGTTCCGGCTCCAGGTCAAGAGCAGACGGTCTCCATGGGATGTCTCGACGGGTTTGATTTGCACGTTTGCGGGAATCTGGGGGGTTTGCTTGTCCGGCACGGTGACCACCCGGGGCTGGCTGATCTCTCCATTTTGCCCTAACAAATCACGGGCGGCCACCCAATAGGTATAGACCTCGCCGGGGGAGAAGGGTTCGCCTTCAATTCCCTGATCCGTTAGGGTTTGATTGTCATCGCGGAAGAAATAGGTGTTGGATTCCTCCCCGCTGACCGCGTATTCCGCCGGGGGTAAAATGGGAACCGCGTTGATTTGCTGGATCGCGCCCAGCTCCATCAGTTCATTGAACGGGATTCCCCCGAGATCGCCCTCCCCCCGGTACACGTTGTACCCAAACATGGCCGAACGCTGCTCCGTGAGTGCATCCCCCATGGCCCATTGGAGGTACACCTTTGCGTGCCCCCGCTCGCCGGGGATATCGACAAACACCGGTTGCTGCGGCGCCGGAAGCCGGGTCGGGCGCCGGGCATTGACGGAAACCCGGCCGATGATTGGCTCCGAGCCCGCTGTCCCTTCCGTCGCGCGCAGTTCGTAGGTGTATGTATCCGGCGCCACCGCGTCCAGGTACCCCCACCCTTCGATGATCGCGATGGCATAGTTGGCTTGCACGAGCATGTTGGCCCGCAGCGCGCAGGTGTCACACGTTGGATCCCCGTTTAAAATCCGGATCAACGGCTCGGCATAATTGTCCCGGGTTACCGGCTCTTCATACATGTCGTCGAGCAATGCGAGCAGATCATCCAACGCCCGCTGATTGGACGGATGTTCCAGGATGCTGCGGATCAGGGCGGATTCACGTAACTTCCCGGTCAGGGTCAGCGCTTCCAAAGGCGATGACGAATCGGCCGCCCCTGTTTTCCGGTAGAGGGCGAACCGGCGGAATGGAATAGCATCCGTGCTGGCATACCAGCGGAGCAACACCGGGACCGGACCGTTGGGGAAAGAAGGAGAGCCGGTGATGGAGACGAAAAAGATCTGCGGTGTCTCGTCTTGCCCCGCGGCGGGATGGACGCCCCCTATAGCCAACCATATAAAAACGCCCAAAAAAGAGATACCCAAAGAGATTCCGGCCGGCCGCACTTTATCCGCAATCGGTTTCATAATCCGCGCTCCATCCCTCGTCGAAGAATAAATCGAAGATCGCGACACAAGCGAAACACCAACTGTCTTTTAACGCCTTTTGGGGAGTCGTCCATTGGCTGGGTTCGCACCAGCCGATTCCGCCGGCGGCCCAGGCCCGGCCGTCAAAATAATATGTGCCGTTGTTCTTGCCTGCGTTCAGCTCTAATTTTCCCTTGGCGCTGATCACACAGGCGACCCGGCCGTAGACTCCCGCTTCCAGACGGCCGCCGTAGGTGGGCCCCTCGGTGAAATACCACATCGCCAGCGAGGCTTCCGCCCCCACCCGTAAGGCGCAGCCGTAATCCAATATGGGGAACGTGCCTTCCACGCCCAAGTACACCCCGCTCATGCTGGGGATGGTCAGGCGTTCGGCGGCGCGGGGATCGATCACCTGCAGCGGCTCCAAGGTGCAACTGCGGCCAAGGAAAATCCCGCCCGATAAACGGTAGGTTTCGAAAAAGACACTGCATCCCGCGTAGAGATAGTTTTCCACCGCCCCGATCGCCAGGCCGAAATCAGGACCCTCGATAGCGAACGATTCGAAGCCCAGCGTTCCCGAGGTGTTGATGGCGCCGCCCACATTGACCAGCCGTCCCCTGCTGATCATCAATTTGAGTTCAATCAAATCGGCGGTCAGATCCGCGCCCGCCCAATCCAGAACGGTATTTTTCGCGCCGATCCGCACGTCCATGGACTCGTTTTCATCCAAAACGCCGGCGCAGGCCGTTCCGCTGTTACTGGCTTGATATCGCGTCAGGTCCAGATAGGCGGAATAGGTGATCTCCTCCGGCGATTTCATCGTGAATTCGCCGTCGATGTGCAGCTTGTCCATCCGGTTTCCGCTGATGACCGCGTACCCCTTCATGGAAGCGCCTTCAAAACCCAGCGCGTTTTTGATTTGGGAATAAGCCCCGTCCACGAAATCCGTTTTCTCTTTGATGAAGGTTTTGATTTCATGGTTGATGAGGTCCAGCACGCCCTGGGCCTGGTCCAGCAGCGCGTCCTTGATGGGGAATAGCGTGTCCGTCAACACCGAGTTGAATTGCCGGAACAGGGCCGAGTTCAACAACGCCACCAGGATGTAGCCCGTGATTTCTTCCGCTTGGAGGTTTTGCAGGCGGGCCGGATGGGAAGCCGCCCATTGCCGCAGCACTTGCCGGAGCATGTCCTTGATTTCCGTTTCCGCCTGGGCGATTTGGGCCCCCGGGAAATGCGAAAGCAAAAAGGAATTAGCCCCTTCCAACGAAAAACGTTGCTGGGCTTCTTCGAGGCGGGGCAGAACCTCGGCATCCAAAAAATGGATGATTTCCTGCAAGGGTTGTTCGATCGGGGCGATGATATCCTGCACATAAATTCCACCGGCGATTTGGGCATAAAGGAAGGCCAGATCGAGGAGCGCCTGGACGAGCGGACCTAGATCCTCCGCTAGCGTGGATGGTTTGAAATGCAGCGCCGCGTTGACCGCGTTCAAGTGATCGAGCAACTCTTGAACCTTCGCCGCCACCGGATTCGTGTTCAAGTGCAGGTAACTGGGGAGATGAACCTCCGCCAGGAGACCGTCGAGGACATCCGCAAAGGTGGCCGAATCGATGAACGCCGCGGCTTGGCTGGAGTCCAGTTGCGCCCAATATGGCTGGACAACGTTCAGAAAGGCCGCCACCCGGGGTTGGATGTAATTCCTCATCGGTTCCCGCACCGCCATGGTAATATCCCCGGTCAGGGTTTGCGCCGCCGCTTCCAACCGGTCCCGGACCGGACCCAAAAAGGTATTGGAAATCCCGCTGGTGAAGGACTCGCCCAGACTGCTGAGGTTTAACTCGGGCAGGCCTCCCGCTTCGATCCCAAAGCTGATTTCCGCCAGCCTGGGATTGAGATTCTCCACCGCCGATACGATATCGAGGACGATCAGATCCTGCTGTTTGGGCGCGGGAGACTGGAAAACCCGGCGGCTGGGATGGTAGACCAACTCGTAGTCCAGCGTGATGAGGTTGGCGAACAATTTCCGGACATGGATCGGATGCTGAGCCACGTACGTTTCGATCAAGCCGGCTATATCGCTGTTTTGGGCTTGAAACCCATCGGGGAAACCCCTCCGCGCGGTATCAGGGCGCACGTGCTCCGCCCACGGGCTGCCGTCCGCGATCCGCCCGACGGCGCCTCGCACCAGCGCGTGGATCTTGGGGGGATCGAAATACGAGACCACCATGTCGCCGATGAGGTTGTAGAATCCGTTGGGAAGCACCGGATTGCCGTCATAATAGGAAAAATAGATTGTTTCGATCGCGGCCTTGTAGCCATCATATTCGGATTGAGCGGGATGGTCGCTGAACGATTCCCTCACCTGGCCCATTGGGCAGAGATTGACCTGCATATAGACCGTGTCTTGGTAATGGGGAATCTTGTTCATCGTGGTCAACCACAGCGTTTTGTTGCCCGGAGGGGCATGCTCCGCGCGATCCAAAAAAGCCAGGGTCAAGAGACGGAAGGGGGCGTTCCAATAAGATAAAATCCGTTCTTCCGCCTGCGCGCCGGGCGGGACGCGCCCCTCGGTCAAATCGCCGCAGGCGTTCAGGGTCATGTCTTCAAAGGGCACATCGAAGGCGGCCGGCCAGGGCAGGTTGACCACCCCTTCGGTCACGGAATCGAGGCCCTCGGAGTAGTTATCCAGATACGCTTGGCCGAAGGAGGTCAGGCGGGTTGCGTAGCCCCGGTTGCCGCAATCGGGATCGGGATAGAGTTCCAACCCGTTTTCTCCGCCTTGCGCGTGCACCACGCCGCTGTATCCCGCTTGCCGGACATACAGTTTGGTATGGACGGTGGCGCGGAACTCCGCGCGGTCTCCGCCGATACCCGCGGTGAAGGGTAAGGCTTCGAACGCCTCGGGCATCAAGTTGATTCCCGCGAACAAGCCTGGCCCTTCAGCCAAAGAGAGCGCGCCGCTCCCCGCCAAGGCATCGCTCTTCCGGTCCCGCGCCGCCAACAGATAGGCGGCGATCTGGGTCCCGCCTCCCGTGACCTGCGATTCCGGCAGATGAAAACCCGGCTGATACCATGCGGCGTGAGTGACTGCGTCGAATTGGCAGGTGTTGAATGCCGGCTGCCACGGGATTTTCAAGGAGCCGTCCGCTAGCACCGATCCATCCGGCGCGATTCCCGCCGCGCCCGGGATATCAACGGAAAGGACACTCTCCCCTGCGCCACAGCCGTTGGTTTGCACTTTTCCACGGGCGGCCACGTCGCGCAAGGCGGATTCGGCCGCGTGAATCCTTCCATTTTTAATGACAATCTCCCCGCCGTTATGCGATACCTCGAACGGGCGCGGGAACGAGGATTGATATTGCCCGGGTGCGAGCCGCAGCCGGGCGTTGATGCCCCCGGGGGTGATGGTTATCGGTTCTTCAACCGTGGCAGCCGCCTGGAAATAGCCGTCGTTGCTCGGCCGGGGCGTGTTGCCGGCCGCCGGGGCGGTGGGGAAGGCGAATTGATAGACGATCCGCGGTTGAAGCAGAGTGAATTTCCCGTCTGGCCGGAAGACAAATCCCTGGGTTTCGATTTCAAAGGGAAGGCCTTCACCGCGCCAGATGAACGCGGCGGATGAAGTCATTTCTTGCGCCGCCACGTTGAGGTCCTGATCCAATTCTTGAATCATAATTGGCATGGGGGACTCGGTAAAAAGCAGGTTGTTCGAGACCTTGGGGCGATAGGAAACGCCGGGGGGAAGAATCACCCGAAGAAAGGCAAACGCCCCCTCGGGCGTCAATGCCGCCCCATCATGGGTATATTCCCACGGACCGGCGGAAGGGCGGTGGGGTGACGGGAGGGCAAAAGGCACAGAACCGTCGATCACCTTCAGGTCCAGATTGGCGTTGCGCTGCACCAAAATTTGGTTGAACGTCAGGGGAATCGTTCCGTTCAACGTGGCTTCCCCGGATATCATCAGGGGATTCGGGGTATACAGGCGGAGCTGAGCCAACTGGGTTTGAATGGCATCGAATAAAACAATCCCGCTGGTATGCAGAATAAAATGGGTATTGCTATCCGCGGTGTTATTGCTGAGATTCAACTCCTCCACCGGAAGTTTGGATTTCTCGTCCAGCACGCGCACGGCAGTGCGAATGAAATGCGATTTCAACAAAAGCTCATCCGCAGGTGTAATGGGAAGCGAGAAAGCCAATTCATTGATTCCCTCTCCGGCCGGATGCAACGCGACGGCGTGGCGTGATTCTGTCCATTGCTTCACCGGGTTCTGATCACTGTCCAGCAAGGTATACTCGATCCGCAGATCGAATTGGATCTTGCTGCTGTTGGCGGTCTCCAGCCAAAACCGCCCTTGCACGCGATCGTGCGAAGGGATGCTGTGCACGATTTGGGTCGTGTCCAACACCACCTGGCTGACACGCAAGTCGAAAGGGTTAACAATAATCGGCGTGGAGGTTGGCCGGATGAGTATCGGGGTGGCGATCGGTGTCGGCTTGATGATCAGCGGGGTTGGCGTCGGCTGGATGATCGCCCGGGTGGGCGTCGGTGTCAGCCGGGGAATCTGGGCCTGGGTGACTAACGGGAAGAAAATGGTGAGCACCTGCAATGCCCGCACCCACCGTCCCGAAAAGCCCCGCAATTGAAAGGAATCCTTCATCACACTCGCTCCATGGGCAGAATGGGCGCCTCCAATTCCATCCCATGCAAGCGGGAGGCGGTTTCGGCGGCGTTTTGTCAATTCTGAACAATTCGATCAATGGGATATGGCCGACGACAAATTCCCCCCCTCCCCACCTGGCGGTGAGTAAAAAACGCACTTCGTTTGTGGCAGCCTGGGTACCCCAACCGTCTTGGCCGGAATGTTTTTTGAAACTACCACAAATAAAGTCCCCTCTACAAGAGGACTCGAATTGTTATGAGAGAATTTAATTCCCTGAATGCGGATCTTACTCCAGGCTTTGGCCAGGGAATGAGTCGGGAGAAGCACGCGGATCGATTCCTTTTCCACGGGGAGAGGGCCGGGGTGAGGGTGGCCCGGAAAAGGCGAAATACCTTGTTTCTCTGGAGCCGGGGAAATGGATACGTTCTTGGTTAGTTCTCCTTCTGCAATTGTTCCATCAATAACTCTTCGATCCGCCCGATGAACGGCTCCGCTTGCTCCAGCATGGATCCAATAACCTCGGCGTCCAATTCCACCAGATCTGTGTAATCGCTCCGGTTTCGTAATTCAAAAGCACGGTGATACAATTTGCCTAAATTCGCTTCGATCAAACCTTTCCTTAAGATGTTTTGGTTAAACCAGGACTGCAATCCGGTATGCTTGGAGGTGCGAAAACCATGAGCCAAAGCCAACGCGCCCACCGCGTAGAACATGGCGTAATAGATCCGGTTGACGGTGCCTTGCGGCATTTGGTTGGAGAATAAAACCCGAGCCTCGCGCAAAGTGTTGACTGCCCGCTCCATGCGGTGCAGGCAAATAAGGCGTTGTTGATCGGAGATCATATGGGAATCCCCTCGGATAACATGGCCTCTATTAGGGGAGTCGCGCCCACCAGGGTATTTTGAATCTCATGTTCCGAAAATACGTGAACATCGAAGACTACATCAAACTCAAGGTCGAGATCGAGGGCGATGTCCCAAATTTCCAATGGGGTGTGGGGATTCACTTCCCCCGCCAGCGTGACCAGGACATCGATATCCGAATCGGGGGTGTGGCCACCCCGGGCGTACGAGCCGAAAACCATAAAACGGACCAGGTGGGAGCCAAACCTCTCCACCAGCCGTTTTTTGAGTTCATATACGGCCGGCGGCAGAACCCGCGGGGATGGGGACGAAGACGGAACGCTCATGGCCTGTTCAACACCCTGGGATTGGATTCAGCAAGGGTATTTTACACCAATCCCAGCCGCTCGAAGATCAAGTCGATGTTCTTCAGCGTGCCCTCCAGGTCGAAACATTCCTCCAGCTCCTTCTCGGAAACCACGGATTTCAATTCCGCGTGTTCCTTTAGGACGTCCAACAGGTTCCTCTCCGTGTCCCAGACCCGCAAGGCGCAGGCTTGCACGATACGGTAGGCGTCCTCGCGGGACATCCCCTTGCGGGTGAGGAGCAGCAGGACCTTCTGGGAGAAAACCAGGCCGTTGGAGGCGTTCAGGTTTTTGCGCATCCGCTCCGGATAGACTACCAGGTTCTGGATGATCCAGTTCATGCGGTGGATCATATAATCGAGCAGGATGCTGGCGTCGGAAAGAGTGACGCGCTCCACCGAGGAGTGCGAAATGTCGCGTTCATGCCACAGGGCGACGTTCTCGAAACCGGTGACCGCGTAAGCACGCAGCAGGCGGGCCAGGCCGCAGATCCGTTCACAAAGGTTGGGATTCTTCTTGTGCGGCATGGAGGAGGATCCCTTCTGCCCGGCGGGGAACGGTTCCTCCACCTCACGGATTTCGGTCCTCTGCAAGCCGCGGATTTCGAGGGCCATCTTTTCGAGCGTCGCGCCCGCGTTGGCGAGGGCCGCCAGGTATTCAGCGTGGCGGTCGCGCTGGATGATTTGGTTGCTGACCGGCGCGGGCTTCAGGCCCAATTCCTCGCACACAATGGCCTCCACCCGGGGATCCACGTGCGAATACGTCCCCACCGCGCCGGAAACCTTGCCCACCCGCACGGTTTCGCGCGCGCGCTCGAGACGTTCGATCTGCCGCCCCAGTTCCTCGTGCCAGATGGCCAGCTTGAATCCAAAGGTGACCGGCTCGGCGTGAACGCCATGGGTGCGGCCGGTCATCACCGTGCGGCGGTGCTTTTTCGCCAATTCCCCCACACTGTGCCGGAGTTCGCGCATTCCGGAAATCAGCAGGTCCGACGCCGCCACGAGCTGCAGGGCGGTGGCCGTGTCGAGCTTGTCCGAGGAGGTCATGCCATAATGGATATAGCGCGCGGCCGGACCGACATGTTCCGCCACATTTGTCAGAAACGCGATGGTCTCATGATCCACGGTCTTCTCGAGTTCCTGGATGCGGGGAATCTCGAAAGCGGCCTTGGTTTTGATTTCCTCCAGGGCGTCATCCGGAACCACGCCCAGCCGGTTGTGGGCTGCGCAGGCGGCGATTTCCACTTTCAACCACATTTCAAAGCGGTATTGATCACTCCAGATGCGGCCCATCTCCGGGCGGGTGTAGCGCTCGATCATGCTCTCCAACCTCCTCACGGTTTTTCGTTCACCAGAATACTCTATGCGGGATGCTTGCCAAAGAGTCCTGCCATACTTGACATAGTCAAATACCCTTTTTTCTGAAGCGGGAAACAGATTATAATCGGGATGAAGAAGGACGTTGAATTCTTCTCCGGAACCGCATGGGTGAGAAAGGGCTCTTTGCGCGCGCCCGGCCGGATTTGTGTATAATCAGCAGGTTTTCCCCTCACCCTGGCTCTCTCCCAAAAGGAGAGGGAATAATGATTGTAAGCGCACTCATATATATAAACTCCATTCCCGATGAAAGCCCGGAGTAAGGACTGCGTCCGGGTAGACGGGAACTGTTCATTTAACAATTTAATAAGAAAGGTCCCGCATGAAGGTTCTTTTAATCCAACCGCCTGAATTCCATATGATCACCACCAACGTTCCCAGCGTGGTGGATGAAGAGAGCGGCGCGTATCCGCCCCTGGGATTGCTCTACGTGGCGGCATACCTGGAAAAACACACCCGCCACACAGTGGAAATCCTGGATACGATCCTTGAGCATCTGAACTACGAACAGATCGAAGACGAAATCCGCCGCCGCAAGCCGGACCTGGTCGGCATTCAGGCCATGACCTTCACCCTGATCGATGCCGCGCTGACCGCCCAGGCGGTAAAGCGCGTGGACCGCACCATCCCCGTGGTCTTCGGCGGTCCGCACGTGTACATCTATCCCCATGAAACGATGACAATCCCCGAGGTGGATTACATCGTCGTCGGCGAGGGCGAGCACACCTTCACCCATCTCGTGGAAACGCTGGCCGAGGGGAAAAACCTGGCGGCGGTGAACGGGATCGGCTACCGGGACAAGGGCGAAATCAAATTAACCCCGCTGGTCCCGCTCAACACGCATCTCGACGATTTGCCCATGCCCGCCCGGCATCTCGTTCCGCAAAACCGCTATTACTCCGTGCTGGCCAAGGAAGTCCCTATCACCACCATGATGACCAGCCGGGGCTGCCCAATGCAATGCATCTTCTGCGACCGGCCCCACCTGGGCAAGCAGTTCCGTTATCGCAGCCCCCAAAATGTGGTCGACGAGATGGAAGCCTGCGAAAAGATGGGCATCCGGGAAATCTTTGTGTACGACGACACGTTCACCATCCGGCGGGACCGGGTGCTGGAAATCTGCCGCCAAAAGATCGAGCGGGGGTTGAAGATCCAGTGGGATATCCGCGCCCACATCAATACCATCACCGACGAGGTGCTGGACGCCCTGGCGGCGGCGGGTTGCTCACGGATCCATTACGGCGTCGAAGCGGGGACCAAGGAAATCACCAAGGTCCTGAAACAAGGCATCGACCTGGACCGCAACCGAGCGGTCTTCACCACAACCAAAGCCCGGGGCATCACCACCCTGGGATACTTCATGATCGGAACTCCCGGCGAACCCAAGGAACAGGCGCTCGAGACCTTCGAGTTCGCCAGGA
>Ga0116166_1001546_pt1 | contig 20516 bp, 25 predicted proteins | sample AD_JPNMR2_MetaG_FD_89884 | JGI IMG/M metagenome (GOLD analysis project Ga0116166, IMG submission 89884) | Active sludge microbial communities of municipal wastewater-treating anaerobic digesters from Japan - AD_JPNMR2_MetaG | ecosystem: Engineered > Bioreactor > Anaerobic > Digestate | place...
AGAAATAAAATGGAAGAAGAGCCGAAGATACAATCTCTTGCGGACGAATACATACCTCTATGGTGGACCGTTAGCGGAATAGTAATAAGCGTAATTCTTCTTGTATGGATGACCGGCAAGTGGTTCGATATGCCATGGACCGAGGTTATGCTTGCGGTCGCGATACAACCTATATTGATAGTCGCGGGATTAAGGGTGCTCGGAATAACGGGTTCCGGCCCGGTTTCGCTTATGGCAAACGCAACCCAGTTTTTATACGGCCTTATCTGGCCGAGCCAAATAAGATCTAACCTGACCGCCGCATACATAAGCGCAAATCCTCAGGCGACAAGCGAAAATGTGGTTCCTTCCTTCTGGGTTGCTCAAAGGTTAGGAGGAAAATTCAGAACATTAATAATAGCCCAGTTATTCGTAGTCCCGATAGGAGCTTTTCTTACCCCGGTTATGTTTAATATGCTTGAAAAAACTTACGGCATAGGATTAAATCCCGGTCAGCTTTCGGCTCCGACGGGTCTTAAGATAGCGACATTAGCCATAGTTATGGAAAAAGGGCTTTCATATCTTCCTTACGGCGCTTTGAAAGCTTCGGTAATAGCGGTTTTTATAGGCATATTTTTTGAGTTGCTTTTGTCTTTTAAGAAAAAAGACGAAAAAGGCAACGAGATAACCCGTTTCTGGTGGGTTCCGATACCGGCCGCTTTGGGTTTTGCCCTTATACTTCCCGCTTCTTTAAACATAGGCATAGCTTTAGGAAGCGTATTTGCGTTTGTCTGGCACAAATTTTCTCCGGGTGAAGGCAAATCGTTTGACGTTTACGCAACACCTATGGCCTCGGGTATGATAGCGGGAGAGGCTATGGTAGGCTCGTTGCTTTTACCCGCTTTAACGGCTCTCATAGAACTGATAAAATAATAATTCTTTTACATTAAATTTACATCCGTAAATTATATAATTTAATTATGGAACCACCTAAACATTCAATATCGTATCGTTTTAGAAGGGCTCTCAACTGGGTGCCCTTAGGTTTTGCCTACGCTTTTATGTATATGGGCAGGTATAACCTCACCGTTAGCAAAAGCGTTTTCGGCGATAACATAATGACCAAGGCGCAGTTTGGAGAAATATTCGCCGTGGGCGCGTGGGTTTATTCTCTTTCTTTTCTAATAACCGGACCTTTAACCGATAAAGTCGGGGGAAGGGCTTCAATGCTTATAGGAACCGCGGGCACTATAATGGTAAATTTTTTAATGGGGCTTGTGGTTTACGGAATATATAACTGGCATTGGAATATATCCGTGTTTCACTCGTTTTTAATACTCTACGCTTTGAATATGCATTTTCAAAGTTACGGTGCCATATCAATAGTCACCGTTAAAGCTCCGTGGTTTCATGTAAGAGAAAGAGGGACTTTGTCCACGATATTCGGCTCTATGATAGCTTTCGGGTTGTATTTCGCATTCGACTGGGGGTTTGCGGTAGCCGAAGCCTCGAGAGCCGTTAGAGGGGAAAATCCTTCTTTTTTCGCTAAAGTTTTCGCTTATATATTCGGTCTTGGCGGAACGGGAGTAAATCAGGACTGGGCGCTTTTTTTTGTCCCGGCGGTAATACTTTCGGTATTATGGATTATAATGTTTATATTCTTGAAAAATACTCCTGCCGATGCGGGCCACAATAATTTCGATACCGGCGAAGATTCTCTATCCCAAACCGGAGATAGATTACCCATAAATCGTGTTTTTATTAAAATACTCACACATCCCGTTTTGATAATAGTATGTTTTATCGAGCTTTCAAGCGGAGTTTTAAGAAACGGTATAATGCAATGGTATCCTATATTCGCTTCCGAGTTGGGATTTAAAAACAGTTTCTGGGTGACAAAGAACTGGGGGCTTGTGCTTTTGATAGCTGGCCTTTTGGGTTCATTTTTAACCGGCTGGTGCTCGGATAAATTTTTTAACTCAAGAAGAGCGCCTATGGCCGCGATACTCTACGCCGTTATGTTTTTTTCAATTTTAATTATGGTTTTAAAACTTAACGGAAACCTATGGTGGGCGGGGGCTTCGGCTATGGTTTTATCTATGGCGGTAACCGGAATACACGGAATACTTTCCGGCACAGCTACCACCGATTTCGGCGGTTCTAAAAACGCGGGAGCCGCAACCGGAATAGTGGACGGTATGGTATATCTGGGAACCGGTTTGCAATCCATAGTTATAGGATATATAACTCCGGTAGGAGAAGTCGCTAAAGACCCTTCCAACTGGATTAAATGGCCTATATTTCTAATACCCTTTACAATTATAGGATTTATTTTGTCTTTAAAAATCTGGAACGCCTTGCCTTCAAAAACAAAGACTCATTAATAAGGAGAAAAAATGAAAAATATTTTAATTTGTTTTTTTATTTTTTTCGCCCAAAATTCTTTTTCCGCCGATTGGCAGTATTGGTCCGAAAATTTGGCTTCTCATAAAATTTCGGATAAAGAAAACTTGGGCTTGGGGTATTATAATTATTTTTCAAAAACCGTATCTGATTCTTATTTTCAGTTTATAACCGTAAACTATTCAAATAAGTTTTATAAAAACTTCGGCGGCTATCTGGAATTTTATTCGGAGTCCTCTTTAAAATCTGATAAAACCTGGAAGGGTTCTACCTATATCGTTCCTGGCTTTTTTTACGATATTGTCGTTTCGGATAATTTATCTTTTAAAATTATGGACAGATTTTATTATTTTTTAACTTCACCGTCCAAATTCGATTATCATAGGCCGAGAATATCGGTTTCTTTAAAAAACGGTAAAAATGTTTTTTTGATTTCCGACGAGCTTAGAATGGACCTTACCGGCTCAAGGCCGTATAATTTTTACAGAAACAGGCTTTTCATATCCGGTTCCAGAAAAATATCTTCAAATTTGACTTTGGGTTTAAGTTATATAATTCAGGAAGACAAATCCTCCAAAGCCTGGGAATCGACAAATATAATCCAATCCTCGATAAAATTGGATTTTTAAAGATATTATAAGAAAAAACTTATCTTAATTATAAATCGCTTTTACAAATAAAATTTGACATAATCGTTTTTTTTTTTTTTACAATATATAAGTGGGAGGAGTAATGAAAATCATAATAATCGTTATAGGTCTATTTTTTAGCTCCAATGTTTTTTCCGATGATAATGCGGTTAGTAAGGAGGTATCCATAAACCCGACGCAAAGCGCCGTAAAAACCGATACAAACGAATATATAACTCAGTCTGAGTTTGAAAAGATATTAAAAGAAGCCGAAGATAAATTAAAAATGGAAAAGGACAAAAACAAAAGACTTAGAGATTATGTTTTTGAGCTTATAAACATAAAGCGTGAGATGTATCCGCATGAGAGAGTAAAAGCTGGTCTTGCGCTTGAAGAGATGAAAGAGAAGTATCCGGATATGGCTATAAAAATATTTTCAAAAGAAATAGAGATGAACGGCGGAAATAAAGACGCATATTTTGAGAGAGGGGAGCTTTATACGAGAATGTGTTATAGTAGAAATGATAAATCTATATGCGAAAAAGCGGTGAGCGACCTTAAAGAAGCGATAAAAAACAGTAAAAGCGATAAGGATTTAGATATATGGGGAATCCCGTTTAGAATGCAGGTATATGATAGGCTTGGGTATATTTATGAAACTACTGTTATTAAAGATTTAAAGTTAGCCTTAAGTTATTACACAAAAGCGATAAAATCCGATACTTTTCAGCCAAGCGCCGAATATTTTGAAAGAGCAAGAGTATATAGAATAATTAAAGAATACGATAAAGCCATAGAAGATTTAAAACAATATAAAAAATGCACTACTAACAGTAATTCGGATAAAGAACGTAAAGTTTACGGTTTATGTTATGATTTGTATCGACAGAGCGGGAGAGAATTTATAAAAGAGTGTCCTACAAAAGAGGAAATTGAAAAGAAATTAAACGTTAAATTTAAAGAGGAGGTAAAATGAAAAGAAGGTTAAGTATTTTATGTTTATTTGTTTTCTGTTCTTTTCTTTATAGCGAGTGTTTATGGAGAGTTATTGAAAAAAAGATTTATACAAAATCCTGTGATACGAGATGCGCTAAAAGCGAAAACGGCAATTGTTATCAATGGGATATTATTTATTGCAATTCTACTGAAAATAGCGATGTTTGCAAAGAAAGTTGTAATTTAAAGGAATGTAAAAATTGGGAGGAAAAACAAAATATAGAAAAGCCGCACAAGTGCCAGTTGGCAACACATTGTAACGCTTTTTCCGGTCCTGATTTGGGGTCGCCTTGTATTTCATGGTATTGTCCTGTAGAATTAACAGAGATAAATATATACGAGAAAAAATGTAAAAATGCGATTTGCGGTTAATTGAACTATATAGTTTAATATTTATAAAATAAAAGTTTCTACTGGACTATCAATTTATAATCTGTAATATATTCATTAAAATTAAAGAGATTATACTGTATCTGAAATAATAAAATAATAGTAAGCAGTAAACGGTATTGACATCTATTTTACTATTTTGTAAAATAGTTAAAGACCAGAAAGCGGTCGTGGAGAATATTTATGTACGAGCCGATAAAAAAAGAACAAAAACTAAACGCCTTGATTTTAAAAGCCGTTTCAAATCCCGTAAGGATATATCTTTTGGAAGAAATAAGAAACAAAAAGATATGCGTATGCGAACTTGCCAAAAAACTTAATATGAGTTTCGGCGCGATATCTAAACATTTTTCCGTTCTTAAAAATGCCGGGCTTGTTTATGAGGAAAGAGACGGAAACAATATTTATTATCGTCTTACCTGCGAGTGCATTTTTGATTTGGTCGAAACCTCAAAACAGGTATTCGATTGTATAAACAAAAAAAGGAGATTATGAACTGGAAAGATGAATTAAAGCCGTTTTTTTATATTTTTGGCGCTTTTTTGACTATTTATTTTCTGCCTGTCGGTTATCAGAGATTTAATAATGCGATTTTTGAGGGTCTGTATCTTGTTAAGTGGTATGCTCGAGAACATTTTCTTTTATGTCTCATTCCGGCTTTGTTTATTGCGGGTGCGATAGCGGTTTTTGTCAGCCAGGATTCGGTTTTAAAATATTTCGGCTCGGGTGCCAATAAAATTCTTTCTTATTCCGTAGCTTCGGTATCCGGAACCGTTCTTGCGGTTTGTTCATGCACAATACTTCCGCTTTTTGCGGGTATTTATAAAAAAGGCGCGGGTATAGGTCCGGCCACTACGTTTCTTTATTCCGGTCCGGCTATAAATGTTTTAGCGATAGTATTGACGGCAAGGGTTTTGGGCTTTGAAATGGGAGCGGCAAGGGCTGTTTTTTCAATAATTTTTGGAATAATAATAGGTCTTATAATGAGTTTTATTTTTAAAGATAAGAAAGAAGATGAAAAAAAGGATAATACCGCGGTTTATTATAATACAAGGCCTTTATATCAAACGGCCGTTTATTTCGCTTCGCTTGTAGGTATTTTGGTTTTTACAAATTGGGGAAGGCCTATAGAAGAGGATGGATTGTGGTATTTTGTTTTTTTAAATAAATGGAAGATTACTTTATTCTTTTTTCTTTTGATGTGCTATTCTTTGTATAAATGGTTAAAAGCCTCGGCTGTGGAAATATTTTTTATAATATTTGTTCCTTTGTTATTTTGGTTTACATTCGGAAGTTATGAAGTCGCTATGACTGCCGGTATTTTGGTTTTATCCGTTGTCCTTTTAAAAGAGAAAGACAACGAATTGGGTAGTTGGCTTGAACAGACCTGGTCTTTAGCCAAAATGATAATTCCATTGCTTTTTTACGGGGTTTTTGCCGCCGGATTTTTTTTAGGAAGGCCCGGTTATGAAGGAATAATTCCGTCCGATTGGGTTAAGTTTGCGGTAGGCGGTAATTCCATATTCGCAAACTTTTTTGCGTCTATAGTCGGCGCTTTTATGTATTTTGCCACATTAACCGAGGTTCCCATTTTACAAGGACTTATGGGAAGCGGTATGGGTAAAGGGCCGGCGCTTGCGTTGCTTCTTAGCGGACCTGCGTTATCGCTTCAGTCCATGCTTATATTAAACAAGATAATGGGCAGCCGAAAAACCGTCGTATATGTCTCTTTAGTCGTTATTATGTCTAGTGTAGTCGGTTGGTTTTACGGAATGTTTTTTTGATTATACCGGAGGATAAAATGAAAATAAAAATACAGATACTTGGAATGGGTTGTCCGAAGTGTAATAAGTTATATGAAAACGCAGAAGCCGCGGCGAAAGAGTTGGGTCTTGATTACGAGATGGAAAAAATATCGGACATAAATAAAATATCGGATATGGGAGTAATGATGACTCCGGCGCTTGCGATAAACGGAGAGGTTAAGTTTTCCGGAAGAGTTCCAGGCATTGAAAGTTTAAAGGAAATATTGAAATAATCTTTATTTTTAATTGTTGATTCTAATCATATATCGTTGATAATTTTTTTTTATAATATCTTTTTATGGTTAGGGATTTTTTTGTAAGTTTGTTTTTATTTATATTCTTTTCTTTTAATTTGTATTCCTCCGGCTTTAGGCTATCCGAACAAAGCTCCAAAGCCAACGGCATGGGCAACGCGATGACCGCAATAGCCGATGACGCTTCGGTCGTGTGGTATAATCCGGCGGGTATGAGTTTTTTAAAAGGAAACCTCGTATCTTTAGGAACCGTTATGATTTACCCGTCTATGAAACATAATTATAACGGGGGCGAGGATGAGATATCTAAGGTTTTGCATATACCTCCTTATTTTTTGGAGTTTATAAAATAAACGAAAAATTTTCCGCGGGTTTAGGCTATACGGTTCCTTTCGGCCTTCAGACCGATTGGGGTTTGAATTCCAAAACTTCCAAAATAGCCACTATCTCCGATCTTGTTGTAAATAACTATAACTTAAATCTTTCTTATCTTTTAAACGAAAAAATTTCTTTGGGTTTCGGAGTTGATTATATTTATATATCCAAAGCGGTTTTAAACTCAAAACCCAATGTGGAAGTTAAAATGTCGGCAACCGGAGAAGGATGGGGGTATAACCTTTCGGTTTTTTATAAGTACGACGACAATTGGAATTTCGGTTTAAACTACAGAAGTAACGCCAATGTAAAAGCGGATGGAAGCGTGGAGTATGTAGGAATATTAAAAGAAAAAGCTTCGACCGAGATAAATCTTCCGGATACCTTTCAGTTGGGCTCTTCATATAAATTTAGGAAATGGCTTTTTTCTTTTGTCTTAGACCGCACTAACTGGTCGAGGTACGATAAACTCGTAGTTAAAAAATCTTCGGGCGATATAACATATTACAAAAGGTGGAAAAGCGTATGGGCTTACAGGTTTGGAACAGAATACGATTATAAAGATTATTTGAAGCTTAGGGCCGGTTTTTTCTACGATAAAAATCCGGTTCCAGAAAAACATTTCGACTCCAGAACCCCCGATTCGGATAGAATCGCTTTTTCTTTGGGTTTGGGTTGGATTAAAAATAATATTTCCATGGATTTTAGCTATTCTTATATTCTTTTTATCAAAAGAAAAATCGACTCGAGTGTCGAGGACGATTTGTTCGCAAACGCTTTAAACGGAGAGTATAAGTCTTTCGCTCATATGCCGTCTTTGGGAATAAATTATAAATTTTAGAGTATTGTTACTTGAAACCTATTATTTCTTTAAGTCCTTTTTGGATAGCATTTTTGCTTGCATCAATTACTTGGTTTTCAGCACGTTCGGTTATCTGATTTTTAAATTGATTTATAATAACGCTTGAGTCAAAATTTTTTTGATACTCTTTCCATATGTCTTTGTTTAATTTGGAATAATCGCGAGGAAGTTCGAAAATGTCTTTTGGATTTTCCTGAAATTTTACCGATTTAACCTCCGTGTTATAAACTATCTCTTCGGCTTTCGATTCGAATTTTAAAGAAACTCCGTTTGTTTTGGATGAGTTTGTTCCCATGGCTTTTAACATATTATTATAAAATTCGGTTATTAATTTTAATTTTGTGTCTTCGGTTATCCATGCTTTGCCTTTTTCTTTGTCTTTTTTGAAATCGTATTCCGTAGTTAAAAATCCGGCTATTTTTTCCGTTTTATCTGTTTTTTCAAACTTCATGTCTTTTGGGATTTTTACGCCTTCCGGTATCAAATTGGATCCGGAGTTTGCATATTTTTTGAGCTCTTCAAAACTAAATTCGCAGTAACCTTTTTGCTCCGGGATTATCGTCCATATAAGTTTTTTGTCGTTTCTTATTATCACTACGGAATTTTGTTCTTGTTTTCCTTTTTCGTCTTTAAATTTTACTTTTGTTTCGATTCTCGAATAATCGGCTTCGAAATACTGAGTCGTTTCTATTTTGTTTTTGTCTTTTTCCGTTTTGTATTCCGTTTCCGATTTTAAAACTATTCCGCAGTATGCGGAATATGTCGATAAGGTTAAAAAAACATAAAAAAGAATAATTTTTTTCATTTTCCCTCCGAAGATAATTCTATCAAATTTTTAATGTTTATGCATAAACGATAGAAAAATCGCAAAAAATAAACCCATTAATAAAGCTAATATTGAATGTTTTTCCTTGCTTTCTCTTGCCTCGGGTATGAGGTGAGATGCGGAAAAGTATATTAATATTCCCGCAGTAAAAGAAGTTAGTAGTTGTATTATGGATTTATCCAGATTAGATACGAAAGGATAAACTATAAAAGCTCCTATGGGCGTGGTTATACCAGCGACAAGGAAAGCGTATACGGCCGCTTTTTTAGGCGAAAAACCGCCTGCCAAGAGGAAAGTATATGTTATTACTCCTTCGGCAAACTCGTGAGCCACAAGACCGGTCGCCGACAAAACTCCTATTATGACCGATGCGGAAAAAGTTATGGTATATATGACTCCGTCTACGAAAGAATGAAATCCTATGGCTATGGCTCCGGTTATACCGAAAGAAAAATTTTTCTCTTCGCTATGTTCCGATATAAATCTGTTTATTACGAGCATAAAAAGAAATCCGGCCAAGGCGAAAATTCCGGCTTTTTCGTTGTTTTCCATAGCGTGAGGAAGACTTATAAGAAGAGGGGTAGAGATAAGAACTCCGGCCGCAAAGCATAAAAAAAAGTTCTTAAATTTTTCAACCCATTTTTTAGATTTATATATCATATATATGCCGATTCCGTTTACCAATGTCGAGGCCACCGCAAATGCGGCTATCCATTTAAATGTTTGATTCATAAAAACCTCCTTGAATTGAGCTTACCGCCGTCACATCTATTATATCGTCAACGGAACAACCTCTCGAAAGGTCGTTTACCGGCGGATTTAGTCCTAAAATAATCGGCCCTATTGCTTTTGCGTTCGCCAGCCTTTCGACGAGTTTATACGCTATGTTTCCGCTGTTTAAATCCGGAAATATCAAAACATTAGCCTTTCCCGCAACCGGGCTATTGGGAGCTTTTTTTTCTCCTATCCAATCTATTATCGCCGCATCCGCCTGCATCTCTCCGTCTATTATAAGGTCCGGAAATTTTGATTTTGCGATCTCGAGAGCCGTTCTTACTTTTTCGACGGAGGGAGAATTTGCGCTTTGTTTTGTGGAAAAAGATAAAAGCGCCACATAGGGTTTGATATCCAGAATATTTTTTGCCGCTTTTGCCGCCGAGTTTGAAATTTGCGCAAGCATCGCCGGAGACGGTTCTGGGTTTAAAGCGCAATCCGAAAAAACAAAAGTTTTATTTTCTCCGTTTAATTTGGTTTCCATAAAAAAACAAGAAGTTACGGGCGGCACTCCCGGATATAGTTTTCTTAAATATAAAGAAGGTTTTAATGTGTCCGCCGTAGACGTATTAGCCCCGGCCACCAGAGCGTCGGCATATCCCAAATAAACGAGAACCGTGGCGAAGTTTATTTTGTTGGATATGAAAGATTTGGCTTCCTCTTCGGATATTTTTTTTGTTTCTTGTACGAAACAAACGGCTCTTTTTTTCATCTCCCCGTCGTTTTCGTCTAAAGTATCGAGTCCTTCTATTTTTTTATCGGATAAGAGTATAGGTATCGCTATTTTTAAATTGGATATCTCAATAGCCGCTTTTATTATTCTTTCGTCATCAGACTCAGGAAAAAGTATTCTTTTAGGTTTTAAAGCCGCTTTTTTTCTTAAAAAATCGGATATAGTCATAATTTTAATGACAAGTATGCCCGTGATCGTGATGATTCTCTTTGCAAATATCCATAGGCTTAAGATTGTCGTTTATAAAGTTTTCTATTGCTTCGTTTGCTTTTCCATCGAAATAAAATACCTTAATACCGGAGTTTTCGAGTTTTGTTTTTGCTCCGGCTCCCATGCCTCCCGATATTAAATATTTTATATCGTAAGATAACAAAAACGGAACGGATTTGCATCCTCCTCCGCCGTGAGCAGATTTGTTTTCTATAATCTCGCTTTTTTTGATTTGTCCGTTTTCTATTTCCGCAATCATAAAGTACTTGCATTGACCGAAGTGCATCGATACCTTGCTTTCAAGCCCTTTATTTTCATCGAGTGTAAGAGCTATTTTCACAACCGCCTCCTTATTTGCATTTATGGCATAACCCGTAAAAATATAGATTATGTCCTTCTATTTTAAAATTATATTTTTGGGATAGCTGTTTTTCCAATTTTTTAAAAAGAGTCGTCTCTTCGTCTATAAAATCGTCGTATTCCATTATTTCGCCGCAATTTTTGCATATTAGATGATGATGTTTTTGGTTTTGATGATCTTCGGACAATTCATATACCGCTTTCCCTTCTCCAAAATCGAATCTTTTTAAAATTCCGCTTTGCCATAACGAATTTAAAGTCCTGTAAACCGTCGCTAAAGATATGTTTAAGTTTTTTTTGTTAAGCGAACCGTAAATTTCTTCGGCCGTAAAATGTCCTTTAGTTGAGTGGAAAAAATCGAGTATCAGTTTCCTCGGCAAGGTCAACCTTCCGCCATCCGAATTGAAACACTTTCTTAATCTTTCGCTCGCGCAACATCTAAATCTGTTCATAATTATTGAGAATTATTCTCAATAATATTTTAACAAATATCGTCTCTAAGTTTCAAGTTTTAAAAATAGGTTTTGTTTTCCGGGTTTAAAAAAAGTAAAATTTATATAACCGTATGGTTATATGATTATGAAAATCGAAAATCTTTTAAAAGCTCTTTCCGATAAAACGAGGTTGAGAATAATAAATCTTTTATATAAAAGAGAGGTTTGCAATTGCGAGATTACGGAAATTTTAAATATATCTCAACCGGCGGTTACAAAGCATATTAAAAAAATGAAAAAAATCGGGATTTTAAACGAAAGAAGAAAAGGTTGGTGGAGTTATTATTCGCTTAATCTAAAAGATGAAGAGTTTAAAAAAATAATTTTGGATGTTTTGAGCATAATAAAAAACGAAAAGATGGCGAAGAACGATTTAAAAAAACTTGGTTTTACCGGTTGCGAAAATAAAAGGAGGAAAAATGAAAGATGTAAGGTTGTCGGTAAAAAAGGCTTATTCAAAAGTCGCAAAAAATAGAACTTCATGTTGTTCTTCCGATTGCGGATGCGGCGGGAGCTCGGATCTTCTTATCTCTGAATCGGATCTGGGTCTTTCATGCGGCAATCCCGTCGCTTTTTCAAAAATAAAAAACGGAATGACGATTGTCGATCTCGGAAGCGGTGCGGGAAAGGATGTTTTTGTCGCGGCCGGGATTGTCGGAAAGGCCGGGAAGGTTATCGGAATAGATATGACTGATGAGATGATAAATTTGGCGAAAAAAAACGCTAAAAAGTTTAAAGAAGCAACTGGTCTTAATAATGTAGAGTTTAAAAAAGGGTTTATCGAAGATATTCCGCTTAAGGATAATATAGCGGATTTGGTAATTTCAAACTGCGTTATAAATCTTTCTCCGGACAAAAAAAAGGTGTTTGAAGAAATTTATAGGATTTTAAAACCAGGCGCCGAAATGGTTGTAAGCGATATAGTGCTTGATAAGAAATTGCCGGAAAAGTTAAAAAACAATAAAGACCTTTATTCCGCATGTCTTTCGGGGGCTTTATTAAAGAAGGATTATTTGTCCACTATTAAAAAAGCCGGATTTAAAAATCTAAAAATACTCGTTTCAAAAAAATACTCATTTTCCGGTTCAGGTTGCGATCCGATAACTTCTAAAATAGGGAATAATCTTGAGTTTTTTGCTTCAAGCCTAACTATATATGCTAAGAAAGGAGTTTAAATGAAGAAAATACTTTTTTTATGTACCGGAAATTCTTGCAGGAGCCAGATGGCGGAGGGGTGGGCTAAAAAAATATTGCCACCCGATAAGTTTGAGGTGTATTCCGCGGGAACAAAACCTTCTTTCGTCGATCCAAGAGCCATAAAGGTTATGTCGGAAGTTGGGATAGATATATCCGCTCATAGATCAAAGCATGTGGACGAGTTTAAGGGGATCGATTTTTATGCGGTAATAACCGTATGCGATAAAGCAAAAGAAACATGTCCTGTATGGTTTGGCAAAACTGTGATAAAACTTCATCATAGTTTCAAAGACCCGCCGGCTTTGGCCAAATACGCAAAAACTGAAGAAGAGGCTTTAAATCATTATAGAAAAGTCAGAGACGAGGTAAAAAGTTTTATAGAAAGTTTAAATTTTAAGGAGTAATCGTATGGAAAAGAAAATGAATTTTTTTGAAAAGTATCTTACCTTATGGGTTATATTATGTATGATAATTGGCGTAATTCTGGGAAAAAATTTCCCTTTAATAACGGAGTTTTTAAGAAAAATGGAATTTGGCGAAAACTCTCATATAAATATTCCCATAGCTATTCTACTTTGGCTTATGATTTATCCGATGATGTTAAAGATTGATTTTACATCGCTTAAAAACGTCGGCAAAAAACCTAAAGGACTTTTAATTACAATATTTGTCAATTGGTTAGTAAAGCCTTTTTCTATGGCTTTTTTCGGTTGGGTGTTTTTTAAGCATATTTTTGTTTCCTGGATAGGTCCTCAGATGGCCGAGCAGTATATAGCCGGGGTTATTATTTTGGCAGCCGCTCCCTGTACCGCGATGGTTTTTGTGTGGAGTTATCTGGTAGATGGAGATGCAGCTTATACTCTTGTTCAGGTGGCCTTAAACGATTTGATAATGCTAATCGCTTTTGCTCCGATAGTAAAATTGCTTGTAAGTGGAGCTTCGAGCTTGGTAGTTCCATTTGACGTGCTTTTATGGGCTGTTTTTATATTCGTTGTAATACCTCTTTCCGCAGGATTTTTTACAAGAGGCGTTTTGATAAAATCTCGAGGAGAAGAATGGTTTAATCAAAGTTTCTTGCCTAAATTCGGTCCGGTAAGTATTGTCGCTCTTTTGGTAACTTTAATTTTTATATTTGCTTTTCAGGCGGATAATATTACTTCCAAGTTTTCTCATGTAATTTTAATATCGGTGCCTATACTTATACAAGTTTATTTTAACTCTTCTATTGTTTACTGGCTTATGAGGAAGTTTAAAGTGGAGTTTTGCGTGGCCGCGCCGGGAGCTTTAATAGGGGCGAGTAATTTTTTCGAGCTTGCCGTAGCTACGGCTATAGCGCTATTCGGCGCCGATTCGGGCGCGGCGTTGGCGACGGTTGTCGGAGTTTTGGTCGAGGTCCCTGTTATGTTAAGCGTAGTTAAGATTTGCAAGAAAACAAAAAAATGGTTTGAATCTAAAATCTAATTTAGAGTTTTCTCTTCATGTCCTTTATGGGAAGGACAATTCCCGCATCTTTTGCTTTTATGTTCTTCTTTCCCGCAGTGTTTGCAGGTATTTTTACTTTTAGTTTGTTTTATTGGGTAATTATTTGGATTTTTGTTGAATTTTTCGACGCAGTCGGGGCAGCAAAAATAATAGGTTTTCCCTTTATACTCGGTTTTAGGGGAGTCCGAGGTGGGATTAAACTCGGTTTTCATTACGGGGCATAAGAGTTTGTTTCCAATTATAGCGTTTTCTTTTGTTTCTTTTATATATTTATCCGGTTCTTTTTTAAATTTTTCAAGGCAGTTTAAACAACAAAAATAATACGTTTTATCTTTGTAGTTTAATTTAGGAGTGTCTTTTGTAATTTGTCTTTTTTCTAAGGAAACGGGGCATATGAATAAGTTGGCTATGTTTTCATGGTTTAATACCGTGTTTTTTTCTTGGTTTGTTTCCGTGTTTTGAGCATCGATGTTAAAATTAAAACCTATCGATGCGGTTATAAGTATCGTCAATAATGTTTTTTTCATTTTTTTACCTCTCTTCCGTTTTCTTTTAAAATTTTTATTATTTTATTCTCGTCTATTTGCGTTTCGTCGTATTTTATTTTAACCGTTTTCGTTTTATGAGATGGTTCGACCAAGATTATTCTGTCTTCGCTTTTGAAAGCTTGTTTTATGGAGTTTTCGCATCCGACACATGAAATTGGGGTTACCTGTAAAGTTATTTCTTTCATATTAGTACTTTTTGTAAATCTCCGTAAGTTCTTTTATTTTTTCTTTAATTTCCTTCTCGTTTTTTGAAGCCATTGCGTTTTTAACACATGTGTTTAGGTGATTTTCAAGTATCAACGCGTTTACGCTTTTAAGCGCCCCTATAACAGCGGATATCTGCTGGAATATGTCGACGCAGTATTCTTTTTTCTCTATCATTTTAGATATACCGTTGACCTGGCCTTCTATTCTTTTGAGCCTCGGTTTTAGTTTTTTTATAAGCTTATCGTCTATCATGAGAATATTATACTATATAGTAGTATAGTTGTCAATAGGATTTGTTTCTGCTATAATATAATTGTAAGTTAAAGATATACTATATAGTAGTATATCTTTAGAAGGTTATATGAATGAAAAAAATATTAAAAGAGCGGTTTTGGAAGTAAAAGATATTTCTTGTTCAAATTGCGCTTTTACCATAGAGAATTATCTCAAAAAAATAAAAGGTATCTTTTCTGTAAGCATCCATGTAATTACGAAAATGGTTATAGTAAGATACGATTCGGATAGTTTGGATTTGGAGGGAATAAAATCCGCTATAAAATCGATAGGATATACCCCTGGAAATGTTTATGAAACGGGGGGTTCTTTAATCGAGTTTGATGGAACTTTTGTCGAAGAAGAAAAGAAATATTTTATAAAATTTTTATTGGCCGTAATTGTCTCTTTGTTTTTATTTTTTGTCCCTTCAACTTCAGATTATATAGCTTTCGTTTTGTCTTTTTTTGTCTGGGTTTACTGCGGATGGCATTTTCATAAAGGTTTTTATTATTCTATAAAAAATCTTTCTGCGGATATGAATACTCTGGTTAGTTTGTCTTCTACGGTAATGCTGTTATATATTTCCTACTCGTCTTTTTATAATTTACATAATCATTTTTTTCATTGGCATGAAATATCTATGTTATTGGCGTTTATAAATTTGGGAAAATATTTTGAATCTAAAACAAAATACGATGTTTCAAGAAGCATAAAAAAGATTGCTTCTTTTTTCCCAAAAACCGCAATTAAACTGGAAAACGGAAAAGAAATAGAAATAAAAGTCGTTGAAATAAAAAAAGGAGATATTATATTGTTAAAGCCTGGGATGGAGGCTCCGGTAGACGGAATAATAGAGGAAGGTATGTCTTATTTTGATTTGCGTCAGATAACCGGCGAAAGCCTTCCTGTATTTAAAAAAAAGGGGGATTTCATATATTCGGGTTCAATAAACAATTCCGGCGCGGTTAAAATTAAGAGTGTGAATGTCGGCGAAGATACCATGATAGCTAAATTAATAAACTCCATTTCCGACGCACAAAGCGTAAAGCTTAATATTCAGAAAAAAGTGGATAAAATATCTCGATATTTTGTTCCTTCGGTCATTTTTATCGCTCTTGTATCCGCTGCTTTATGGTATCGTATAGATAAAAATATGGGGGTAAATGTTTTTGCGGCGATACTTGCCGTTTCTTGTCCCTGTGCTATGGGGCTTAGCGTTCCTATAGCCGTTATGGTCGGTCTTTCAAGAGCGATTAAATTGGGCTTTATTATCAATAATCCTTTGGTTATCGAGAATTTTTCCAAAGCGGATGTTGTTTTATTGGATAAAACCGGCACCTTGACCGAAGGAAATATGAATCTTTCGAAAATAAAACCATTTAAGGTTGAAGAAATGGAATTTCTTAAAATTTTGTTGACCGCCGAAAATAACTCCGAACATCTTTTCGCCGATTCGATAAAGAGATATTGTGAATCTAAGGATATAAAAAACTATAAAATATTCGGCTTTAAAAGTTATGCCGGCGAAGGGGTGGAATGCGATAGCGAGGCGGGAGTAATAAAAGCGGGAAGCCCTTATTTTTTTAATAAAAACTCGATAGATTTTTCGGTCCATAAAAAGGAAATTAATGAAAGTATATATCCTTGCGTATTGCTTGCTTTGGAAGATAAATATTTGGGTTATGCCGTTTTTAAGGATCCTTTGAGAAGAAACGCAAAAGAAGTAATAAAAAAATTTGTTGAACTTAATATAAAGCCGGTAATAATTAGCGGAGACAGAAGGGAAGTCGTTAAAGAAACGGCTAATTTACTGGGTATAGAGGAATATTACTTTGAACTGAAGCCCGATGAAAAACAAAGCGTGGTTTTGAAATATAAAATGGACGGAAAAAAGGTTATGATGATAGGAGACGGAATAAACGACTCCGCCGCGATAAACGAAGCGGATATAGGAATATCTATGAAAACTTCCAAAGAAATTACCTCGACTGTAAGTGATATGGTTCTTTTAACCGACGATATATCGTCGGTTTTTAAAATCATAAGGCTTAGCGATAATATAAAAAAGATAATAAATCAAAATCTTTTCTGGGCTTTTTCGTATAACATTGTTCTTATACCTCTTTCCGCCGGAGTTCTTTATCATATAAACGGTTTCTTCATAAAACCTTATATGGCGGCGCTTGCTATGGGATTAAGCAGCGTTTCGGTAGTTTTAAATTCCGTAAGACTATTAAAAATTAAAATATGAAATATCTTTTTACGTATAAAAATTTTGTCGATTGTTTTTTATTCTCATGTCTGCCTACGACAAGGTATTGACAATATAATCTTTAAGTTGTAAAATTAAATTAAGTTAATAAAGTTAACCAAAGTTAAGTTTATGAAAAAACTTTCTCATAGTCTTGAAGATTATATGGAAGCTGTTTATATTTTTGAAGAAAAAAACGGCTTTTCCAGAGTTAAAGAAATAGCGGATTTTTTAAAGGTTAAACTCCCCGCCGTAAATAAAGCGGTTAAGGAGCTCGATAAAAGAGGTTTTTTAACTCATCAAAAATACGGATACATAAGACTTACGTCTAAGGGTAAGATTTTGGCGGAAAGTATTTTAACGATTCACAATATGCTTGTGAGATTGTTAAAAATGTTCGATATAAGCGACTTCGATTCTAACAGGTACGCTTGTTACATCGAGCATATAATCCATAAAAATTCGAAAGATATTTCGTATATAATAGATTATTTTAATTCCAACCCTTCTGAGATAAAAAAGATTAAGGATTTTATCAAAAAGAGGAAAAATGAAAACAAATCTTGCAAAAGCAAATAATAAAAAATTAAAAGTTGTCCAGATAAACGGAGGGCATAATATATTAAAAAAACTTAATTCTATGGGGATATTCGAAGGTTCATGGATAGAAAAGGTCGTTTCTTACGAACATGGTCCGATAATAGTTAAAGTTATGAATTCTCGACTCGCCATAGGTAGAGGAATGGCAGAAAAAATAATGGTGGAAGAAATATAATGAAAATAGTATTGGTTGGAAATCCAAATGTCGGTAAAAGCGTGGTTTTTTCTTATCTTACCGGCTACACCGCGATATCATCAAACTATCCAGGAACTACGGTAGATATATTGAAAGGAAAAACAAGACTTTGTAATAAAGAATGCGAGGTCGTGGATGTGCCGGGATGTTACAGCTTGGAGGGGGAGAGCGTTGCAGAGAAAGTTGCGTCTGAGATAATAAAATCGAATGATTACGACGTCATATTTAATGTAATAGATTCCAATAACTTAGAAAGGAATTTGTTGTTAACTTTAGAGTTGTTCGAATTGGGAAAGCCCATCGTTATAATAGCTACCAAAACCGATATAGCCAAAAATAAGGGCATAGATATAGATTACGATAAATTATCGGATGTTTTGGATGTTAAGATATTTCCCGTCGTTGCTACGGCAGGTATAGGGTTTAACTTTTTGGAAAGAGAAATTTCGACTTTTTTAAACGCCCCCGAACTCCCGCTTCCAAAAATTCAAATTCCGCCGGATATAACCGAGAAATGGAAAATTATAGGAGAAATAACTTTAAAGGTCCAAAAGATTTATCATAAACATCCGTCTTTTTTGGAAAAATTGGAGGAGATAACTACAACCCCGACAACGGCTATTCCTTTGGCTTTCATTTTGATAATTACGAGTTTTTATTTAATAAGATTTATAGGAGAAGGAATAATAAATTACATTTTTGATCCTTTGTTTAATAATTATTATATGCCGATTGTCGATAGGTTTTCTTCCTTATTTAACGAAGGATTTTTAAAAAATATTATTTTCTCGAAAAATATGACTCCGCTTGAAGGTTTTTCCGTTCTTACTACCGGAATTTATGTTCCTTTCGTTGTAGTTTTGCCTTATGTGTTTGCATTTTATTTGATATTAAGTATTTTAGAAGACATAGGATATCTCCCTCGGTTAGCCGTAATACTGGACAGGTTGTCTCATAAAATAGGACTTCACGGTTACGGAAGCATACCTATCATAATGGGTTTGGGATGTAAGGTTCCGGGAGTATTTTCTTTGAGAATTTTAGAGTCTAACAGGGAAAAAATAATAGCCGCATCTCTTCTTTTTTTGATTTCTCCATGTATGCCTCAAAGCGCTATGATATTCGCGATACTTTCAAAATATCCATTAGTATACACCGTGATAGTTTTTATATATATTTTTGGGGTAGGAATATCGGCTTCTTATGTTTTAAATAAGATGTTGAAAGGTAAGGCAGACGACCTTTTTGTGGAGATACCTCCTTATCACAAACCGGTTTTTAAAAATTTGGTTTTTAAAATGAGATTAAGAATAACCCAGTTTCTTTTTGACGCCGTTCCTTTTGTAATGGGTGGGATATTGCTCATAAATATTTTAGATATTTTCTCCATACTGGATCTTTTATCTAAATATTTTGCTCCCGTTTTAAATAAAATTTTTTCTCTTCCCGCCCAAACTTCGTCGATAGTAATGTTAGGTTTTTTAAAAAAAGACGTAGCTATAACTTTGCTTGCTCCTTTTAATCTTTCTCTTAAAGAAATAATGGTTTCCTGTTTTTTTCTCGTTACTTATATGCCGTGTTTGGCTTCAATATTCGTTCTTTTAAAAGAACTGGGGAAAAAAATTACCTTTTACGTTATTGTTTTTAATCTTTTAATTTCTCTTATTTTTACTTTTATATTTTCTCAGTCGCTTAGATTATTCTTTTAGTCAAAAAAAGTATAATAAATATGTTATGATTTTTTGTTTGATATTTTGTCTTATTTTCTCTGTCGATTCTTATACTTCCGAGGTTAAATTTTCAATTGAAAAGAATTTAAACCTTTCTTCTTCCAATTTATATGAGGATACTATTGTGATTACAAAAGAAGATTTGAAAGATGTTTCGGGCTCCACTCTCGAAGAAAAGATTTCCAGAATAATAAGCGGAATAAACGTTTCAAGGACCAACGGAATTTATTCGTTTAAATCGGTTTTAAGTATGAGGGGATACTCCTCTTACGAGCAGGCCAGAACGCTCGTTTTATTGGACGGTGTTCCTTTAAACAATAAAGCGACCGGTTCGGTTAACTGGAATATGGTTTCGATGCTGGATGTGGAAAGAATAGAAATTTTTAAAGGAGCTTCATCTTTTGTATACGGCTCGAACTCGGTTACCGGGGTTATAAACATAGTAACGAAAAAACCGGAGGATAAAACCAAAATTTCGGCTTTATACCAAACATACGATACTTTCGGCTCTAACATTACCGCATCTCGCAAAGGCGAAAAAAATTCTTTTTTATTTTCCATCGGCTATCTTAAAAGCGACGGCTATGTTTCAACTCCCCCGGAGGATATTACCGATTATACTGTTAAAAAATTTGCGGATGAAAAAAATCTTTTATTCAGAAATGTTTTGAAAACCTCTTTCGGTAATTTCGATTTAAGATACTCTTATTACGACGGTATAAGAGGGGAAGGAATTAAAATAAATACGGCAAACGGAACAAATAGAACTTTTAACGACAATAATATGTCCTTAAAATGGAATTACGATAAGAATGATACCTGTCAACTCAAAAATAAATCTAACCGAAAGTGATATTGTCTTTTCATAAATAATCTAACCATAAATAACCTCCTTTTTTAATAAATTCTCTATTTCTTTTAATCTTTCTTGCTCCCTTA
>Ga0116166_1001547_pt1 | contig 20514 bp, 17 predicted proteins | sample AD_JPNMR2_MetaG_FD_89884 | JGI IMG/M metagenome (GOLD analysis project Ga0116166, IMG submission 89884) | Active sludge microbial communities of municipal wastewater-treating anaerobic digesters from Japan - AD_JPNMR2_MetaG | ecosystem: Engineered > Bioreactor > Anaerobic > Digestate | place...
AGCATCTGGTCGATGGCCTGGCGCCGCTGCTCCGGGATCTCATCGATGATGGCCATGAAGCGGTTGAAAACCTGCTCCAGATCCGGCTCGACCAGCGGCTCGCCATCGGGTGAGAGGAGCGAGAAGCCACGCCCGGGCTCGTAGGAGGTCTCGAATTGGGCGCTTGAGCCGCCTGGTTTGTCGTACACGATCCCTACAAAGTCGGAGCTCGCCTCCAGGCGAACACACCCCATGGCAACGTCGCCGCGCTCCTGGCGCACCTTTTCGCAGTAGGCGCGCACGCGGCTTGCCAGTTCCTCCAGCTCTCGCATCTTCCTCCCTCTCAGCGTGCCTGTCTCTTTGCGCACGCGGGGCAAAACATGCCTGTTGGTCTCAATCTCGCCCTCGGGGGATGGGGCAGGGCGAATGCGCCAGGGGGCTCCTCTCCGGCAGGCAGGGCGCACCCTCGCGCATGCCTGCCCACTCCGCCGGAACGGCGTGTGACCCCTTCCTGTAGTTAGCTATCGCCGCGCGGAATCCTGCGGGTGCGATAGTCCGGGAGCAAGTCGTGCGCGATGGCGAGCGGGCTGGGGAGGGTTCCTCGGTGGTCAGGCCGGTGGGCAAAAAAAAGCAGCTCGCCTTCGCAAAAATCGCTTCCAGAACCTATTGACAGAAATCGAGAGTTGCGATATACTATGGGTGCGATTGGGGGATAAGGACCAGTAGCGTAGCGGTTTAACGCGCATGCCTGTCACGCATGAGATCGCGGGTTCGAATCCCGTCTGGTCCGCCAGTCGATGGGGGCCGTCCAAGAGGATGGCCCCCATCTCGCTTGCCGAGATAGCTCAGTTGGTAGAGCACACGACTGAAAATCGTGTTGTCCCCAGTTCGATTCTGGGTCTCGGCACCAGAATGCCTCTTCGGGCCGGACGCGGTGCTTTCCGTGTCCGGCCCTTCTCTTTTGCCATCGCCACCTGCTCTCTTCCGCTTGAAGCGGGCCGTTCAGACTGGCAGGAGGGATGGTCCGGCGTGGCCGGCGCCGGGCATGCCCCGAACGCCAGGTGGTGACGGCAGAAACCCAGGGGGACGCGGCTTCAGAGCGCCGCCAGTGCGGCACGAAACTGCGCCATGATGGGCTCTACCTGGAACCGTGAGTTGGCGAGGATCGCTGAGGCTGCGTCGAGCGCCTCTTCCTGCTCCGCGTGTCCTTGCCGCACCAGCTCCACCAGCAGATCGAGACCCCAGTAAACCTGAAGCCCATCGGCCTCGGCTTCCTGGCGCATCTTCTTGTCGTTGGTCCACACGACGCCGTTGGGTGTGAGGTTCTTCGCGTAGACCAGCCAGAGGCGGTCCTGGAAGGAGAGGCTCCGCCGGCGGGTCTGAGCCTCAAGGAGCAGATCGAACTCCGGCTCGACAGCAACCAGGCCCAGCTCATCACAGCGCCCCTCCTCTAGGGAACGGATCTCGGCGACGATGGGCGTCAGCACGTGGACCTCCCAGACGCGACGGGCGCCGAGCACCAGAAGCTCCTCCGCCGCGCCGAGGAAATCGATGAGGACGCAGGCGTCTGCGACGACGATGGGCCTGGGTGCTGCCGCTCTCATGCGGCCCAGTCCTCCATTCGCTCGAGGAGCTCCTCGTGGGAGAGGCGCAACACCTCGGCGGCGCGGGAGCGGGTGATCCGCTCCTCCTCGAGCGCGCGTCGCACTAGGCGGCTGAGCCGATCCGCGGTGAAGTCGACGTCTACGAGCTGCTCGGGCTCCTTGGAACGCCTGTTCTCAACCGGCTGGTACTCCTCTGGGCCGAGCGGCAGGGGTTCGCTATGCCGGGCGCGGCGGCCGTAGTGACGCGCGTACTGTGCATTGAACCGTTGCCATACGCTCCTATCGCCCTCCTCAGCCAGCCGGTAGAGTACGGTCTTGTAGCTCACCCGAAAGATCCGCTTGACCTTGAGCACCCTGTCGATGAGGGGGAGGCCACACGTGTCGTCCCACTCCTGCTTGAAGACCGCGGATGGCATGAGGAAGTGGGCGGCGAAGCGGTCGGCCTCCTTTTCCTCCTGGGCGATCTCGTCGGCTTGCTCCACACGGAAGGAGTCGGGGTGAAGGACGAGATGCCCGAGCTCGTGAACGGCGCTGAAGATCCAGCGTTCCACGGGGATGCGCTCCCACGTGTTAACGACGATGGCGGGGCCGCCGTCAGCGGGCCCCACGGAGAGGCCGAAGAAGCCATCAGTACAGACTGGGCGGGAGAGCACCTTGACCCCAAGGTACTCGAGCAGGCCGCAGACATCGCGCACGGGCTCGTCACCGATGCCGGCCACTCTCCTGACTTCGGATGCCGCGGTGATCGGGTCGTGACGGCCCACCAGCTCCTGGAGTTTCCAATCTGCTGTCTCCCCGGTAATGGCCTCGATATCAATGTAATTATCCAGCCAGCGGGCCACGTCATCCAAGACTTCCTCGCGGGACCTGAGCCGCTTCACGGCCCGGAAGCGAACGGCTGTGAGGGGGCGCGCCTCGGTGACGAGGTCGTTGAGGGAGACGCCAATCGCGCGCGCGATGGCCAAGAGCGTGTTGACCTTCGGGATTGCCCGGCCGGTCTCGTAGTTGCGGTAAGCGGCGACGCTGATGCGGGCGGCATCGGCCACCGCTTCCTGGGTGTACCCTTTCGCTGTGCGCAGCCTTCGCAGGTTGCTGCCAAGCAAGGTGGACACGGGGGCCTCCTTTCCTGTCAAGTATAGGATAGCACTTTCTACAATTCTTGTAAATAGTGTTATTGTGTGCATAACGTGAATGTAATGATCACGGACGGGCTCATCCAGGCAGTCTCCAAGCCGGAGGTGCTGGAAGGCGATTGCGAAAGAGCCATCCGCATCCCTGGAAGGGCACAACCACAACGCGCTTTGGCCGACCTTGATGGGCATAGGGTTCTAGGCTCGGCCAGGGAGGAACAGCGCATGGACAAAGCACTATCGCCCGAGGCTGTGGCAGAGCGTCTTGCCGTAGCGCCTGAGAGTATGCGCGCCGGGCACTTGCCAGGCATGAAGCCAGGCAGAGTGTAGCGCATGCGGGAGTCGGACCTGCAAAGAATGATGGCTTGCCACCCGCGCTCTCCTGAGCCCTATCCGGGGCTGGCAAAGCGCACGGGAATGCTGACGGGGTGAAGGATCTCGCCCTCTCGCCCGCCGGATGAGTAGAGGAAGAGCCGACCGCGTTCCATCCCGGGTGGCAGCTGGAAGGCCACATCGGCCGTAAAGGGGTGGTAGCTGCCCATCGCGCCGGTGGTGATGCCGCGCCCCAGCACTTGACCGTCCGAACTCTGGACCTCGATCACCACGTTGCCCTCGAAGGTGTTGGCCTGCCCATGCACGCGCACCGGAGACGAAATTCGGGTGTCTGGCTGGGGCGCCAGGACGTGGATCCCGCCGCGCACCGTGAAGAGCGGGAGCACGCGCAAAGCCTCGCCCGCGCGGCCCGTATCGACGAGCACGCTGTGCGTGGCGGCCTCATACCGGATGGCGATTCCCAGCGCCTCTGCCAGAAACCGGAGCGGTACCAGCAGCCGCCCCTCCGCGATAGCCGGGGCCACGTCGAGGGTGACGAGCCGCCTATCCACGCGCGCACTCCGCGAGCCAGCGGTCAGACGCACCTCCCGGCCGGCGTGGCGCACCATCACCTCGCGCGCCCCTGGCAACCACTCCACCTGCGCTCGGAACACCTCTGCCACCGCGCGCACCGGCGCCAGCACTCGCCCCTCCTGCACCACCGGCATGGTATCTGTGTCGAGCAAGACCCGCTCGATGGGAGCGCCCTGCCCAGCGAGGCCGGTCGCCCAGAGGAGCCCCGCGAGGCCGAAAGTGCACCAAAGTATCGCCTTCATACAGGCAATAGTGCCCCGTTCCCGCCACGGTGAACCGGGAGTCCGCTCTCGCGGCGGAGCGGACGATGGGATTCACCTGCCGCGATCTGGGAAGACCCCGTTGTGTCCGGCACGCCGCGCCCCTCAAGGGAAGCTGTAGGTTACCGTGCCCTCTTGGACATCGACCGTGGCGAGCACCAGCACCCGGCCAGAACGGTCGTAGGCGCGCACGGTCACGTTCTCTTCGGGGAAGGAGTGGTGCATGATCAGGACCAGCGTGCGCATCAGCGCGGGGAGGTCGTCGGGGTTTGCCTTGGAGCCCAGAACGACATGCAGATCACGGTTGTCGATGATCTGGGCGTCGGCCAGGATGCCCTCCGAGGCGAGAATCATGCGGTCGCACAGCTCCCGCCCCTCTGGCGTGTTGCTGTGCACCGGGATTCGGAAGCCCTCAGAGCCCGGTGGCTTGGCTGGATCCTTCTCTGGCTGCGCCTCCGGCATGGTCTGCGGGGGCGTGCCCCGGTACCCGCGCACCTGGGTGTCTGGCCGGGAGATGCACCCGACTCCTCCGAGTAGTAGGGTTCCTGCCAGGCCGATCGCGATGCCGATCCGCCGCCAGACGTCCATCGGCTTGCCTCCTTAAGCCCGGCCGCCGGAACCCGGGCCGCTGCGCGCGCCCCAACACCCCTGTGAAGGAGCGAATCTCTCTTGCCCCGATGTACCCGGCCCCCAGCGCGCGGAAACCCCAGGAGACGACCTCGCTGACGCCGAAGGAAGATTCGAGGAATCCGAAGAGGGGAGAGAGGTAGCGATGCGGTATCTCGTCTGGATCGCGCTCCTGGCTGGCACTCTGAGCGCGGCGCTTGCCGCTCCCGCGGAAAAGGAGGCGCCCATGACAGCGACCCTGCGCGTGACCCCCACACGGGCCCGGCCCGGCGAAAAGTTCGAGCTGCGGCTGACTGTCACGAACGACGGCCAGCGCGAGGAGCGCCTCCTCTTCAGATCGGGCCAAAAGTTCGATTTCACGGTGACACGCGACCAGAAGGTGGTGTGGCGCTGGAGCCATGGCCGTGCCTTCACCATGGCACTCGAGCAGATCACCCTGAAGCCCGGCGAAAGCCGGACGTTCGAGGCGGTTTGGGAGCAGAAGGATAATGCCGGGAAAGAGGTGCCCGAAGGCGAGTATCTCGTCACCAGCGTCATCACGGCCCATCCGGAGATACGTGCTGCCCCCGTCAAGGTGCGGGTCGCCGTGGCCGGCCCAAAGTGATGCCTCGCCTCCCATCCCCCGCGGATGGCGCGCCGTGGGAGCGCCGTTGGGGCCTGCCCGTCGCCTCTGGAACCCGTTGCGCGGCAAGCCCTCGCGCAGCGTGGCTCTGATGGCGGCCGGCCTATTCCCTTGACAGGAGGCGCGCCTGTTGGTATGATGTAAGTAAGCGTTTACTTATTGTTTGCGGGGGATTATGGGTGTCGAAAAGCGCCGGCGGCTGACGGCGGAGGAGCGGCGGGAAAAGATTCTGGATGCAGCCCTAGAGGTCTTCTCCGAGCGAGGGTTCGCAGCGGCGACCACGCGCGAGCTGGCAGCGCGCGCAGGGATCACCGAGGCGATCATCTACCGCCACTTTCGCAGCAAGGAGGAGGTCCTTCGCGGAGTGGTGGAGCGCGATAGCTTCCTGCAGCATGTGCCCCAGTTTGTCTCGGTCGATGCCGCCCGGCCACTGCGCGATCAGCTCCTTGACCTGGGCCAGAACTGGCGCCGCTTTGTCCGCGAGCGTCGCTCTCTGGTCACGCTTCTCCTGGGCGAGATGGTTCGCTCGGAGGAGATGGCGCGCCTCCTCCGCGAGACGATGATCCACGATGCGGTTTCACTGGTCGTGCGCGCCCTGCGCCCGCAAGTGAGCGAATCAGTCTCCGAGGAGCGGCTGACCATGGCGGTGCGCCTTTTCTACGCCTCACTCCTGTGTCACTTTGTGCTGGAAGAACGCCTCGGCGCCGAAGAGGATCCCCACGCGCAGGCCCGCCTCGAGACGACGGTGGACCTCCTTCTCGATGCGCTTGGGGCACCGTCGGGTTCTTCAGGGCGGGCCCCGGCAGTCAGGAATCCGTGAGTCGCGATGCGGTCTGGTGGAGGAAAGATGGCGACGGTTTCAGCGACGGCGAAGGAGAGCTTCCGTACGGATGGCCTCCTGGTGCTTCAGGCGCAAGCGGGCGATGAGCGAGCGTTCGAGTTGCTGTATGAGCGGCACGAGCGTCGCGTCTATCACCTGGCGCTCGGGATGTTGCACAGCGTCGAGGACGCGGAGGATGTCACCCAAGAGACGTTCCTCAACGCCTACCGCGCGTTGCCACAGCTGACCGATGGACAGGCCTTCCACGCCTGGACCACTCGCATTGCCGTGAACCTCTGCCGCCGGAGCCGGGCGCGCCGGAAGGCCGGCGAGACCATTCTCTCGCTGGACGCCGAGAGCACGGAGACCGGCCTGTCGCTTCAGGTTCCCGATACCAGTCCGGGCCCCCAACAGGCGGTCGAGATGCGGGAACTGCGGCTGGAGGTGCGCCGGGCGATTGCCGGGCTGCCCGATGAATTCCGCGATGTGATCGCCCTGCACGAGCTGAAAGGCCTGAGGCTGGAGGATGTGGCCCGGGAGTTGCGGGTTCCGCTAGGTACCGCCAAGTCGCGCCTCTCGCGCGGGCGCGGCTATCTGCGCCGTTCCCTGGCTGCCTACGTTCAGGCCGGTGATCGTCCCTCCCGGCGCCTGGCCGATGCCGCGTGACGTGGGAGATGGCCTGCAGCGCCGTGCTGCCACCCCTCGCCCATAGTAGGAGATAGCCCCCATGGACGAGCATTTGACGAATCCGAGAAGAGATCGGGCAGGCGCCACCCTTGCTCACGCGCTCGTCCTGGCTACGAACCGTGTCGCCGCTCCTCTTAAGGAGCAAACGGCGATCTCGTTGCGCGCACGGCTTCCGGTGCGGGGCCGGCCGGTGCTGGCCTGGGTGCTCGATGCGCTCCGCGAGGCGTCACGGATCGATAGCGTGGTTGCTGTTGGCCCGCGCAGCCTGGCGGAGGAGATGGGATTCCCTGTAGGTGTGCGCTGGGTGGAAGAGGCCGAGACCCCAGCGGAGAGCGTCCGGCGCGGGCTGCGCGGATTGGGTCTGAGCACGCCCGTGGTGGTGATTCCGGCGGACCTGGCCCTGCTCACTCCGGAGCTGATAGATGATCTGATCGCTTCTTTTCCCCTGGGGGTCGATGTCGGTTGCCCGTTGATTCGCGTCAAGGAGTTCACGCGGGCGTTCCCAACGCTTCCCCAAGTCACGATGAACTTTCGTGACGGCCGCTTTGTTGGCGGGCGCGTCGTGGTCGCCAAGCCGCAGGCGGTCGTGATGAACTACGGCCTCTTGCAGCGCGCGTGGAGGCGGCCCCGCTGGCCCGAAGCGGCCATCGGAATGCTCGGGATGCAGACGGCGCTGCTCTACTCGCTGCGCCTGCTCTCCGCGCGGCAGGTAGCTGCACGCGCTACCCACCGGCTGATGGCCCCTTGCGCGGTGCTTCCGGATGCCCCCCCGGAACTCGCCTTCACGCTCGATACCCCAGAGCATTTCCGTCTGGCGCAGGAGCGCCAGGTGGCTGCCCCTCGCTGAGCGCCAGCGGCGCGGGTGCCCGCGCCGCCCAATGCAAACAGCGCCATCTTCCCGTGCCCGCGGGCATCGCCGCCCGGCATCCATACCACGGATGAGGGGGACGGGCGCGTGCTTTCCTACCCCCCGGTTCCCTCCCTACGCTCCGGCGCTGCGCCGGCCCCAGGGAAGGAGAGCTACCGTGAGACGGCGGCAGACAGTGCCGAAGGGGGCCGGCAACGCCGTGGGTGGGCTACTTCGAAAGCGTGAAACCCAGGTTCAGGCCGTTCATCACGAAGCCCCAGGTGCGGTCGCGCTTTTGGCGAAGCTCCACTCCCGCGATGCGCTGCGAGGTCTCCTTCTCCAACTCCTGGCGCGCCGCGGTCTCCTTTTCGAGCGCCTGCTGCAGCGAGGCGATGCGCGCCTCGTGCTGCTCCTTCAGAGCCGCCAGCTCTGCCTGCTGGCGTGCGGAGAGGGCCTGAATCGACTGCTCCAGCGCGGCGAGCCGCGTCTGCATCTCGCCGGCGAGCTCCTTCCTGGTCGCTTCGTTGCTACTCGCGATCTCGCGCGTTGCCTCCTGGCGCGCCTGCGCAAGCTGTGCCTCCAGGGCCTGGCGTGCGGCGGTCTCGGCTTCGAGCCCGGCACGCGCCTTGTCCAACGCTTCCCGGGTGAGATCCAGCTGAAGGCGCAGTCGCGCCAGATCCTCCTGCAGGACGACGTTTGCCTTCTCCAGCTCGCGAACGCGGGTGGCCGTCGCCTCCAGCGTCTCCTTCGGTGCTTCGTTCGCCGGCGCTGAAAGCGCCGAGGCGGCGATACCGGCGGCCAGCATGCACGCGGCCACGCCCGTGTAGAACCTTCTCGCGGTCATCTCTTTCCTTCCACGCCACATAATCGCTCGCCGGGCAGAAGCGTGTGCTTCCAGCCCAGGTCGTTGTATCACTCTTTCGCCCGGATGACGGTGATGGCAGCATCCAGGCATTCCACGGGGATCCGCTCCCCCTTGCCGTTGATCAGTTCCACCTCTTCCAGCTTCAGAGCGCTCACTCCGGGGGCCACGCTCCGGAAGCGGACCACGCCCAGATTGGCCTCGGCCTGGGTGAGCGGCGGCGCTTCTCCCCGCGTGGCGGTGATGATCACTCGTCCGGGCTGGGAAAGGTCGTAGCTCCACCCGGGAAGCAACGCGCCCTGATCCACGAATGCCCGCCCGCGTGAGAGATCGAACGCCCGGATAACCTCCGGATCGTAGGTCAGAACGATGCGCGCGGAGACGAAGCTCGTCGCGGGGGAAAGCGTCACGGGCACGAGGACGACGGTGGGGAGCCCGTTGGTCTCCAACGGCACCGAGACGCGCTCCACGAGCGTGCTCAGCCGGGGCGAGGGCACATGGACCTGGATCCGGCGCGTGAGGCTGTTCTGCTCGATATTCGCGCTGGTGGCTGTGAGGGTCACGGGCAACTCGCCGCTTGCCTTGCCGTTGGGACGCAGCGTCCAACTTCCCTGGATTGTCTCGTTCGGGGCCAACCTGGCAAACTGCATCGTGGGCTGGCCGGCGACCAGCTCCAGGCCCGCGGGGAGGGCGAGCCGCAAAGTCACGTCGCGTGCATCAAAACCGCCCGCGTTCTCCAGATAGCCGGCCACAGTGATCGGCTGGGTACGCTCGTGCAGGAAAGTGCTCTCGGAGGGGGCTGTGAGCCCCAGCGCCAGCTTGCCCGGCTGCAGGCTGACACCGCCGATGCCGTAGGCGGTGCGCACGATCCGTGTGGCGCCCGGCGGCAGCGGCTCCGGGTTCCAGAACAGCGCGGTGGCGGTGTCCGGATCCGTCTCGCCCAGACGGGTGAAGCCCTGGCCGGGCGTGAGCGCGGGCTCCCAGGCCTCATCGGCCAGGGTGCCCCAATCGGCGAAGAGGATCTTGTCGGGCGGGGTCAGCTCGCCGCCACGGAGGCTTCCCTGGGAGATCACCGTGGGCTTCGCGATGCTATCGAACGCTTGCCAGTAATCCGGCACAGCTTTCCCCGCCAGCGCGCACGCGGCGGTGATCGCCTCGCTGCCCGCACGCACCGGCGCACCGTCATTCGTGCCCAGCATCGTATCGAGCAGGATGCGCAGCCCGACGCGGTGGGTTGCCGCCCCGCGGTTGGTGAGGCGGTAGGTGATCTGAACCGTATCAAACATGCGGGTGCTAGGCCCGCGCATGAAGGCGAGTTCCTGGGCCACCTCGATCTCTCCCAGCTGGCACAGGTGCGTCACCGAGGTTGGCGTGATCTGTGGAGCGGAGATCAGCTTGCCGTAGCGGGCTGCCTTTCCGGCGCGGCGGGTGGTGGGCCCGCCGAAAACGTAGCTCGTGCCATCGATGGAGAGCGTGGTGTAGCTGGTCCACGGAGAGCTCCCGCCGAAAATGAGGTGCTTGTTCGCGCTCTGGGGACGCGAGGGATCGCCCCCGGTGGTGCCGATGGAGAAGCGGCCGGCCTCGTTGGGCCCACGGTTGACCACGACGCGGATGAACTCGTTGGCGATCGTGAGCGGGCCAGACGCCGTGGCGCTTCCGGCGGCTGGCGGCCGCGAGAGCTGGCCGGCCGGAGTAGGCTCCTGCGCGACCACGGGCGAGGCCAGGGAGCAGGTGACGGCGATGAGTAGGGCGGCAAGCCGCGCGAACATGCGATTACCCTCCAGAGACGCTGCCGCCGGCAAAGTGGAAGCGAATGCTCTGCGTGCTGGCTACAGGCTTCCCACGTTGCAGCGCCGGCTTGAACTTCCAGGAGCGGGCGGCACGCAGGGCGGCCGCGTCCAGCGAATCATGCCCGGAGGAGCGGGTGATCGATGCGCTTTGCACCTCACCGCTCGGGCTGATAGTGACGGTGACCACGACCGTGCCCTCCTCGCCAGCATCCTCGGCGAGCTTCGGATAGGTGGGCAAGGCACCTCCCAGGCGCACCGGTCCGGTGGTGGGGCCAGCCGGCTCTTCTCCCGTGCCCTGCGTCCCCGTGCCTCCCGGTCGCCCGGGCGGCGCGGGCATTCCCTTGCCTCCTGGTGTGCGCATGACGGCGGGGGGCGCGGGGCTGGTCTGGCCGGACCCCTGGCGCAAGCCGCCTCCGGGCCGGGTTGCGGTGCCATCTCGCTGACCGGTCGGGCTCCCCGGGCGCGATGCCGGCTTCGGATCGGTGCGGGCGCGCTGGCGCGGTTGTGCGGGCACCACGGCCGGCTTCGGCGCGGGTTCCGTTCGAGAAACGCGTGGCTTGGGCTTCGGCGTCGGCTTGGGTGGCTCCGGCGCCGGCTTGGGAGCGACGCTCACCTTTGGCTTTGGGGCTGGCGGGGGAGCAGCGGGCGGCGCCTCCGGCTCCAGGAAGCGGATCGGAACGAGCGCCTGCACTTCCTGCCGCGGGGCAGGGAGAGTGGTCCGACCCAGCACGATGAGCGCCAGGGCATGCAGCCCCAACGAGACGATCAGCCAGGGACGGTAGGATGCGGGGATCATCGTCTGGTTGAGGGCTCCTCCGGCTGGCGTGTTGCCAACGCGATCTGGTCAAAGCCGACCTGGCGCGCGGCGTCAATGGTGGCGATCACCAGCCGATAGGGGATCTCTTCGTCTGCCTTGATCACCAACAGTTCGACTCCATGACGCGCGCGCGCCTCCTTCAGTCGCTCGCCGAGTGTTCCCAACGTCACCCGGGCCTCATCCAGGAAGAGCTGGCCCTGGCGGTTGATCTTCACCGTGACCGAGGTAGGCAGGGGCGTGCGCGCGGATGCCGCCCGCGGCAGGTTGAGACTGAGGCTCGACTCGCGCGCGAAGCTGTGCGCGGTCACCAGGAAGATGATCAGCAGCACCAGGCAGACATCGGTAAAGGGCGTGATGTTGATCCCGGTGATCGTGCCGGATTCCTTGCCGCGTCGCGTTCGAATCATGCGACCGGCTCCCGATCGCGCTCGGCGACAGGCTCGCTCAGGTGCTGCAAGAAGTAGACCCACTCCGTAGCCGTTCGCTCGAGGCGCAGCCGGAAGCCCTCCACCAGGGCTTGCAGCCAGTTGTTGCCAATCACCGCGGCGATGCCCACGCCCAGACCAAGCGCCGTGGCGACGAGTGCCTCGGCAATTCCGCCGGAGATCGCGGCTGCCTCCGCGCTCCCGCGGTGCGAGACCTCCTGGAAGGCACGCATGATCCCGAGCACTGTGCCGAAGAGACCGAAGAAGGGGGCGACATTCCCAATAGTGCCCAGCACGGGCAGCCCGCGCGAGGCGGACGCCACCTCCGTCTCACAGGCGAGCGTGAGCATATCTGAGACCTCCTGCGGGCTTGCCTGCCGGCGGAGCAGGCCTGCTTTTGCCACGCGCGCGTAGGGACTGGGCGACTCATCCAATAGCCGGAGTGCCTCTTGCCATTGCCCGGCGGTGAGCCGGCTCTCCACGCGGTGAAGTAGCTCTCGCGGGGGCCGGCCCATGCGAGAGAAGGCCCAGAGGCGCTCCAGGAAGATAGTGACCACAAGCACGGAGCAGATCCCCAGCGGGACGAGGGAGATTCCTCCCTGCTGGATGAGGCTCAAGAATGAGTGCGAAGGCATACAGTGGGTTCCCCGTTCTAGCAGTGTCCTGATCCAGGTAGACCGTGGAAACACCCGGAGTGTTCAATGCGCGCGATGAGCCGCGGCTGGTGCCTGGCTTCCTGATCCCGGGCCCAGACTCGCGGCGAGCACCGCGAACGCGCGCTTTGGGAAGAGCATCTGGATCGCTCTCGCCGGCGCCGTTCCTGGCCTCCGGGGTTCACACGGCGAATGCTTAGAGGACGTATCGGTTGCAGAGAAGGTTTCCTGCGCGCGCGGGGGCTCCCTGGCGCTGGAGGAGGCGCTCCATTCGAGCGCCTCCTTGGCAAGGAATGGCTCGCCGGCGCAGCTCAGAATTCGGCATCCCCCGGAGTGCGCGCGAAGGGGATCACGTCGCGGATATTCTTCATACCGGTGACGTACATCATCATGCGTTCGAGGCCAAGGCCGAAGCCGGCATGGGGCGCCGAACCGTAGCGGCGCAGGTCGAGGTACCACCAGTAGTCCTCTTCATTCAGCCCCTGTTCCCGGATTCGGTCGCGGAGGACATCATACCGCTCCTCGCGCTGGCTACCGCCGATGATCTCGCCGATGCGCGGGACGAGCACGTCCATCGCGCGCACAGTGCGGCCGTCATCGTTCACGCGCATGTAGAACGCCTTGATCTCCTTGGGGTAGTCGGTGACCACGACCGGCTTTTTGAAAACTTCCTCGGTGAGGTAGCGCTCGTGCTCGCTCTGCAGGTCGGCGCCCCAATGGACAGGAAACTCCCACTGGCGGCCCTGATCCTGCGCCTTCTGCAGGAGGCGGATCGCCTCGGAGTAGGGGATGTGCTCGAAGGCGCTGGTGGCCACGTGCTCCAGCGTGCTGAGGACGGTGCTGTCGATCCGCTTGTTGAAGAACGCGAGATCCTCGCTCGCCTCGTCCAGCACGGCGGTGATAATGTACTTGAGGAACTCTTCGGCCAGCCGGCGGTCGTCGTCGAGATCGGCAAACGCCATCTCCGGCTCGACCATCCAGAACTCCGCCAGGTGGCGCGGGGTGGTGGAAAGCTCGGCGCGGAAGGTGGGCCCGAAGGTGTAGACGTTCGTAAACGCGAGAGCCAGCGCCTCCGCCTCGAGCTGGCCGCTCACGGTAAGGTAGGCCGGTTTTTCGAAGAAGTCGCTCGCGTACTCTACCTGGCCGACTTCGTTTCGGGGCAGGTTCATCAGGTCGAGCGTGGTGACCTGGAACATGGCGCCGGCGCCCTCGCAATCCGAGGTGGTGATGATCGGCGTGTGGATATAGAGGAAGCCCCGCTCCTGGAAGAAGCGGTGGATGGCGTTGGAGAGGACGTTGCGCACCCGGAAGACGGCGCCGAAGGTGTTGCTGCGCGCGCGCAGGTGCGCGATCTGGCGCAGGAACTCCATCGTATGCCCCTTCTTCTGAAGCGGGTAGGTGGCGGGATCCGCGGTGCCATAGACGTGGATGGCGCGCGTCCTGAGCTCCACGGCCTGTCCGGCGGCGGGCGACTCCACCAGCTCGCCCGAGACGCGCAAGGATGCGCCCGTAGTCGCACCGGCCAACACCTCCGGGGGGACCGCGCCCTCCTCAACGACGACCTGCAGGTCCGTGAAGCTGGAGCCATCATTCAGCTGGATGAAGTGGATCCCCTTGCTGTCGCGCCGGGTCTTCACCCATCCGTGCGCCTCGACCGGCGTGCCCGCCGGCTTCTTCAGGATATCGCCGATGGTGTTGCCCTTCAGAATCATCGTCGTTCCTTCCCCCAACGCTCGCCGGGCCACGGCCTGCCTTGCGCGGCGGGCCCTTGCCTCAAATCCAGTCGCCCCCATTATGCCCTGAACCGCCGCCTCTGTCAATGGAGAGATGTGCGGGCCTGGGCTCCTCCTGGCGGCCGGCTACCCGGGGGACCGATACCACGGAGGAAGGGGACAGACACGGATGCGGAGGGTGTGGGCGCCTGGAGCCTCCACAGGTGCGGAGATCATGCACTCGCGAACCGGTCATGCCAGTCGAAAGCGAGCCTGCACCCGGCATCATGCCGGAACCCATCAACTCTTCTCATCTGTGTCCATCTGCGGATACCTACATGCCCGCCAGGTGGTGCCGGAGGCAGGAGGTTGCGGCCCGCGCGCGGAACTTGGTGGCCAAGCTAGCAAGGCCCAGACCGGGAAGGAGAAGCTCTTGTGAGATATCGGAACGCTCTCTTTGTCTTTTGCGTGGCGCTGCTCGCCTGCGCGAGCTCAGCGGGCGCGGCACAGCGCGGCGCCACTTTTCTCATCGATTCGATGGACCAGATCGACCAGTGGACCGTCTCCAGGGTGAAAGAGACCCCAACGGTGAAGCTGGCGCTCTGCGACGACCGTGAAGGCCGCCCGGGAGCGGCGTTCTCGGTGAAGGCGGACGTGGGCCGGCTCTCGGCGCTCGCAATGCGCCGCATCCAGCCGGACGAGGCGTGGAATCGGTACGACGGGCTGTCGTTCTGGGTGAAGGGCGATGGCTCGGAGAACTGGGCGAACATCCGGCTTCAGGCGCGCAACGGCCAGGCGGCGTGGGTTGCCTCCTTCCCGCTGCGGCAGACGGAGTGGCACGAGGTGCGCCTGGCATGGGGCGACTTTGTGCCGGTGACCGCGCGTATCGATGAACTGGGCACCGCCAAAGGCATCCGGCCCGCGGAGATTGATCGCGTCGGCTTCGGCAAGGAGTGGAACTTCAACATCTTCCACAAGAGCCCTGAGATCTCGTTCTGCATCGATGACCTGGCGTTCGTCCGGGGCGTGAAGTCCAGCCGGCGCCGGGTTCCCATCGGCAAGCTGCCGCCGCTCTCCAGCGTGGTCCGCAAGCTGGAGACCGGCCAGCCTGTCACGATCCTCACGCTGGGCGATTCGATCACCTGGGGCACCTCCGCGGGTGGCAACGACTACGCCTATCCCGCTGTGCTGGCGAGCCTACTAAGAGAGCGTTACCCCAAGGCGGAGATCACCCTAGTCAATCGTGCCATCGGCGGCTCCACCACCTCCAGGGGTCGCGAGTGGCTTATGCGCGACGTGCTCGGGATCGAGGCGGACCTGATCACGGTGATGATGGGCTACAACGAGCGCCCGGCTGCCGATGAGGACGTGGCCGCCGTCACCGACCGCTACCTGGCCAACCTGGTTCGCTACGTGGAGGAGGTGGCCGGCGTGATGAAGAAGCGGCCGACGTGCGTGCTCCTTGCCCCGACGCCTGGCCGGCAGACCAACTGGATGGCGTTGGATGCCTATGCTCAGGGAGTGAGGGAGCTGGGGAAGCGCCACCGGAACGTGATGATCGCGGACGCTAACGCCCATATGAAGCAGCTGGGGCAGGATGCCTACGCAAAGCTGATGGCCGACGAAGCCCACCCCAATCCGGAGGGGCAGAAGGTGATGGCGGAGATCGTTTTCCGCGCGATCACAGGCCAGGCGCCCGCCCGGCACTGACCGGCCGCCAGAGGGATAGTCGGGCGCGGAGGTAGGATGGAGGAATAGGAGGGCGGCATGCACCTCGGAGCAAGGGTGGTGGGGATTAGCACAATGATATTGACAACACTTTTCGGTGCCGGCGCGGATGCCGCGCCCGCGCAGGGCGGGCCAATCACGCTCGAGGCAGAGGCCGCTCAGCTTGACCCGAACCGGACCGAGATCGTGGCGCAAGAGAGCTTCGCAAGCAAACGGGGAGTCGCGCTCAAGGCGGGCGTCGCCAGCAACGTGGGCAAGCCGGATACCGCGCCGGACCTGGTTTTTCGGGTGCGAGCTCCCCAGGCGGGGCGCTACTGGATCCGCACCCACGCGGCGACAGACGCCCATGGCACCGAGCTGATGCGCCGAGCGACCGGGAAGCAAGCCTCGCTCCGGTTGATGATCTCAGTGGATGGCAGCCGCCCGACAAGCCGGGTGGTCTTCGTGCCGTGGAGCCGGCCGGAAAGCTGCACCCAGGCTACCGGCAAGTTCGACTTCAACGGACAAGAGCAGGAGATCCGGGTCTGGCTGCCGGCAGGCGTGCGCCTCGATTACCTGCAGGTGAGCCCCTATGTGCCACCGAGAGTTCCGGCGCAGGTGGAGAAGTATCAGCCGACGGTCGTGCCCCCCAAGACGCGCCCGCGAATCTGGGTGAACGCGGAGTCGCTGCCGCAGGTGCGCGCCAACCTCACCCGGGGAGAGAACGCTCCACACTGGAAGAAGGTTCAGGAGATCGCGGCCGAGCCGTTCGAGTTCCAGGTGGCGCCGAATACCGAAGTGAGCCACAACGCCAAGCTGGAGCAGGCTGCTACCTACAAGGCGTTTGTCTATCTGATGGCCGGTGATAAGGCGCGCGGGCGCGAAGCGGTGACGCTGATCCGAGACTACCTCTCGGCCGTGCAGTTTGACAACCTCCTCGATATCACGCGCGAGATCGGCCGGGCGATCTATTCGGCGGCGTTGGTCTACGACTGGTGCTACGACCTGATGACGCCGGAGGAGCGTGAAAGCATCCGGAAGGATCTGATGCGCCTGGCAGACGACATGGAGATCGGCTGGCCGCCCTTCCGGCAGACGATTGTCAACGGGCATGGCAACGAAGCGCAGGTGAACCGCGACCTCCTTTGCATGGCGATCGCCCTCTACGATGAGGATCCGGTGCCCTACCGCTACTGCGCCTACCGAATCCTGGAGGAGCTGGTGCCGATGCGCCGGTTCGAGTACCAGTCGCCGCGGCACAACCAGGGCATCAGCTATGGCCCCTACCGGTTTGGCTGGGACTTGCACGCGGCCTGGCTCTTCCGCCGGATGACCGGCAAGCCCGTCTTCGATGACAACATCGGCGAGGTCTATAAGTTCTGGCTCTACATGCGCCTGCCCATCGGGCAGATGCTCCGCGATGGCGACGGCTTCTCCGATGGCCAGCAGGTGAACCTGGGCCTGACTCCACTGCTCGCCTATGCCTACACGCGCGACCCAGTCATCAAAGGTGACTTCGTCCGCCAGGGCTTCCGGGCCGATCCGCTCATGATCCTCCTGCTGAATGACCCAGAGCTGCCCGCGCAGAAGAGCCTGGATCATCTGCCGCTGACGATTGACTTCGGCCCCGTGCTGAGCGGCATGGTCGCTCGCACCGGCTGGAACCTCGGGCGCAACCTGGCCGATGTCGTGGTCGAGATGAAGGGAGGCGGGTATCACTTCGGCAACCACCAGCACTCGGATGCGGGCAGCTTCCAGATTTACTACCGGGGCCTGCAGGCGGTTGATCTCGGCCAGTACCGGTTCTACGGCACGCCCTACGATACCAACTTCTGCAAGCGCTCGGTCGCGCATAGCATGATGCTGGTGGTGGACCCGGAGGAGAAGTTCGGGCGTGCCCCGGCGAACGATGGCGGCTCCCGATTTGTCCAGACCTGCCCGACGACCGTGGAGCAGGTGCTGAACAACCCGATGTTTGCCTACGGGAAGAAGGTGTCGTCCAGCTTCGGGCCCTCGCCCCAGCGGCCGTTCTACAGCTACTTCTCCGTAGACCTGAAATCGGCCTACAGCGAGAAGATCCAGGAGTTCGTGCGTACCTTCTGCTTCCTCAACCTGGGCAACCTGGAGACGCCGGCGGCCCTGATCATCCTGGATCACATCACGGCAGCGAAACCGGAGTTCCGGAAGTACTGGCAGGTGAACACGCTGAACCCACCGCAGCCAACGCCAGATGGCGTGATCCTTCGGAACAGCGCCCTGGGCCTCTCCGGGAAGGTGAGCGTCCGGATGCTGCGCCCGCGCCCAGAGGAGCGCGAGATGCAGGTCCTGAGCGGCGAAGCGACGCATAACGTCTTCGGCCAGCAGTTCACCCCGCCCTCCCCTGAAAAGCCCGAGGGCCGCGGCCACCGCGTCCTCTTCTCGCCCAAGACGGCACGGGCTAGCGATCTCTTCCTCACCGTCCTGCCCATCTCCGACGCCAAGGCGCCGGAGTTGCCCGTCTCGTTGGCGGAGACGGAGACCACCTTCGCGCTGACTCTGGCAGACCGGGTGGTCGTTTTGAGCAAGAGCAGCCAGTTCCTGAAGGAGCCGTTTCAGGTGCAGACCCCCGCGGGCGAGGAGTCACAGCTCCTGCTGACCGGCCTGGCCCCGGGTGCCTGGAGCATTCGCACCCGCGACAACCGGATTCGCTTCAACGCCCGTGTGGAGGCGGGAAAAAACACCGCGTTCTTCGTCGTGCCCGGCGGCGACTACGAGGTGCGCCCGGAGGCGATTCCTGGGGCGCCGGAGTACCAGGCTCCGGCGGACCTGGTGCCGGCTCTCGCGCCGTCGCTCAACCATCGCGTGCTCTTGAACGACCAGGTGCTCCCGACGCCGCCCGTGCGCTCGGCGGATACGCACCTGCTCGTGCCGGCGCTGGCGGTTTTCAAGGCGCTGGGGATCGAAACCGAGGAGGCTGGCGGCGCCCTGCGCGTGCGCGCCCGGGGCCGGAGCGCGCGCTTTGTGGCAGGCTCCACCACGCTCGAGCTCAATGGGCGGCGGTTCCAGATGCCGGGCCCGGCGGTACAGGAGAAGGGGGAGTGGTATCTCCCCGATAGCGTCGTGGCCGCGGTGGCCGGACAGGAGCTCACGCGGGATCAGGAAGGCGTGGGGGTAACCCTGGCTCCAAGCCGGATTCCTGGTGACGACGCGATCCTCTGGATCGAGGCGAACAAGGAGTCAGACCTCGCGGCGTTGCGCGCCATGCTCGCGGATATTCCCGGCAGGCGCGAGTATTGGGCGGCCGAGGGGAAGGACGTGCACTTCGACCTGGTGCTCGCCCGGCCGGTGAAGCTGCGAGGGGTTGGCATCCGATGGCATCAGGGCGCCGCCCGCCAGGCGCGATTTGCCCTCGAGACCAGCAGCGATGGCGTCACGTGGCGGAAGGTGTTCGACGGTGCCAGCTCCGGCAAGTCGGCCGACCTGGAGACGTACACTTTTGACCCGCACGAGGCCGGCTACGTGCGTTTTCGTGGTTTCGGCAACACGCAGAACGGTTGGAACTCAATCGTCCACTTCCGCCTGCTTCCAGCCGAGCCGTGATGCATGAGGCGCGTGCCCTTCGCCGGATAGGCGCGGGGCACGCGCCCGGCCAGGGGTGGGAGGCGGGGGATGCCGGGCACCGAACCAGAGGAGTTTGAAGCGAGAGTTTCCTCGGCGATCTCGCGGGAAACGCGGCGTTGACAGGTGAGAGCGCCTGTGCTAGACTTTCACTAGCGAATATGCATGAAAGGAGACTGCCATGACTCTCCTACACACACAGGGGCTTCACGCTCATCGAGCTGCTCGTAGTCATTGCTATCATCGCGATTCTGGCGGCGATTCTGTTCCCGGTCTTTGCCAGGGCACGCGAGAACGCGCGCAAGACCACCTGCATGAGCAACTGCAAGCAGATGGGCAACGCCCTGATGATGTATTACCAGGACTACGATGAACTTCTCCCGCGGCGCCAGATCGAGCTCCCAGCGCCTTTCACCTATAACGGCTACAACCACTCGAAACTGCTATGGTATATGGCACTGGAGCCGTATCACAAGAGCACCGGGGTGATGAACTGCCCCAGCAGCGGGAAGGTGTGGAAGGGGAACTACTCGGGCGATACCGCGTACGGCATCAACACGCACCTCTCGCTTGCGGCCGGCGATATGCCGCTGGCGAAGATCGAGTATCCTGCCGATACGCTCATCATCGCAGAGGCGGATTGGACGCGCAGCACGGACGATTACGGCTACAGCAACTCCTATTTCATCCAAATTCCGTTCCACGTCTCGCGCTTTATCCCGCAGCGACATACGGAAGGCGCGAACATCGTCTTCGTGGACGGCCATGCCAAGTGGCATAAGATTCCGCTCGATCCGAGCTACACCGGCTCGGGCTCGGTGAAGCTGACGCTCCCTCCGGCCGGCGTGAAGTGGTACGCCGACGGCTCCAAATAGCGGGCAGATCGCGAAGAGCTGGAAGTGGGCGCGGGTCCAGAAGTGGGGCCCGCGCCCCTTATTGTTGGAAAGGTGCTCGACTAAGCGAAGATGGAGCCGCTTTGAATGGTGGGCGGACACGGCGAAATCACCGAAGTGCTCAAGGCCAACGCGGGCTATGTATCCAATGACAGCCTGCGTACAGGCATTGCCCGCCGAGCCAGACACGGGTGGTGTGAACAGAGGATGCGGGGTGATGGCGTGCCTTAGCCCTGCTGTTCTTGATAGGCTGCCTCGAATATCTCGTGAAGCAGCTCACGGTTCTTCGCCGGGTCGTCCCTTGAGATACGGAAATGGATGCGCGCTCGCTCCTTCTCGCCAGTGAGGACTGCCAGACCGGCCGCTTCGAGGCGCTGGCCCCAGGATGCTTGATCACCGAGTAACACCTCTGCCCTGGCAAACTGCTTCTTGGCGTGGAACACGACAAAGTTATTTGGCCGCCCATCCTCGGTGAGACCGATGTAGTACCGGTTGTACTTCAGTTCGAGCTTCGGGTTGATCGCTTTCAGGATGCCCAGGCACTCGTCCACGATGCCAACCGACTCCTTCGAGCCT
>Ga0116166_1001549_pt1 | contig 20501 bp, 16 predicted proteins | sample AD_JPNMR2_MetaG_FD_89884 | JGI IMG/M metagenome (GOLD analysis project Ga0116166, IMG submission 89884) | Active sludge microbial communities of municipal wastewater-treating anaerobic digesters from Japan - AD_JPNMR2_MetaG | ecosystem: Engineered > Bioreactor > Anaerobic > Digestate | place...
GTTGTAAGTCTAATATTCAATGTTATACGATTAGAAAAAGTTTAAATTCTTCCAATAACTCTACGCATCCATACATCTATGCTTCTATACATCTAATTTCTTCCAATCATCCGGTCATCTATTAATCCAATCATCCAATCTTCTAATCGTCCAGGCTTCCACACAGCTACGCCTCTATACTTCTATACATCTAATTTAGTCCAATCATCCAAGACGCTCGAATATGCATGAGATTTTGATTTTTGTTTAAAAAATTTTATAATATATTTATACCATCTTGGGCCCGTAGCTCAGTCGGTCAGAGCAATCCGCTCATAACGGATGGGTCGTAGGTTCAAGTCCTACCGGGCCCAGTTAGCAGGGGAAATCGTTATTCGATTTAACGCTGGGCGTTTTAAAATTGTTTTTATATAATAGTAATTGATGGGATTTAGCTTACCTAAAGAGAAATTCATTCCTAATTTTTCCAAAAACAAATACGAATTTATATTCGCATTATTCATGTTCGTAATGGCGTTCTTTTTCAAAGACAATTCCGATGTAAAAACTCCGGAAATTTTATATTCGCTTTTCGTTCTTATGTCGATAAATTTTTTTTCAAACAGATATCTTAAAAACAAAACGGAAATCAATGTATTTATTTTACTAACCATAACTTTTTTAAACACGCTTACTGTCTTTTCCGTAATATCTTTTTCCGGAGGGATAAATTCTTACTTTTGGGTTTTGCTCTTGCTTCCGGTTTTTACGATAGCCATGAGCGGAAAATTGTTTTATCTTTTAGGCGAGATAATCCTGATCTTTTTAGGGCTTTTGTTGCTATATCTAAATACCCCTTTTAAAAACCAGTTGTTGTTAGGGAAAATGTTAATAGAATTTTTTATAATATCGGGCGGAGGATACGTAATATACAGACAAATACTGGCAAATTACAGGCTGGAAGAAGAAATAATAAATAAAAGAAGCGAAATCAAAACATTGATATACGAAGTGGAAGCCCAAAAAACCGATAAAAAATACGATCAATTGGAAGGAAAATTAAAAACGATAGCATCTCTGGTTCACGACCTTAAAAATCTTATAGCAATAATATCGCTCACTTCCGATATAATAGAAAATGAAAACGGAGAAAAATCGGAAGATTTCACGAGATTAAAATACGCTTCCAAAATGGCGGCAAACCTTAGCCACTTTACTCTTTCGATAACGACCTCCGACGAAATAAAGTTTTACGAAACGGATTTAATGGAAGCGGTAAACGAAACCGTAAACATAATAAAAAACGATTTTAAAATAAACGGGATACGATTCTCGTTTCAAAACACAGCCCCAAAAACAAAAATAAAAGGAAACAAACTTTTTATGGAAAGAGCGTTAATAAATATTCTTTTAAATTCAAAATCTTTCGTTCCCCAAAAAAACGGAACGATAAAAATGGAAATAACAAACGAGGAAAATTACATAGTACTCAGAATATCAGATAACGGCCCGGGATTTCCCGAGGAAATATTATCTCAAATAGGACCTTTCAAATCTACAAGAATAGACAAAGGCGGGACAGGATTGGGGCTTTACGGGTCATACGAGATAGTTAAAAAACATAACGGAATTATGAAAATTTACAACTCAAACGGAGCGGTTGTGGAGATGAAAATTCCATATATAAATTGATTTATTTTTTTATCGCTTTACCGTTTTCGTCGTATAAATACTCTTCTTCAATATTCCCGGATTTGATTATTTTAAGCTCTTTCGGCCAGTTATTTTCAAATTTAAAAGACAATGTGTTTTTAGGGTCTTTTATATCGATAACGGTATTCGGAACTTTGCCGGTTACATCTATTACATTATATTCTTTATCGAACGTAAAACTGCCTATGTATTTATTATTCGAATAAACAAAGGCCTTTTTGCCTCTCGCTATGTTTATTGTTTTAACCGAATAAATATCGATGTTTTTCGATTTTTTATCTTCTTTTAAACCATCTTCTTTCTTATCTTCGACAAGTTTTGCGGTATCGGCAAGTTTTCCGTTGGAATACAAAACCCTGGATTTTATATTTCCGTCAAAGTCGTATTCCGTGGAAAAACCGTCCAGAACGCCGTTTGAAAAAGTCTGTTCCAGAATAAGCTTTGAGTCGGGGGTATAAAAAAAAGCTTTCCCGTTTATTTTCCCGTCTTTAAAATCGATTCTCGATTTCACTATCCCGTCCGGATAAAATTCTATTACCGGTCCGTTTTCTATTCCGTTTTTTATCGTTCTTTCGGCCGTCATATTTCCCTTTTCGTCGTATTCGTAATATATCCCGTCTTTTATTACTCCGGAAACATTAATTAAAATACCGTTAGAATCGAATGTTTGAGTCGCTACCGCGATGGAATTAATATAAAAATATCTATCGTACCCGTTTTCCTTTTTTTGAGTTACGATTCTAAACTCCTCTTTTGTTTCGGTTTTGGAAACCGCCTCGGTAGATAATGCAATACCTACCGGCGAAATTATATCCGAAGAAGATACGCTTAAAACCCCGTATTTCGTTCTTATGACATAATAATCGTCCAAAAAACCTTCAAAATCCCCGTAAATCACGGTTCCGTCTTTCAACTCTATTTTTTCGGAATAAAGATTTAAAAATGAAAAAAACAAAATGAAAAATATCTTCATATATCCTCCCAAAAATATTCTATCAAATTATAATGTTAATGATGATGTTTATGAGTTTCGCACACGTCAAGTCCGAAAAGAGGTTTTCCATCGGCAAACGGAGATATTTCTCTTAGCTTTTTAATGACATCCGCCAATTCTCTAACGACATAATCCACCTCTTCTTCGGTATTGTAAACGCTTAAAGAAAATCTAACCGTACCGTGAGCGTATGTAAAAGGGATATTCATCGCCATAAGAACATGAGAAGGTTCTAAAGAACCGCTCGAACAGGCCGACCCAGTGGATGCGCAAATTCCTTTTTCGCTTAACAAAAGAAGTATAGACTCCCCTTCCACATATCCGAAACTTACGCTTGAGGTATTTGGAAGCCTTGGAGAATTCAAACCGTTTATTTTTATGTTGGGGATATTCTCGGAAATCTTTTTTTCAAGCATATCTCTCAAATTTTTAACATAAGTATTTTCTTTTTCCATATTTTTTAAAGCCAACTCCGCGGCTTTTCCAAGCCCGGCTATATAAGGCACATTTTCGGTTCCGGCTCTTCTCCCCCTTTCCTGATGCCCCCCTATTAAAAAAGGAGAAAACTTTACGCCTTTTCTGACATAAAGAACTCCTATGCCTTTGGGAGCATGTATTTTATGGCCGGATATGGAAAGCATATCTATATCGGTTTTGCTTAAATTTATAGGTATTTTCCCTACCGCCTGAACGGCGTCGGTATGGAAAAGAACCCCTCTCTTTTTGCATATCTCGGCCGCTTTTTCCACCGGATATATTACTCCGGTTTCGTTATTCGCCCACATAATCGAAACTACGGCGGTATCGCGAGTCAAAGCGTTTTCAAGATCTTTTAAATCTATCATTCCGTTTTCGTCCACTTTTAAATAGGTTACTCTAAAACCTTGAGTTTCTAAATGTTTACAAAGATTTAATACCGCCGGATGTTCGACCGCGGTGGTTATTATATGTCTCTTATCCGGGTTTGTTTTTAAAGCGGAGTATATTGCGGAGGAGTCGCTTTCGGTTCCGCAGCTTGTAAATATTATCTCCTCCGGCAAACACCCCAAAAGTTCGGAGATTTTTTGTCTGGACAAATCCAGATATTTTTGAACCTGGCCTCCGAAGTAATGCATACTCGAGGGGTTGGCATAAAGCTCGGTAAAAAATATTTCCATTTCTTTCTTTACTTCTTCGTCGACCTTTGTGGTGGCGTTATTGTCGAAATAAACTATTCTTTGCATAATCGTCTCCTTTCTATACCAGAACCACTTCTATCTCTCCGTTTATTTTATTTTTTAAATCTTTTTGAACCACATCTTTAAAGGTTAATCCGGCGCTGGGGCAGGTAGAACATGCCCCTAAAAACTTAACCTTTATTTTATTTCCTTCTATATCTACAAGCTCCAAAAATCCTCCGTCCGCTTTCAACTTCGGATTTATATCTTCGTTTAATATTCTCTCGACTATTTTAATTTTTTCAACTACGGTCATAGAATTAAAATCTATCTTTTCTTTTCCGGCCCAAAAATCTTTTATTATCTTTTCTATCTCGCCTTTACATCCCCCGCAACCTCCTCCGGCTTTGGTAAAATGAGTAACCTCATCCACCGTTTTTAGGTTATTCAACTCTATCGCTTTTAATATCGTTTTCTCGGTAACATTAAAACATTTGCACACCACCCTTTCCTGTTCGCCTATTATTCTCTTTACTCCTTTTTTAGTATAGTAATTTTCTATAGCGGCCTCCAGAGCCTCCATACCCATAACCGAACAGTGCATCTTTTGTTCTGGAAGACCTCCCAAATAATCGGCTATATCTTGATTTGTAATCTTGGAAGCCTCCTCTAAGGTCTTGCCTTTTATCATCTCGGTTAAAACGCTCGAAGAAGCTATTGCGCTTGCGCATCCGAAGGTTTTAAATTTTGCGTCTATTATTTTATGAGTTTTCTCATCTATTCTAAGAGTAAGCTTTAAAGCGTCCCCGCAAACTATGCTTCCAACCTCCCCAACCGCATCGGGGTTTTCTATCTCGCCCACATTTTTAGGATTTTTAAAGTATTCCATCATCTTTTCGGTATAGTTCCACATATATCCTCCGAATTATATTTTATAAAGTTAGCGATAAACTGTCAAATTGGTATTTATATGCTAAATTATTTTTTCACGCAATAGATTTTGTCGAATATCAGAAAAGTGGCAATGCTAAAAATAAGTATTATAATTATCCCGGACCATACGACTCTCTTAGCCCATCTTTTTAATCCGAAATCCATAGCTTTATCATAATCCATAATATTATAAACCCACCAGTTTGTCGTTTCGACATTGGATATTGAAACGAGATATTTTTTATCTTTTATGTTTATTACTCCTTTATAAGAGTAAATATTTTGAGACTTAAGACCGTCGATAAATTTCTTTATATCCGAATCTATGGTTATTTGATTGTTAACGACATAATCGTAATCGGAATCGAATATTACGTTATAAGAGCCGTCTATAAGATATATTTTCCCTATTATTTTTTTGGATAATTTGAATATTATTTCGTTAAGATACCCTAAATCGGCTACGACGACTACAAAACCTCCTGATATCTTTTCAACAACCACAAGTTCGGGAGGGGCGTCTTGGGGATAAGATATTACCCCTATGGGGACGTCTACCGTTTTAGCGCTTTCAAAAATATAATCGCCGGATATTTTTTTGTTTTCTTTAGGATATGAGGAATAAATCAAGTTTCCTTCTTTGGAATAGTAAGAAATTTTTTTTACTACCTGAGAGTTCGAAACCGATTTGATTTTACCTACTATATCCTTATCGGATTTTAAGTCTCTTATTTCCTTAAGCGCGTCGTATTTATCTATTAAAACCGAAGTTATTCGAGACGAGAGAGAGTTAATCCCGAGTTCCATAGCGGAAAGAACGTAATTTAAAGAAACCGACTCAACGGTATTCATAAAATGGCCGGCTAAAATCAAAAAAGGAGAGAGAAACATAACAAAAACCGCCGATACATACAAAACTTTTTTATTCATATCTCCCCCTTATTTTTTTTCAAGTAAAACCAAATTTTCCATATGCGGAGTATTGGGATAAAAATCAAATCCCGCGACAAAGTTTATTTTATATTTTTCAAGCAAAAAATTCAAATCCCTGCCCTGAGTGATGGGATTACAGGAAAGATACGCTATTTTGCGAGGCAAATTTTTCATTATGTTTTTTATTACTTTATTATGAAGACCGGCTCTCGGGGGGTCTAAAACCAGGGTATCCGAGCTTTTTATAAAATCCAAATCCAGTTTTTCGCTTTCCAGATTAAAAACACTCGCGTTTTTTATGCCGTTTTTTGTAATATTTTTTTTCGCATACTCGGCGCTCGATTTGTTAGATTCAACCAATAAAATTTCATCCGCCGTATCGGCAAGCGAAATACCTATCACGCCTACCCCGCAATACAAGTCTATTATTCTTTTACTATCGGTTATATTATTTTTTATCTCGGTCAATGCCGACTCGAAAAGTTCTATGTTATTTTGAAAAAAACAATCAAATCCGTAATCGAAGTCTTTATTAATTATCCTTTCGGTTACAAAATCTTCGCCTATCTTTTCCAATATCTTATCAACTTGAGAAATTGAAGCTACGGGGTTTGAATAAACCGTTAAGAAATTATATCGAGAATCTGTTTTTATTCTTATATTTTCGTCTTTTACAAATAACGCCGCGACTTTTTTGTCGTATCTTTTAGAGCTTCTTACTATAAGAGTTTTAAGCATATTTATCGGGATGAGAGAGTCTTTAATAAATTTAAGCGTATTTAAGGCTAAACTATTCGTCTTTTCGTCTATTAAAGCGCATCCTTTATTTAAAGCGATTTTGGTCGAATAATCTCCTCTTTTATGAAAAGCAAGCCCCATATCCCCGTTAAATTCGCCGAAACTATATTCTATTTTGGTTCTATATCCGTAAAGCGACGGGGCCGAATAGAACTTATCCAGCTTAATGTTTTCCTTTACCGTCTGAAAAAGAGACTCTTCTATGAGTTTTCTTTTAAATTCTACCTGTTTTTCGTAACTTATTATCTGCCATGGGGAACACGATAAAAAATGGTTTTCCTGTGGCTTTTGCCTGTAAGGGCTTTCGGTTTTTATTTCGACTACCTCGCCTTCTATGAAATTCCTCTTTTCTTTAACAACTTTAATAACTGCGGTCTCTCCGGGAAGAACTCCGTAAGAAAAAACGACTTTTCCGTCTTTTCTCCCCAAACTTTTCCCTTCCCCCACTATTTTGCTAAACTCCAATTCTATGGTCTTCATTTTAAATTAAACTCCTCGCAGTATTTGGGAAGATATATATTTTTAAACCCGTTTTCTTTAAGAAGCTCGCTAAAGATTGTCCTCGCATCATCTTCGCCGTGAACGAGAAATACGCCTTTTTTCGGAGATATACCTTTAACATAGCTTAAAAGGTCGGATCTTCCGGCATGAGAGGAAAAGAAATCTATGGATTTAACGCGGAAATTAACATCGTGAGAAAGCCCAAATATCTTTACTTTTTTAGCGCCTTCTTTAAGCCTTCTTCCCAAAGTGTTTGCGGCCTGATACCCGACTATCAAAAGAATATTCCTATCGTCGTCTATCGCGTTTCTTATATGATGAAGAACTCTTCCTCCCTCGCACATACCGCTTGCCGATATTATTATCATTGGACCTTTTTTATCGTTTAGCCTCTTTGATTCTTCTACCGAAGACAAATAATGTATATATTCGTATCCGAAAGGATCTTTATCGGAAATCGCGTATTTTTTAAATTCGTTCGAAAAATCCAGTTCATCTAAATTTCTATTGAATATATCCGTTATTCTAACGCTCATCGGACTATCGACATATATGGGAATTTCCGCTATCTTTTTTGAGCTCTTTAGCCTGTCTATTATGTAAATTATCTCCTGGGTTCTTTCAAGCGAAAAACTCGGTATTATAATTTTCCCGCCTTCGTTATAAACCTCGTTAATTATATTTGAAAATTCGTTTTCTATATCTTTTATATCCCCATGCTCTCTGTTTCCGTAAGTCGTTTCAGTTATAAGCCAATCTATGTTTTTTTCTAACTCCGGGCTTTTTAAAAGAATCTGGCTCGACCTCCCTATATCCCCGGTATACAAAACTCTCTCCCCTTCTACTTCCAATAGAACGGATGAAGAGCCCAAAACATGGCCGGCATTTAAAAACCCGGCTTGAATACCCTTAATCGGGCTAAAAAATTCTCCCCTATCCCTGGTATTAAAAAGAGAAATTGTTTTTATCGCGTCGTCTTCGTCGTATAAAGGTTCTATTTTGTCGCCCTCTTCCTGATGAATTTTATTGTAAAACTTGGCGTCCTCGTACTGAAGCCTTGCGGAATCCAAAAGCATTATTCTTGAAAGCTCGGCCGTAAGAGGAGTTAAAAACATATTACCGGAAAAACCGTTTTTAACGAGAATCGGAGCGGCGCCGGTATGGTCTATATGAGCGTGAGAAAGAATAACCGCGGAAAGTTTTTCAAAATCTATAGGTATATTTCTATTTTTTTCCATGCTTTCGCTTCTTTTACCCTGCGCCAGCCCGCAATCCAACAAAACTTCTCCGCTATCCGTTTTTATCAAATGCTTGGATCCCGTTACATCTCCGCCGGCGGCTCCGCAAAATTTTATTTTAACCATAATATAAATTTTAACTTTTTTAATAATAACTTAAAAATAATAAGGGGCGGGATAACCCGCCCCTATATGGAACAATCTTTTGAGGTTTCTATTATTTGGCTTTTTCGTATAAGAATTTAACAAAATCGCTCCACTTCGTTTCTTTCGCAAACTTAAAGTTGGCATACGGCTCTTTAAGTATCGCGTCTATCCTGTCCATGGTAATTCTCGTTTCGGCCGGCGGGAAATAAGCGCTAACGCCGAAAGCCAAATCTAAAGATTTCCCGGCTCTTTCGTTTCCGTAATGGCCTCTTGCTATAACAAGCTCGTTTATAATAAAGTTTTTAAGCATATCGGCCTTTGTTTTTAAGTTAAGCGATTTTTCGTCGTTTTTCGTTATGTTTTTAGAAACGATGTCGGCAAACTGATAAACGTCTCCGAAGAACGATATTTTTTTATTCGGATCGGTGTCTTCTCCGAGTATATCGAATCTTATAATCTCGGCCCTCGCTTTTTTTAAAGCTTCTATTTCGTCCGCCGCCATGGCCGCCTGGGCGAAATCCGCCATAAGCCTGTTAAGCTGATTTACTTTATTGGATCTTACCGCGCTCAACATGGCCGGCTGTTTTACATATTCGTAAAACTTCTTAAAAGAAGCGACGACCGTTCTTCCTATATCTTCGTTGCTCATATTCGGATTTTTTACCACCGCGTCCAAAAATAGTCCGTAAGGATAACCGTATCCAGGAACCACTTCTTCCGAACCTAAAACCATTTTTGTATAGTCCTTAACCTCGGCCAAAACCTCGGCCATCTGCATAAGACAGGCGTCAAAAGCCAATATATCAACTCCGCCGACTTCTTTTACTATCTTTCCTATCTCGTCGGTAGCTATGTAATTGCCGGTCTCGTCGTCGAAAGAAATGCCCTTATTCGACTGTTCCTGTTTTTTCTGAGGATCCAACCACCCCGTCCCGTGGTCCCACAAAACAAGCATATATCTTTTAGCCGGGAATTTTTGTTTTGTCCATTTTACAAATTCTATAACTTTTTTATAATCTCCCATATCGTAAACATTTTGGCCGGATTTGGAATAAACTACCTGAGAATTTATCTTTTTGGTATCGGCGTCTTTCTTTATATATAATCTTCTAACCCCTATCCAGTCTCCGTCGTCGTGAACGTCGCCTTCCTGGCCGTTCATCCTACCCGCCTCGACTATAATATTTACTTTATCCGAAGAACCTATTCTTTCCATATCGTTTATGTTATATAATCCGGCGGCTTCTAAATTGTTCTTAGCGTTCATAAAAACCATTATCGTAAGTTCTCTTACCGGATTTGCCGTTATTAAATCTCTAACTATATTCGCCCCATCCTCTACCTTGCCTCCGACCTTGCTTATAGCATCGTCTATTTTACCTTTTGAAGGGGTAGGAAGAGGTATATCTGTATTTTTTATGCTTTTATTGGATATACCGTTAAAATCTTGAGAATATGAGTTTAAAGACAATCCTATCAAAACCGCGGTTATTATTTTAATGAGTTTCATAACTCCTCCTAAGATTATTTTAACATACGGTTATTGACAGGTCAAGCCCTAAAGGGAATGTTTACAATAGGACTTAGGTCCTATTAGAAACATAAAACGACAAAAGATTTTCTATATCGGTTAGTTTATAAGGTTTAGGCAATTTATAATCGAATTTATAACGGGATATGTTTTCCATCACATCGTCGTCGGTGTATCCGCTCGATACTACGGAAAAAACGTCGTGGCGCATTTCTTTTATTTTTAAATTTAACTCCTGGCCTTTTATATCGTTTTTAAGTATAAGGTCTACGACAACTATGTCGTATTTTTCGTTTCTTACCGCCTCCAATGCTTCTTTGGAATTGGAAACGCCTTTGACTTTATTTAAACCGAAATGAGAAAAGAGTCTTGTCAAAGACTTAATTACAAACTCCTCGTCGTCTATTATTAAAATCTTTAAGTTTTTTAAATCCGACAAGTTTAGCTCGTTTTTTTTCGTTTCCTCTCGTTTAATCAAATTATTTTCTTGATAAATGGGTATAAAAATAAAAAACTCGGTTCCAAAACTTTCTTTAGATTCGAAAAATATCTCCCCGCCCATGCTTTCTATAAGTCTTTTGACCATAAAAAGACCCAAACCTTTGCCGCCTACCTTGGTAGTAAAATATATGGAAAAAATTTTGGATTTATCCTCTTCTTTTATTCCCACTCCGTAATCTTTTATCGAGATAGATAAATACTCTTTGCCCTCTTTTAAAGTTTTTGAAAACTTTAAATCTATTTTTTTCGCTTCTTTATTTTCCATCGAATGATAAGCGTTGGTAATCAAATTCGTGATAATCTGAGTCAACTGAGACTTATCTACCGACACAAAGAGATTTTTAACGCTTTTATCCGCCGTTATATCGGTTTTCAGAAAAAGGCCTTTGGATACCACGTCTATTATCCTCAATACATCCGCTACGGACATTATTTCTTTCGAAACTATTTTGGGATTTGATATATTTAAAAGCTCTCTCGCTATATCCGATATCGAAGAAGAATAAAAATAGACCTCGTCTATCATGTTTAAAATTTCATCGTCTTTTATTTTGCTTCTTATCAAAGTCAGGTTGGATATCAAAGGAACAAGCATATTGTTTATGTTATGGGCTATTCCTCCGGTCATTTTTATAATAGATTCGGTATTCGATATCTTAATTTGAGACTCGATTTTTTCTTTTAAAAGCTTTTCATTTTCGAAAACATAATAAAGCCTTTGAGAAACATAATTTAATATATCGCTCAACTTATCCACTAACTCCGAATTCCAGCCATCTTTTCTATTTGCAAGCATTACGACGCCGATAATATTTTCTTCTATTTTCAAAGGAAGAGATACCGCGTTAAAAATCGGAAGGTGTCCCGGTATATCCTTTGGAGCATGCATTATGTTAACGTTTCCTTCTTTTAAGGTTCTCGCCCATATGCATCCTGTATTTATAAATTTTTTATACTCGATTTTATCTCCTATATGACAGTTCTCAGCGACATTTCCCGCCATATATTTTATTATAAACTCGTCCTTTTCTTTATTTAGAAAACCTATTAAACCGTACTCCGCCGAAAAATATATTCTTATAAAATTTAAAACCTCCTCATATACCTTATCGTGAGAAGACTTTATTATAATAAAATCTATTTGAGAAAGAAGAGCCAATTCTTTTGTATAAGAGTTCATCCTCTCTATTCTTTTCTTCTCGTACGTGACATCGGAAATTAAAAGCAGTATTTTGTCTTTTTCCATGTAATTTCCCAAAGAATAGTGTATTGTTCTAACCTCACCGTCCGCTTTTTTTCCTTTTATGTCCACTCCCAAAGGATAATTTTTGGGATTTATAACAAAGTCTTCGATAAGCTCTTTATCTATTATCAATTCTTTTAAAAAATCCAAATTCTTTTCTTTTATTAAGCATAACGGATATCCCGTTATCTCTTCCATCTTTGAGTTTATGTATAAAATTTCCCTTGTCTTTCTATCCGCATATATTACTCCCAAAGGAAGTGATTCAAGCAAATTAAAAAACCTTTCTTTTTCCGATTCCGTTTGTTTTAAAAATATATGTCTTTTATATTCGTTTTCTAAAATTTTAGCGACTATAGATAACCTATTTTTTTTGAGATGAACATCTTTGTCGTAGAAAAAACAAAAAACTCCCGTTCTATTTTCCTTATCTATAGATATGCCGTAATATCTTATTATCTTATTCTTAACCAAAATATCCGAATTAAGCGCTTTTACCTCCTCATAATCGAACATATCCTTTTCCAGAACCTTGCCGCACAAGCTATCTTTAGCGTCGAATTCTTTTGGAAAATCCTCCGTCCCAAAAATAAAATAAGGGATAAAAGTATTTTTTTCTTTGTTATAAACATTGAACATTACTATCTTTGCACCGGAGATTTCTTTGGCAAGCCCGACTATTTTCTTTATATTATCTTCGTAATTTTGAGTGAAAGAACGAACTAAAGCGTTGATTTTGGCTATATCGTCTATATATTCGGTTCTAAATGTTATATCGTAGCCGAAACTTATCGTTCCCACATTTTCATCGTTATCTTCGATAACAAAATTTGTCCACATTATCAAAGGTTTTGTCCCGTCTTTTTTAATTATTCGGTTTATATTGTAATTTGAATTATCCGTTTTTTTAGATATAATTTGATCAAAGTAATTTTTTACATCTTCTTTGTCTATAAACAATTTAAAATAATCTTTTTCCAATATTTCTTCTCTTAAATACCCTGTAAGTTTTAAAAAATTATCGTTTACATATTTGATTTTTTTGTCTTTCGACAATATTACTATTATACCGGGGTGGTTTAAAAACACCTGACTTAAAAACCTATCGGTTGCGCAAAGTTTTAAATAATAATCCGCGTTATTCATTTTTTTAATTCTTCAATTTTAATTTTAAAAAGATATCCGTTTTCGTTGGATATTATAACCTCGTCTTTTAAAAAACTTACCCCCTCGCACTGCCCCAAAGAAATCTCTTTAAAATAATATTTCGAATCGAATGGATTGTCTTTCCCGTTAGTTTCAAAAAGCCATATATAATTATAAGTCAAAACGGCTATATATTTACCATCCTCCGAAACGGCGGCGTCGGTAACAAGCGATTTAAAATCGAAACTACCTATAACCTCGGGAACATTCATCTGCCAGGGGGTTAAAGAATTAAATCTATAAATCTTTGCGACGCTTGTGCTCCTTGTTTTTGTAATTATATGGAGCTTTCCTTTATAAGAAAAAATCGCTTCGGCGTCGTAATTAAAATTTTCTTTATCCGGAGGAAAATCTTTCTGGTCGGGATAACTAAAAGGATACTTCGATATTATACCCGCCTCGTTTGCGTAATAAGGATTGGGCTCGGATATCCTATAAAGAGCAAGGTCTCGTCTGTAATTATAGTTATTACCGCAGTCGCATATAATAATGTCTCCGTTTGAATCGTAAGTCAAAGCTTCCCAGTCCGAGTTATAAGCGTCCGTTATTTTTAGACCGGAGTATTTTTTTACCCAATCGGGCTTTATAAGTTTTCCGTTTAAATCTATGGCGAATATTCTTGCGACGTCTCCGGAGTCATTTAATGTCCAGAATATATCGTATTTTTTACTTTTTAATATGGCGGAGCCTTCGTCTATGCTTTTGGTATCGGATATTACCGAATAGGGCTTTATGGAATAATTACCGTCGTCTTTGTATGCGTGCAATAAAACGGAAAAAATAACAAAAATCAATTTAATCATAAAATCTCCTACTTTTTTATAATATCCCCCGCCACCGCATCGAATATATCCGAGCTTATTTTATGGCTATTTTTATAAAAAATCAATATTATCTTCGATATATAGAAAAGAGAGAAAGCTATAAATAATATATTATAGCTCCAAAGCCAATCGGAGCCCAAAGTTTTTACAAACAAACCTAACCCCGAAAAATACGCCGTTATTATAACGGCAAGATAAACGAGATATGAATGAATAACTCCCGCCTGAGGCAGTATAACGACCATTTCTTCCACATAAACAAACGATCTTTTTCCAAACTCGTATATTATAAAGCAAGCGATAAGCGTCATAATAAAAGACAAGACCTCGGTTAGCAATATATTATCGTTAAAAATAGTAACGCTTGAAACAAAAGGCAGAGAAGAAGCGAAATTGTTAAAAACGTAAATTACGAAAAGTATTATGAAAAGTCTTATTATTTCTATAAGATAAGGTCTTAATTTATCCGCGTTTATAACTTTCATAGGCTCTTTCTATCGTATATATGCATTCTCTCGATTGATTAAAATTCTCATCAAATTTTCTTCTATCTTTTAAAGAATTATAAAAATCTTTATAAACGTTTTCCGTCCAGATCGGATGGGCGGATGAGCCCGAAAGTTTTTCCGCAAACTTATGTTCTCTAAACTCTCCGTTTTCAAAAATAACTTTTAAATAATCGTCTTCGAAAACCAAAACTCCTTTATCGCCGTATGCGGACATAAAATTCTTTCTTATGGGAGAGCGCCAGCTTAAATGTATATCCGCCGATACTTCTCCGTAAGACATCCTGAAATCCGCTATTTCGTCTATTTTATTATCGTTAAAGACAAAAAAAGAATTAATATCGGTAATATTTTTGTTTAGAAACGAGCCTATTATATATATAACATGCCATCCGTGGTCGAATATTATCCCGCCTCCCGCCGTATCGGGGTCTATTCTCCAGTTAGACGAGGCTGTTTGAGAAGGTTTTTTTCTAAGCGTTTCCCATTTAATATGCCATACCTTCCCGATCTCTTTCATAAACTCGCTTATTTTAATTATATGAGGCGAGTAAACCCAGTTATGAACCGTATAAACCGTCTTACCGGTTTTTTTAACCGCCTCTTCTATTTCTCTAAACTCCGAGATATTTCTGCATAAAGGTTTTTCGCAAAGGACATTAACGCCTTTATTTAAAGCTTTTATTATTATATCTTTATGGCTATTTGGAGGAGTGGTTATCGTTACGGCGTCAAGATCTTCTTTTTCAAACATTGACTCCAAATCGTCGTATTCTCTTACGCCCAGAATATCTTTCGCTTTCTCCCTTCTTTCTTTGGATATGTCGAAAACGCAGACCGGATTAAATTCATCGGAAAGTTTTTTTATTACGGCGGCATGCGCGTTTTCGCATACCGCCCCAAAACCTACTATTCCCAACTTCAACATATTTCCGATAAATTATCTCCTTTATATATTAAACTCTTTAGATATGGCTTCAAAGGCTTCGTCGTATATTCTTATCGCGGTTTCCGCTTCTTTTTCGGTTATAATCAAAGGAGGATTTACTCTTATGGTAGCGGAGTAACACATGGAAATCATCCCCCTCTTAATGCATTCGTCAAATAATCTTCTGGTTATATTTTTATCCAAAGGCTTTTTGGTTTTTCTATCGCTTACCATCTCAACGCCTATCATAAGCCCTTTACCTCTAACATCCCCTATGAATCTGTATTTTTCTTGAAGCTTTTTGAACTCGTTTAACAGATACTCTCCAACTTTTCTCGAATTTTCTACAAGATTATATTTGATTATCGCTTCCAGAGTCGCGTCGCAGGCGCATCCGGCAAGGGGGTTACCGCCGTAGCTTGAGGAACTGCCGCTGGGATTTGCGAAAGGTTTTGAATTAATTATCTCGTCGTTTGAAATTACTCCGGCCACAGGGAAACCGTTTGCGATTCCCTTACCTACGGTCATTATATCCGGAGTTACTCCGAAATGCTCCACACCGAACATCTTGCCGGTTCTTCCAAATCCGCATATCATCTCGTCGCATATCAAAACCGCGTTATTTTCTTTAGCCACTTCTTTAACGGCTTTTAAAAAATCGGGTGGCGGGACCACATTGCCGTTTGTCCCCTGTATGGGTTCTATTAAAAACGCCGCTATTTTCCCCGCGCTTTCCTGTTTTAACTGCTTTCTTATAAACTCTACGCAATAAAGTCCGCAGGAAGGATAGTCCATTTTGAAAGGGCATCTATAGCAGTAAGCGTATGGGACGGAATGAATTCCGCTCATAATCGGACCAAGCTCTCTTTTAAAATCGTCCAACAAACCCAAAACGGTTCCGGTTTTACCGTGAAACCCTCCCCAGAAACCGACAACCTCGTAATTTTTGGTATAGCTTTTTGCAAGCCTTATCGCGGCTTCCACCGCTTCTGCTCCGCCGGAATAAAACTGGATTCTGGTTAGTCCCTTCGGAGTATACTTGGCAAGGGTTTTACAGTAATTCGCTCTTCTGGGCGAGCAAAAGCTTCCCGTATTTATTTTAGAAACCTGCTCGCTCATAGCTTTTGCGTAATCGGGGTGTCCATGGCCCAAAGAAGCCACGCCGACTCCCGCATACATATCGAGATATCTATTGCCGTCTATGTCTATAAAATAGCTTCCTTCTCCTTTTTCCATTACAAGTTTTGAAAACAAAGCTATGCTTTGAACTCCGGGAGCTATGTATTTTTGCTCCTCCTCGAATATTTTAAGCGATTTCGGCCCGGGGGTAAATTCTTTGTTATCCGAAACTTTATTTGTTTTGGTTTTCATCTTATCCTCCTGAAATTTTATCTTTTTATTTTTTGAGTTTCTTCTGTTTTGCTTTTTTCTTTTAAAACTCCGAATATATGTTCGGCTATATGTTTTTTTACCTCGTTTCTAACTCTCGCAAAAGACGGCCAGCTGTTAATATCAATTATATATATTTTAGACTCGGATGTCACTATAGCGTCGCCTCCGTAAACCTCGACTCCGACCGCTTTTGCGAATCTTGATGCGTTTTTATGAAGCGAATTCTCGTCGAATTTATAATTTTTAACCACGGTAGGCTTATGATAAAACCATGAAAACCACTTCCCCGGCCCGACGCCGTAAAATTTAATCAAATCTCCTTCTATATGACGCTGAATCATAACGTCTTTTATGTTTCTTTTTTCAAAGTCTTCTTTAACCCTGACGGCATCCTCCCATCTTTTAACATAATGAACGTCGTGAAGACATGTATTATGCACGTCCCCTCTTTTTACCCAGACCCCGTGAGGCTCGAAAAAATCCGGTTTTTCTCCGGGAAAATCCTTCATGCTTCTCATCATGCTTTCGGGGAATATATCCGCGCAACTTTTATTTACGAGATTAAACATATTCCTTCTATAGCAGTTATAGACCGATTCAACCGGATTTACAAAAACGGCTTTTATATTTTTTATCTTCTCCAAATTTTCCGGATTTTCGCACATAGGAACAACCACGTCCCAGTCATTGTTTAAAACGTCGTCTATTACCTCTGGTTCTATAAGATGAACTTTTATACCCAATTTAATCATCTCGTCGCAAACCGCTTTTAATATCAAAGCGTCGTCGTTTTCTCTATTCGGCGAGTTTGTTATTTCTCTAAAAATACTAAGGCATCTCATAATGGTCTCCGTTTTTAAAAATAAGATTAAAACTTTCTAAATCTTAGGTCCGCCGTTTATTATCTCCAGCTCGGATATGCCGAATTTACCGAAATTTTTTATAAACATTGCGGCAAGTTCTTTGTATTTTAAATCGTAATCCGAAGGATTTTTCCACGATAATTTCGGATTTAAAAGCGATTTATCTATAGATGGAATTTGCGGTATTTCAAATCCGAATATGGGGTCCTTGATAAATTCTATTTTTTCGTTTTTATATTCTAAAGCGAACTTTAAAATCTCTCTGGTAAGCTTTATGCTTATTCTTTTCCCGACCCCGTAAGGCCCACCGCAAAGACCGGTATTTATAAGCCAGCAGTTTGAGTCGTATTTTTTCATCTTATCGCTTAGCATATTGGCGTAAACCGAAGGGTGGTGAGACATAAAAGGGGCGCCGAAGCAGGTGCTAAAAGTAGCTTTGGGCTCTTTAATTCCTATCTCGGTGTTGGCCACCTTTGCGGTATAACCCGATATGAAATGATACATAGCCTGAGAATGATTGAGTTTAGCTATCGGAGGCAAAACTCCAAAAGCATCGTAAGCCAACATTATTATGTTTTTAGGATGAGGAAATTTTTCGCCGTATATCGCGTTATCTATGAATCTTAAAGGGTAGCCGCATCTTGTGTTCTCGGTTAAAGAACCGTCTTCAAATACCGGCATTCTGTTTTTATCGTAAACGACGTTTTCCAAAACGCTTTGAAACCTGTTTACGGCGGAATATATCTGGGGTTCTGCTTCTTTTGAAAGATTTATCACCTTGGCGTAACACCCCGCCTCAAAATTAAATATTCCGTCATCCCCCCACCCGTGCTCGTCGTCCCCTATCAATCTTCTTTCGGGGTCCGAAGAAAGAGTGGTTTTGCCAGTTCCGGAAAGACCGAAAAATATCGCGGTCTCGCCTTCTTTGGATATGTTTGCCGAGCAATGCATAGGAAAAACGTTTTTTAAAGGGAGAAGATAATTCATAACGCTAAAAGCGGTTTTTTTAATCTCGCCCGCATATCCCGTTCCGCCTATTATGGCGGTCTTGTGTTCGAAACTTATTATTATGAATGTTTCGGACCTCGTTCCGTCTATTTTCGGGTCCGCTTTAAAATTGGGAACCGAAATTATTGTAAAATCGGCGTCTGATTCGGAAAGCTTGGAGCCGTAATCGAAAAAAAGATTTTTTACAAACAAACTATGCCAGGCGAATTCGGTTATAACTCTGGTTTTTAACCTGAAATTCGGATTTGAACCTATATAAGAATTTCTAACATAAATAAAATCTTTGGAAGCTATATATTTTTTAACTTTTTCGTAAAGATTTAAAAAAACCTTTTCGTCTATCGCTACGTTATTATCGCCCCACCATATATGTTTTTCCGACGGAGATTTTTTCACTATAAACTTATCCTGAGCGCTTCTTGCGGTATGCTTACCCGTTTTAACGGAAATCGCCCCGGTATTTAATATTACGCCCTCGTCATTTTTTATTATATGCTCGTATAATTCGGCTTCCGTCAAATCAATATGGTTTTTTTTCAAACTGGATATCATAAACCGCCTCCGTCCAAAAAGTCTCTTATTCTTCCCACGCCTTTGACTATATCGGAATCCGAGCCGCAAAAACTTAATCTCAAATATCCATCCATGCCGAATTCTATGCCCGGAACCGTAACAACCCCGGTTTTTTCTATAAGAATCGAAGAGAGTTTGGAGCTATCTTTCTCATACTCGGAAAAATCGATAAAACCGTAAAAAGTGGCCTGAGATTTTTGAAATTTCGCCTTTTTTATTTTGGAAATTTCGTTAAAAAGCAAATCTCTTTTCCTTTTCAAATCTTCGACCAATTTAACTGTAAATTTTCTGCCTTCAATCAAAGCCCCGACCGAAGCCTCCTGACTCAATTCGCTCGGACAGGATGTAATCTGAGCCTGGATCTTTGTCATGGCTTTTGAAATTTCTTTGGAGGCTACGGAAAAACCTATTCTAAAACCGGTCATAGCGAAAGATTTGGATACGCCGTTTATAAAAACCGCGGTAGATTTTTCAATGTCCTCAATGTAAGAAAAAATCGGTTTTGGGGTTATATCGTCTATTATAAGCTGGTCATAAATCGAATCGAAAAGCAAATATATGTTGTTTCTTGAGCAATAATCTATAAGATTTTCTATAAGAGAATCCGGATAAACAAGCCCGGAAGGGTTATTGGGCGAGTTTATCATTATTGCTTTGGTATTTGAAGTTATATGATTAAGTATGTCATCTAATGAAGGAATCAGCCCCTCGGAAGGCCTTACCACGACCGGCGTTCCGTAAACCATAGATACCATTTCTGTATAGCTTACCCAGTATGGCGCAAGTATTATAACCTCATCACCCGGATTTACGGTAGCCATCAAAAAATTATATATACACTGCTTTGCCCCCGTAGAAACCACTATGTTTTCCAAATCCGGAGAAAAATGATAAATTTCTTTGAAATAATCGGATATTTGTTTCTTTAAAGATTTGATACCCGAGGTCGGAGTATATTTTACTCTTTTGGAGTTTAGTTTTTCTATCGATTTTTTTACCGCTAACTCCGGCAAATCAAACTCCGGCTCACCGCCTCCTAAATGTATTATATCCCTGCCTTCCGATTTTAGTTTTCCCGCTAATTCGTTTAATTTTAGAGTGGCCGAAGGTTTTAAAGAGATGGCGATTTTACTCAATTCCATTATATCCTCTAAAAAATTAAAAGGCGCGGGTCGGAATCGAACCGACGCATAGCGGTTTTGCAGACCGCGGCCTTACCACTTGGCTACCGCGCCAACAAAATCTATTTTACATAAAAAATCAACCATTGGCAATAAAAAATAGATGTATTGACGCATAGATGTGTAGATGTGTGGAAGCCTGGACGATTAGATGAATGGATGACCGGATGATTGGAAGAAATTAGATGTATAGAAGCATAGATGTATGGATGCGTAGAGTTATTGGAAGAATTTAAACTTTTTCTAATCGTATAACATTGAATATTAGACTTACAACTTATAGCCCTATTCTCTATCCCCTCCTCTCTATTCTCTTTCTTATGACTTTAAACATTTGGTTCCTCTCGTGCAA
>Ga0116166_1001577_pt1 | contig 20260 bp, 9 predicted proteins | sample AD_JPNMR2_MetaG_FD_89884 | JGI IMG/M metagenome (GOLD analysis project Ga0116166, IMG submission 89884) | Active sludge microbial communities of municipal wastewater-treating anaerobic digesters from Japan - AD_JPNMR2_MetaG | ecosystem: Engineered > Bioreactor > Anaerobic > Digestate | place...
ATAGTTGTACTGTCCAGTGTCATTTTCGTTCTTTAACTCTCAATGGAGCCAATAACTTATGTCGCTTGTAGTGATAAAACCGAGCCATCTCTCGCCGCTTGCTTTTGCGTTCGATCAAACGGCGATACCATCCGGCAGCGGTGCGGTTGCAGGCCCGACGCAGCAGGTCGTCCAGCAGCATGCGAACCTGTGGAACTGTCAAGGCCGGGGTATATTTTTTTCCCCCGCCGGGTTTCCAGAATCAAAAACCACAGGGCAATAAACGAGAGGATTTGATGATGATGCCATCCCATCCAGGTACGCACCTCATAATCGGCCAGCCCCGCTTCGCTCTTGGCCCGCTTAAAGCAGTCTTCGATGCGATGGCCGGCCTTGACGACGCGTGCCAGTTCCTCCAGCGATGTCTGGGCCGGTGCATTGGACAGATAATAATCGTATTTCATCGTACCGTTGGATTCACGGGTGCGCGTTACCACCAGCAGTTCTTCTTGCCCCCCCTCCTTTCCTCGCTGCGTTCGTGCCAGGACCCGGCGTTTGACAACCTCTGTGACCAGCGGTCCTTTTTCGCCGTCCCGCACCTCAATGCGCGTCCAGTCTCGCTCGTCCAATGCTGCACGCCAGCGATCCAAACGCATAAACGGCTGTTTGGCCGGAGCACCGCGACCACCGTAAGCAGGCGGGGCGGTCTCCAGATCACGCACACCGGTATCGGAGGGTACCGCCAGAAGATACTGTTCGCCCAACCCCTGCAAATCGCGTCGAAAGCCGCTGGAACGCCCCATTTCGTCATCGCCGGTAATCCACTGATGGGGCAGAAGTCCCCGGTTGCTTTCCAGCATATCCAAAGCCAACTCATGCCGGGTTTGATAGCGAACCTCTTTCGGCACGCCGCATTTTTTACGTCGTTTTCTATCATTGGCCCAGCTTTTAGGCAGATACAAACGCTCATCCACCAGCGAGCACTCCTTCCGCGAGGCATAGGCCAGATAGACCCCCACCTGCCCATTGTCCACCTTGCCCAACCGCCCCAGCCATTGACGCTGGACGCCCACCGATTCCGTGCCGCATTTTTTAAATCCCGACGGGTCAAAACCGATCACCCCGTCGGCCTGCCCCAGTTCCCGGCCTACCTGCCGAGCCAGTTCCTGCTGCAAGGGATGAGGCGACCAGGACGACTGGCCGATAAAGTACTGCAAACCCCCTCGCTGGCGGTCATAATGGTAGGCAATCGACTCGACATTCTTGCGCGCCGCATCCGAGAGCAGACCGCCCAGGTAGACCCGTACGTTCGCTCTGGAGTCGCGTCGGCTAAAGGCGGCTACAAACGGATGGGCAAATTGTTCCAAACGCTTCAACATGCCTTCCGTGACCTGCGGTTGGATCTGAGTGGCTTGCAGTATTTCACGTTTTCGAATCTCGTAACGTCGCTCCATGGCAATTCCTTTCCATGGGGACAATTCCCCTGGAAAGTTAATCGTAATAAAGACTTACATAACTTTAATGTTTTTGGACAGTACAATTATCAAAAATTAAAAAAATAGCAAAATAATTATAGATGATGTTTTACAGCCCTTCTTTTCAGGAACTCACGACCTCTTGCATGTCATCCGATGCCCGTTGGGACCGTCTTAAAATGCCGTAATTTATCGTAACTCATTGCCCCGTGTAGAGCTATAAATCGCGATATAGAGCAATTTATACCTGAAATTGACGGCATTGATTGCATCCCATAGCACCTCATTCCATCTATTGTCAATAATAATACACTGGTTTTTTTAGAGGCAAAAACGGTCATCTGCTTGTGCGCTTCTATTGTCCAGATAATAAAAAACGGATTGAGCCAGAAGGTTGACAGGTGCCGCGACCTCCTGAATGAAGTCATTCACGCCGTTTGTCAACTCCCCAAACCGGCCTGACGGCCGCCCTGTCGCCTTGGACAGCTTCATCGAGACCAAGTTAAAAACTACCTTGGTCTCCTTGAGGCTTTCATTAGCAGAGACAACTATATGTATTCAGCCTTCCGCGGGGAAGAAAAAATGCTGGTCCGATGCGTATGTTTATCCCGGGACCAGAGACATAATCGAGTAAAGCCATACAAGACTGAAATACGCAAGATATTGTTGCATCTTTTTTTTAATCAGCATCGTCACACCATCTTCGCAAAGAGTAAGAACAGCTTCTGTTCTGACCAGCTAACGGCTGCGGTTTTAGAATTATTTCACCGGCCGGCAATTGTTAGGGGTAATTTCACCCGGATATCGTCCGAAGCGGCCCCAATGAGTAACTCATACTCCCCCGGCTCTACTACATACTGTTTTTTCTCCGTGTCCCAGTAACGCAGCCGCTTGGCGGGAATATCAATGGCAACAGATTTTGCTTCCCCCTGCTTTAGATGCACGCGAGCAAAGCCGCACAGGGCAAGCTTCGGCTGCGGAACCTGGGAACTGATGTGCCGGTAGTAGATCTGGACCACATCATCCCCGGCAAGTCGGCCGGCATTTTCAATCGTGAAAGACACCGTTGCAACACCGTCGGCTGGAATCACATTCGATGCGAGTTTGCCATTTTTATATTCAAAGGTCGTATAACTCAAGCCATGACCGAATGCATAAAGCGGCTTCCCATTAAAATAACGATAGGTGCGGTTGGCCATCGAATAGTCCCTGAAGTCGGGCAAGTCGGAAGTTGCACGGTAGAATGTCAGCGGTAAATGGCCGGATGGATTAACTTGGCCAAAAAGAACTTCAGCAACTGCGCGTCCGCCTTCCTGTCCAGGATACCAGGCCTGCAGAATAGCAGACAGATGTTCATCTTCCCATGTCAGGGCAACAGCCGACCCGCTGCAGTTGACCATGACCATCGGCTTGCCGAGTTCATAAAGCGCCCGGATAAGCTGGGTTTGCACCTCAGGCAGTTCGATCGAGTCTCGATCGAAGCCCTCGCCTTCCTGTGCAGGTGTTATGCCGCCGACATAAATAATCAATTCGGCATCTGCGGCAATTTTGAGTGCCTCTTCTTTAAGCTCTGAAACCGGGCGGTTGGTCTGGTTATCCTGCCGACTCCAGGCCGCCGTCCCGTGTTTGGTAGTAACCGGGCTGCCCATGGCAAATGTAATTTTAATACCATCCCCGGCCAATTGTTTTATGCCATCCAGAATTGAAATCGGATGCGAAGCCGAGCCGTGATAGTTCCCTTCAAGCATGGACTTTGAATTGCCGTTCGGACCAATAACGGCAATGTTTTTATATCTGGAACGGTCAAGCGGCAGGATGCCGTCGTTCTTGAGCAGTACCAAGGATTGCCGTGCAACCTCCAGAGCAACCTTGCTGTGTTCGGGCTTGTCATTGTCAGCAATAGTATACTTTGAATACGGCACCTTTTCGGCCGGATCAAACAAACCAAGACGAAAACGTGTCCATAACGTATAATACAACGCCTCATCGATTTCCTTCTCGCTGATTAAGCCCTTTTGAACACCCTGTACAAGGGCATTGTAATCGCTGCCGCAACAGAGATTGCAACCGGCCTTGACCGCAAGCGCCGCTGCTTCTTCCGGAGTCTGAACATACCGATGAGCCCGCGGATTCCAGATATCATTGATAGCACTGCAATCCGAAACAACATATCCCTCAAATCCCCATTGTGTGCGCAGCAAGTCTTTGAGAAGAAATGTACTGGCGCTGCAGGGAATCCCGTTGAGGGCGTTGTAGGCGCTCATTACGCCTGCAACTTTTCCCTCACATACCGCCCGTTCAAACTGAGGCAGGTAGGTTTCATACAAATCGCGTTCCGAAGGTTCGGCATTGAAGCGATGGCGTTCCAGCTCCAGGCCGCTGTGTACCGCGTAATGTTTTGCACAGGCCATTGCCAACATGTAGTCGGGATGGTCCCCCTGGATGCCCTTGATGAACTCCACGGCGATCTCGCCGGTCAGAAAGGGATCTTCGCCGTAGGTTTCCTGGCCGCGGCCCCAGCGCGGGTCGCGAAAGATATTGATGTTCGGCGTCCAGAAAGTCAAACCGGTCCACCATTTGGAATTACCATTATTTTGGGATGCATAATCATTGAATTTAGCACGGCCCTCAATACCGATAATCGTTCCTTCCTGACGAAGCAGCTCCGGATTCCAGGTGGAAGCCATCCCCACCGGTGCCGGGAAAACGGTTGCGATTCCGTTGTTGGCAACACCGTGCAGGGCTTCATTCCAATAGTTATAAGCGGGAAGTCCGAGCCGCTGGATTGCCGGCGCATCGTTCTGCAATTGTGCCACTTTCTCTGCCAGCGACATGCGGCGAATCAAATCTTCGACGCGTTTCCGGAGCGGTTGAGTCGGGTCACGCCAGATCGGTGCCTCTTTGATATCCGGTATCACAGCGGCATTGCCAGTGAAAGGGTCGGCAATCTGGGAAGCGTTGAAGAACAGAACGGATGTTCCCGAAGCATCCTTCAGTTCGAATGTGTTGAATTTGGCATTGTCTCGATGGGCCTTAAAGGTTACTTTCAGCGGTCCCCTGAGTGCATCATCTTCATGATCGATGACACCGGTGATATAATATACTTTTCTTGCCTTGCCGGCAGCTTTGACAATATCGAAATCTGCGGCTAATGCCATGTCATTAGAAACTACACTGAATATTCGCTGCCCGGGTTCGCTGAAAAAGGTTTCTGCTACACCAATCAGGACCTTGTATTCTCCCGCAGGCAGATTGGAAACACTGATACTGAACTCTTTGCCATAGATTTCTTCACGGAATGCCGCTTCTTCGCCGCCGGCTTCCTCGATTACAACAGAGTCCGCGGCTTTGTAGTGGCTAAACTCTCCGATAACACTGACCTTGCAAGAACAGGACCGGCAGACTTCCTCGGCCGCTAAAGCTGAAACCGAAAACCTCTCACTCGCAAAAAAACCTAGCATCAGACAGGCCGGCAGCAGCCTCCGGAGGAACTGCGTATCCACAGAAACAAGGAGTTGTGTCGGAAATTTTCTCATTACATCCGTCGGATTTGATTCTCTCATAGCCAATCCTCAAATAATAAGTTTTGTCTTTCTATCAAACAACAATATTTACAATTGATACTACATACACTATTCCTGTTTGCTCATTTTACATTTCGCCGCAGCGGCAAAAACGCCGCCCACAGCCCGCTTCACGGCATCGGTGAGATCTTATACAATCCGGCACCATGCAGCGGCAATTCCTGATCAAATGAACCGGTAAACACACCAATATCCTGACGCGTCCAAAGGTTGCGTACCCGAGCCTTACCGGAGATGCCAAGATCCGCAAAGGATACTGACACCCTACTGTATTGCGGCTTTACTTGCTTGTCGGGATTAACCAGAACGCAAAATTCGAGCGTGCCTTTTCCCTGACTTCCTTCCGTAATCATGCCCCTCGAGGTAAAGGTTTCATATCCTTCAGGCAGTTCAAATTCAATCACAGAGACTGCATGTGTCCCGATACCTTCAACAGCCGCTCCGTTCAGCGTCAGCCGACGCCCGTCAACTGTCCGATTCTTCCGAACCTCCCCCCAGCCCGCCGCGGCAACGCTCCATTCCAAGTCGATTAGCTTCAGGGAACCGGTGGGACCGGTTATCGTTGGTTCGATCCAGGCAGCATGATCATAGTTGTTGCCATCGCCGCCGTCTTTAACCACCAGCACTAACCGCCGGGCATTATGAATCGGCACACAGATATCAACTATATCCGCCTTGGGCTCGCCCCGGAGATGACGGCTGCAATAATCGGCTTTGGACAGGTCAAATGGTTTGTCGTTGCTCTGCGCATTGAACAATCCAACATACCGGTCATCGCTGCCGGGAATATCTGCCGCCCAGACAATCCGATCATTTTCTCTTGAAATCTGCCGGTTGTTTGTGCTGGCCTGATTGACGGCCAGCACTTCGGGATTTGTCAGCAGGCTGAGTGTGAATTCGTCCATCCGCGTCATATCCGCCCCGAGAATCAGCGGTGAGCGAGCAATACTCCACAGGGTCATACAGGTAATTTGTTCATCCGGAGTAAAACGCGTAGGACGATTGAATTCCACAATCCCGAAAGGCAGCATATCAGCATCCGGCCATGCCCCTTCCGCCCGGCATTGGGTCCATTTCTCAAGTCGTCCAAACATCTCATACAGCGGCTGCCAGCGGTCCCAGAAATCATCGGATATACGCCACATATTGGCGTGGTTGATTACATGTTCACCCCGCTCAATCGGCGTATCGCCCGGCGACAGACTCAGCACCATGGGCCGAGCGGCTTTGTCGATTGCCTTGCGGATCGCTTCGATTTCGGCTTTCTGTACCTCGTCATAAGGGCGAGCGATATCATCAACCTTTACAAAATCCACACCCCATGAAGCATAGAGTTCAAAAAGCGAATCGTAATATTCTTGTGCCCCGGGTTTGCTCATATCGACACCATACATATCCGGATTCCATGCACAGATAGAACGGGTATTGGCAATATCGGCGGCTCGGGCCTGTGTTCGGAGAATGGGAGTATTGTCGCGCACAGCCTGTTTGGGGATGCCGCGCATGATGTGAATACCGAATTTCAGGCCTCGAGAGTGCACATAGTCAGCCAGAGGCTTAAAGCCTTTGCCATTGGCCGAAGAAGGAAATTTCGTCAGCGCTGGTATAAGCCGGCTGTACTCATCCATCTCCAATCGGGCACCCCGGCGGTAAATATGTCCCTGCGAATTGGGTTCATACCACTGGATGTCAACCGTAAAATAAGTCCATCCGTACGGTTTGAGGTATTTGGCCATGGCATCAGCCTGCGCCTTTGCCTGGTTTTCGGTAAGAGTTGTGCCAAAACAATCCCAGCTGTTCCACCCCATCGGCGGTGTTTTCGCCCAAGACTGGAAAGACGACTCTGCATCAACATGCGTTAATACACATGTAATCAATATAACCAAAAACCGTTGTCTGGCCGGATTCGTCTTAGTTCGCATTATCTTTGAAGTTCCTTCAGTTGCTTTTTTTGCGGGGCCTCCGACGCACATATTCTTTATTCTATTTCTTCAAAAACCATTTTGTCAAGATTCACATAATTGCCGTCGATGACCAATTTCAGTATACGTTCACCAGCTTCAAGGTTGACTGTCCGGGTCACAATTTGCCAATTCTGAAAGCCCCCCGTATTGGGAACAGAAATGATTCCGGTTATGTCCGAGCCGCCGCATTCAAGGTGCATCCTGGGGCTGTCCTGAGCCGAGGCAACATAGAATGAAACACGGTATGCACCGGTCTTGCTGACCGCTATTGTATATGCCAGCCATTCCCCGGCACGGGTCCAGCCCACATTATAACCTCCGGCGCTGCATGTTTCGATATCCACACCTTGATTGAGACGATACTGCCCGCCTTCGTTTTTATCGTCACTGTCATAGAAAGCATCGCCCGGACAGCCGGTATCGAAGTCCTCGGCCTGAATCGTTCCCGGGATAACATGCGGCTTAAAAGCTGTCTGTTTCAAATCACACACTTCCACGAGGTTCCATTGAGCCAATGGACCGTCCAGTCCCGCTTTTGTCCCTTCAGCAGCCGTTTCAGAAAGGGATAATTTGGCATTCGGATTATATTTGTTGGATATGGTGAATAATCCATTTCGGGCATCGTCAATCTTCCAGAACTGGCTGTTTTTTCCGGCATACTCCGAAAGAATAAGATCATGACTGGATATATTATAATCGATCACCTTTCGAGGATCCTGGCGGTTCGATATGATGTAAACACCTTTGCCGGCAGACTCCAACTTCCACTGGTGGGCAGCCTGTTTCGTTTTCTCAGTCACGGAAAAATCTGAACCCAGCACCCAGCGCCCTGTGCTGTTGGCAGGAACAATGTGATAATACGGGGTACAATCAAGGTCAGCATGCCTGCTAAGCGGCGGAATGCTATTGTCAAAATCGATCCTTAGTACATAGGCCAGTTCTTCGAAAGGACGTTCCGGCAAACAAACGGTTAATCCGTGCGCGTCCTGTTTGAAAACCAATGGCAGGTATTCGCCGGCACGGCCGTTGATCAACCGGACCGATTTGGGTTGTTGACCAACAATCCTGTCCGTAGACAATGATTTAAGAACCACTTCAGTCTGTCCCTGTTCCCAGCCCAGCAGCATAGCATAAAGCGTCTTATTGTCTTTGGATCTTGTATAACGAATATCACCGGCCGTCCCCTCGCTCGGAGGTCCCATTTGGCCGTGCGCTCCGCCCATTTTTGTCGGGCCTTCTCCGTATTGTTCCCACGCACGGGTGGCATAGACTGCCTCGCCATATTTCTTAAGCCATGCCCCTATGGCCAGCAGCATATCTTTCTGTTCCTCCGGAATACTGCCGTCTGCTTTGGGAGATATATTCAATAAGAGGTTGCCGTTTTTGCTGATTCTATCCAGAAAACCGTGAAGCACTTGTTTTGTGGAATAATATCGGATTCCTTCCGTGTAACACCAACTTGAGGAACTGACGGCATCATCCGTCAGCCAGTAATTTTCAGTAATATCGGCAGGTCCTCCGCGCTCATAATCAAGAACCGCGCATTTGATATTGAGGCCATCTTTATAGGTGGCGACGACTTCCTTGTTCCATTCACCGGCTTTATTGTAGTAGTAAGCCAGGAACTCCAAAAGCACCGGCTGTGAAATAATATGCAGATTAAAATCCTGCCAAATGATATCGGGCTGATACATCTGGATGATTTCCTGATGCTTGCTCAGCCATAACGCCTCGTTTTTTTCTTTCCCCTGCTGCCCATAAAGCATCTGCAATAGGGGATCGTTTGTTTTCGGCACCACATCATAAAATCCTGTAATATTATAGGCATGATGCATCGAAAGAATAACCTTCATATTTTTCTTTCGAATGGCATCTGTCAGCAAGCCGACCAAATCCAGCTTCGGTCCCATATCCTTAGCATTCCAGGGATTGACCCTGCTGGCCCACATCGAAAAGCCGTCGTGGTGTTCCGCGACCGGTCCAGCAAATTTAGCGCCGGCATCGGCGAACAATTGCGCCCATTCATCGGGATCAAATTGACCGCCTTCGGACTTGAGCTTGGGTGCAAATTGTACAAAACGTCCCTGCTTGTCCTTTGCGCCGATGATGAAATTGTGGTAGGGCCACTCAGACACTTCACCATAGTTAGCCAGGTGATGTTTGTTTTCTGCTGATCCTTTAATATACATGCTGCGCGGATACCACTCGTTGGCAAACGCCGGAACACTATAAACCCCCCAATGGAAATAGATGCCAAACTTGGCGTCCCGGAACCATTCCGGTACCGGATTTGCCTTCTCTAAAGATTCGAAATTGGGCTGAAAGGTTTGCTTCTTTGTCGGGACAGATTTTTGTTGACTGCCTTGAGCAACTTCGTACTCTTGAAGCAAGAAAATGACGGCCAGCAATATCGTATATTTCATGACATTTCGAATCATAATCTTTCTCACACTCCTTTCTACCTCTCAAATCTCCACCAATTGAAAGTCATCAAAAATCCGCTGTCACCGGCAAACACGAAATACAAGTCGTGTATCCCGGCGGCATCTTTTACAGTACAGGACTTTGTCTCCCACTTCTGCCAGCCGCCGGTACAAGGAACGGAGCAGATCCCCGCCAGCTTGCCGGTCGGACTGTCAAAGCGGAGTTCAATGCGGCCGCCTTGGCTTTCCGAAGCGACCCTGGCTTCAAAGGATTTGGCCCCGGGGCCAAAATCAACGCCTTTGACTTTGATATAATCGCCGTTTTCAATGCTGCATACATTCATTCCGCCTTCACTGCAGCGTTCTGTCTTAATCCCCAATGCCCAGCAGATCGTTTCAGCTTCTGTGGTTCGATAGGGATTGAGATGGCCGATCGGAGGCGCCCCTTCCTTGGTCATACTGAGGGTCGGGATTGTCCCGTCTTCATTGTACTTAAACTGCTCGACGCATACCGAACGGTGAAATCCATGGCCGCCCGGCAAAGCACCGTTATGATAAAAGAAATAGGAATTCCCCTTATAGTCACATACGCCTGGATGGTTTGTGAAACTGCCGCCTTGTGCAGGCATAATAATACCCTGATAAGTCCAGGGACCTGTTGGACTGGGGCCCGTTGAATAACCAATATGTTCCGGTATAGGACCGCCGGCAAAAATCATATAGTATTTTCCATTTCGCCTATAAAACCATGGGCCTTCCTCATAGGAAGAGGGCCTGTCGTCTTTGCTGCGGAGGCCGAAACCGGCTGGTGTTAGAGGCACCTCAACGACATCGCCGGAATAAGAAATCATATCTTCGTTTAATTTCACATAACGCAGGTAGGGATTGCCCCAATACAGATATGCCTGGCCGTCTTCATCAATAAAAACAGTCGGATCGATATCACCCCAACTCCCATCGTTGCCCACCAAGGGGTGTCCCAGCGCATCTGTAAACGGCCCTGCCGGGTGGGTTGCTACCGCTACCCCGATTGCTTTCCCGCCGACTTTCATCTTCATGGGAACATAAAAAAAGAACTTGCCATTTCTGTAAACACATTGACCAGCCCAGGCATCCCCACTTGCCCAACTGAAGTCCTTATATGACAGCGGTGATCCATGATCGGTCCAGTTTACCATGTCGGTTGTCGAATAACACCGCCAGTCATTCATCGTAAAGAAATTATTCACCAACACATCTTCATCATGGGTGGTATAAAGATAAATTCTATCATGATGAACCAATGGAGCCGGATCGGCAGTATATTGGGTCTGAATAATAGGATTGTCGGCAAGTCCAATTGTATTCAAGTAAATGACTATCATTATCGCCATGTCTGTGACATGTTTTTTTATTTCGTGTTTTTCCATACAATATTCACCTTTATTAATACTTTTCATCTTTTTAACATCAGATTGTCAGATCAATTCCGTGCCAAACAGAACTAATTGGCAGGATGACTTCCCGAAGCATTCAGCCTGAGCAGACGAACGTCATATAACCCACCCGCCAATCCCCGGCTTGCGGTGAACCGAACTGTAAAGCAACCGTTTTCAGCGGTCCGAAGGATCTCGGCAGGAACCGGATAGTGTTTTTCTATAAAATCATGCGGTTTTTCGCCGAACAGCTTTTGAGTAGCGATCTTTGTGCCGTTGACCAAGATATCAAATTCGCGACCTCGATCGTCACCGGAATAAGTAACAGATAAAATGACTTCTTTGGCGTCCCGTGAATCGAGGGTATATTGAATCCAGTAACCATGGCGCCAGCGCCGACCGTTGTGAATCCCCGTTTCCATACCTTCACCCTGAAGATCATGCTCTACCTCAGGCTGCTGCTCACCTACCGCTATCCAGTCGATAGTTGCCGCTTCACGTACCTGCCGTTGGCGTTCCTCAGCTGCGAGTTTTTCCCGTCGTGTCTTAATCTGTTGGGGGGTAGTAAGTTCCCAGTACATCTGATAGCGACGCTCATGCAGTCTGAAAAACGGCATCAGCGGCAAACCTGCCGGGTCGTCTGGTTCAATGATATCCTTGATACGAAAATGCAGCGGTCCGGCGGCACGATCTTCAACAATATGCTTAAGCAAATCCTCTTCCGCTGCCAGCAAAGTCGGCACCTTGTCAAGCGGAATTAATGGACCATGCGCAACCTGACCCATGCGACTTCCATCAGCAAACAGCCCGTCCATGTGTTCGGTGCTGCCGGGTTTTGCTAGTACAACCGGACCATACAGAAAAGCCACCCAGTCGGAGCCGTCAGGCAAGCGCTCAGTGTGCAGATGCATAGGAAGCTCCACATCTACCGTGTCACCGTCAGCCCATTCCCTCCGGATAGCCGCATAGGAACAAGGAGTTGACTTGACATCAATCAATCGCCCGTTAACCTTGACCGCAAAATCACCCGCTTTGACCCAGTAGGGATGGCGAATATTCAGCGTAAAGACGGTTGGTTTTAGAAGTTGAAAATGAAGCTGCGTGCGAGGCTCATCCGGGAATTGCGTTTGTTGTCTTAGTACCACCCCCCCCACATTCAGAGAAAGCTTCGAAGGAATAAAAAGATTTACATACAACTGATCCATTCTCTGAGCATAAATAAACGCCCCATACCGTCCAGGATTCTCCATCCCCGTACCGACACAGCACCAGAAGGCCACCTCCGGCTGAGAATATACTCTGTAGTGATCCGGTCGGATAGAGGTGAAATAAACATATCCGGGTTTTTGAGGATGAATTGATGCCAAGATATGATTGTACAGAGCTCGCTCGTAATAGTCTGCATATGCAGCCCTGGGTTCTGCCTTAAACAGTTCCTCCGTCAGTTTGAGCATATTGTAGGTATTGCAGGATTCAGGACCTTCCCGGTGCGCAATCATGCCGCTAAAGTCCGCGGGGTTATTAAAATGTTCGCTGACGCTGTTGCCGCCAAAGGCCACAGTGCGATTCTGCGTCACGGTTTCCCAGAAAAACTCCGCCCCAGTGTGCAGTTTCTCATCATGAGTCAGAGCCGCAATCCGCTCCATGCCGACTATCTTAGGAATCTGGGTATTGGCATGGATGCCGGTCAGCTTGTCCTGGCGATTCTCGAGAGGTTCAAAAACAGACCGATGATTGAAGCGTTTGGCCAGTTCCAGATATTTTTTATTTCCGGTGATCACATAAATATCAGCAAGCACATCATTCATTCCGCCGTATTCGACACCCAGCATTTGCTGCATCTGCTGGTCAGTCAGACCAGATGTTATCTTTTCACACCAGTCTGCGAAACCAACCAACAAATCACGCGACTTTTTGCTGCCTCCAACAAGATAGGCATCCCGAAGTCCGGCAAACATTTTATGGAGATTATACCACGGGGCCCATCTTTTTCCTATAAGCTCAACATGTCCGTCGGCGATACGGGCCCAAAATTCTTTACTTCCCGATATCCCTCCAAGGTAACCATTGCCGTTGGCTTTTTGGACTTGGGCCAGTTCATCAATCATATAGTCCAGACGACGCTGAAATTCTCCGTCCGGATCAGCACCTGATGCAATCATCAGTGATATCGCTGAAAGATAATGTCCCGCCGAATGCCCTTCAAGTCCCATGCTTTCCCAGTTGCCGTAAGGCTGCGCCTTGGGCGACAGTCCCGCTTCGCGACGGAATGGTGCCAGCAGTCGATCGGCATGATGAGCCAGAAGATACTGCCGATTGGCCTGAACTGCCTGAGAAAAAGGACTCTCCAGCAGCCGCACATCCCGCAGCGTAAATAATTGTGCCGACGCTTGAGTCACTTTTGGCGGAAGACTAAGACCTTCATCGGTTTGCATGATAGGTTGGATGGTTCCATCGGCATTGAAGTAAAGATATTCCGCACAAACACTTCGTCGTCAATCGCCGCCGGGTATGCCATTGAGGCTGGTGGAGCCATCGTGGTAGAAGAAATACCATTGCCCCTTGAACTCAATGACCGCTGGATGAATGGTAAAACCTGCCTTGGGAGAACCGGTTACTAATCCGCGATAGGTCCATGGACCTGTGATTTTTTCTGCTGTCGCATAAGCGACCTTTTCCGGCGGATTGCCGGGTACATCAGCGGCATAGATATTGTAGTACAAATTCCCGCGTTTGAACAGCCAAGGTGCTTCCGCAACATTTGGGTGCGGTATTTTTTGGATCGGCCCATCCAGCTCGATCATGCTGGGCTTAAGTCTGACCAGATAGAAATCACCGTTGCCCCACATCAGCCAAGCGGTACCGTCGTCGTCAATAAACACGGCAGGATCAATATCGGCGTTGGGACGACTCGAATCGGTAGTCATATCATCGGTGATGAGCGGAGTTCCGCGGGCATCCTTAAATGGACCAAGCGGACTATCACCAACAGCCACTCCGATACAGTGTTCATTGTTGTTATTGCGACGCAACGTTGCATAGAAATAGTAGCGTCCATCCTTCTCAATCATATGGCAGGCCCATGCGGTATCAGGCCGGGCATACTTGAAATCCTCCGGCCGCATAATGGGGCCATGTGACGTCCATACCTTCATGTCTTTTGAGGAATAACATCGCCATTCCGGCATAGTAAAAAACTGTCCCTCTTTGGCGTTATCGCGACCGACATAGACATAGACCGTATCGTCAACGACCAGAGCCGCCGGATCAGCCGTGAAGACATCGCGAAAAATAGGATTTTGACCAATACATGGGCTAACCAATATTGCTGCTGCAAGAAATGTGATTAATTGCATATATCCGTTCATATACATAGAGCTTTTTTCCTTATTTGAATTTCCACCAGTTCAATTTCAGCAGTGATCCTATGCCCCCGGTAAAAACAAGGTATAAATTATGCACGCCAGCGGCATCTTTAACCGAGCACCCCACGGTCTTCCATATTTCCCATCCCCCGGTGTTGGAAACTGCACAGGTTCCCGCCAGGATCCCATCTGGACTGTCCAGACGAATCTCGATACAACCGCCTTCTGAACCGGAAGAGACCCGAGCCTCGAAAAAAAACTGCCCCCCTGCCGAAATCCACTCCTTTAATCTTAATATAATCACCGTTTTCGATGTTACAGACATTCATCCCTCCTTCACTGCAGTGTTCGGTCTTAACCCCCGATGCCCAGCAGATCGTTTCGGCTTCTACGGTCTGATAAGGATTGAGAAAGCCGACCTGAGGTACGCTCGGTATCGCCGTTCCGTCACCCCACCAAGGAACCTTCTGAATCGTGCCGTCGGTGTTGTAGGTCATTGTTTTTACGCACACTGAACGTCTCTCCAGTTTCTTTCTGTGCCCCTGAAGGGTGAAAAACAGTTCATAATTTAACCCGAAAAGGTAGGTTGTTCCCTTGTAATCAATAATCCCCGGATGGTTACCGTCCGAGTGAGAATTCGGATCCATGATCGTCCCTTTGCACTTCCATGGACCTGTGGGACTGTCGCTCATGGCATAAGCGATACCCTCCGGACAGCAGCGGGACGCCCAAGCCAGGTAGTAATGATTGTTCTTCTTCCACAACCATGGTCCTTCTGTGTAAGACGCTTCGGGAGGAGTGCCGGTAAAATCGATGGATGCCGTCTGGATGTCACCCGAAGTGGAAATCATGTCCTCATTAAGCTTGACATAATAACAAGGACCGTTGCCACCCCAATACAGGTAAGCCTGTCCGTCATCATCGATGAATGCAGCAGGGTCGTAGTCCCCTGGATTCCCGCGATAGATTAGAGGTTTGTCCAGAGGATCAACAAATGGTCCGGTCGGACTTTCTGCCACCGCTACACCAATTGCCATTCGCCCCTTGAATATCGTAGGACAATAAAAATAAAACTTGCCGTTTCTGACAATACAATGGGGAGCCCACGCGCTATGACCGTCGGCCCACTTGAAGGTCTTGTACGGCTCGGCCACTCCAGCAATAATACCATGATCTGTCCAATTGACCATATCCTTTGAACTATATAGCAGCCAATTAAACATTTTGAAACCGGTAGCATCATCTTCGTCATGGGTGGTATAAAGATATACCGTCTCATCATAGACCATCGGTGCCGGATCGGCGGTGTATTTTGTCTGAATAATCGGATTGTCCGCATAACAAAGCATTCCAACAGCCGTTGCGACAGCCATTACCATGGTCAAAATAAGTTTCTGGATTCCTGAAATTTCTATTGGTTTCTCCATATTTGTATTTCCTGACTCGATAATCCGTTGACAATTCATGCCGCCATCGGCTAATTTAAAACAGCAAAAACCTGTACCCCTCAACTAAAATTCCAAAGCTATGTCCTGTCCTGTATAAACAACCGATTTAACAGCTCTGGATGCATCACTGATACCCGCATTTTCTTCTGATACAGCAAGAACAATCTTCAGTTGGCGTGTTGGCACCATCCCCGGAAACGAACCTTTACGGGCACCAATATTTAGTTTTTTGGCTGCATCATTCCAAACAAGATCATAGGTAGCATATTCACCCTTTTCGTAGTTATAGGTTTCATTGTCATCTTCGTAGATTGTGAACTTCGCATCATCGCCTGGGTAAATGCGAATTTCGTAAGGGGCATCTGGTTTTTCGGTCGCATACTGTATAACCGGACCCATTGGTACAATCGAACCGGCACGAATATACAACGGCAGAATATTCAGCGGACATGCTTTTTCGGCCGTTTTTCCCCCAGTAAGTTTCTCATTCGTCCAGAAATCATACCAATCCGCACCAGCAGGCAGATATGTTTTCACGACATTATCTACCGCTGTCTCATGTTCACGTTGATTGCGAATATCGCTGGGGGTGCGCCAGCCGAGACGGAGGATACGTTCGCCGCCGGCCTGGTAGAATTCCAGTTTCAGCGGCACTTGCTGTCCCTTGCTGAGCGTGACTTTGGCGCTGCGGTAGCGCGCGGCATTCTCGCGCCAATCCTCTATGATTTTTCTCCCATCTAAATAAAGCCGGAAACCGTCATCCCCTTCGACCCCGATTTCATATTCGCCGTCCTGAGGGGCCACCAGAAATCCTTCCCAACGCGCCGAGAAGTTATTTAAATCGTTCAGGCCGCCGGGCAGAACAGCCAGCGGCGGTCCGGGCCAGTCATGATCGACAACCTCGTCAATTCCGTTGCCCTTTGGCGTATCAAAGTTGATGCCGGCAAAATACTGCACGGCCAGACCCGGTTTGCCGTCGGGAGTCCGCAAGAACTCCGTCGGCACGGTCGGGGCAGGCGTACTTTCTGTACGATACATGGCGCGGGTGACAGGATGCACCAGAAATGCCGGCCCGAACATAAAGGCATCGCTGATATTGCGGACTCCGGCATCATCCGGGAAATCCATCGGCAAAGCACGCATCAGCGTGTATCCTTCACTGGTAACTTTCCAGCTGAGGCTGTAAAGATACGGCATGAGGCGATAACGCAGGTGCGTAATATCCAGCAGCGCATCATAAACTTCTGCATCCATCTGTCTGAAGATATAGGGCTCCCGCTCAATATTAGTTCCATGAATACGAAAGATTGGATTGAAGGCTCCAAACTGATACCATCGCAAGAAGAGTTCGCGATAGGCAGGATTCTGTTCCCCGCCGGGGAAGTTGTTGACAAAGAAGCCTCCGATATCCTGCGTCCACCAGGGATTGCCGGCCATGGTCACATGAAGTCCGCTGGCCATCTGAGACTTCAGCATATTCCAACTGGCCGACGAATCGCCTGACCAGGAGGCAGCAGCGTAACGCTGAGCCCCGCACCAGGCAGAGCGAGTCAGTGTAAACACACGCTGGTTGCTGATGGCACGCTGACCTTCATAAGTCCCCTTGGTAGTCATAAGCGTATAGACATTCAAGTAACGTGAAAAATCGCCCAGAGCATTGCTTCCCAGTCTTTTGATATCACGCGCAACTTCGTTGGGATTCCAGCAGGCCGTGCCGACCTCCACTTCGGTGCCGTCCATCCAAAGGGCATCTACACCCTTGTCCAGAAGACCGTTCTTCACATGCTTAAAGTAAATTTCCCGTCCCTTTTCACTGAAGGCGTCATAAATGCGGGCTTTCCGTGATATCCAGTGCAGCGGCTCAAATCTCAGTTTATACTGGTCCAGTTCATGGGCCAGCGGGGTATCATTACCCACGGACGGCCAGATGGAGATCATCAGTTTCATATTCAGGTCGTGAATTGCCTTTATCATGCCCTCGGGATCGGGATAGCGATCTTTATTCCAGATCATACCGCTCCAGGTGCCATCTTTATCGCTTCCCCAGTATTGCCAGTCTTGTACAATGTAATCCAGCGGAAATTGCTCTTTGCGGAAAGTCCTGGCCACTTCGACAATGCGCTGCTGGGTCTGATAGCGTTCCTTGCTCATAAACAGACCGAGGGCCTGTTTGGGATACAGAGGTGCATTCCCCGTCAAATTACGGTACGCGGCAATTACATCGTCCATCGTGTCACCTGCAAAGAAATAGTAATCCACGCCGCCGGGAGCACTTTCAGCCCAAAGTGTAGCACCGGCTGCATCGTCTTTGAACCGCATGACGGAATAGATGTCCCACATGATTCCATACCGCTCAGAGGATATGATCATGGGAATCACAATGCCCATATTGGTCTGAATCAGCAGCAATTCCTGCCCCCGTCGGTTGATTTGGATGGGAGCTGAGTCGATGTAGCCAAAGCCGTACCATCCCTCATCGGGCTTCAAAGTAAAGGTATTCGAGACCTCGTAGGTCGGGGCACCAGAAATCTCAACCTGTTTAATCATCGCATGGTTTACGGCACGCTCGCAGGTCAATAGTTTGCCGCTTGCATTCATAAACCTCAGCGCTCCAGTTTGTTTATCGGCCTTAATCTGAAGTGTATCCGATACAATCGCAACACTGTCTGCGGTCTCATGGATCCTGAATGGAACAGCCGCAGGCTGGCCCACAACTACGATACTTGGATGCTCCCAGTAGCTGCGGCCGAGATTTTCATTGACACGAACTGTGGAAGAACCATAGAAAATCACATTCTTGACAGCATCGCCGACGTGAAGCTGAATGCCGTTTTCCAGAGTGCAGAAAGAAAAATCCTTTCTATCGGAACCCGCGATGGACTGTAAATGTCCGAACTTATCCAAACCGGAAGGAGCTGCCTGCAGAACAATACTGAAACACAGAAACAGGAATGCTGAAAAAAATTTGATTTGCACCATTTTCTCCACAACACTTCCTTTTGTCATAATATCTCCAAATTTTATCTGTTTTGCAATATTAAAAAATTAAATTTACGTTTTACGGTTAATGCCTAATCCTGACAGACGAAGCTGGAACATTTAACCCTTCTGGCAGATCGATGCATTCTGGACAATTCCCTCTCACAGGAGTTTCAAGCTGCTTGAGCTGCAGTTTGGATGCCCCTTGTCCCATTTGGTGACACGGAATTTTCTTCGTCGTTAACGACGGTTTGATAACATAACAGAAATATTTATCATTAACACACATCAAATTAACCTGCTTACATCTGTGAATATCATAAAGCATCATATAATGCAAAAACTTTTTCTCTGCAATACGGTCATTAGCCGCAATCGCGGTAGCCTCTTCTTTCAATGCCGCTCGGCTCAAAAAAGTTTGGCACCAAACGAAAAAAGTGTCATCGAAGTTGTCCCCATCTGCTGGTCAGACTTACCTTTGAATCAAGGCGGAACTGTTTCGCACGGGTAAGCAGTTAACCGGCTCTTGGGGATGGACCCCGGAGGGCGACCACGTCAAGAGCCGCCGCGATCGGCAGTTCAGGGGCATCACGTTCATGCTTGGGCACAAAATTAAAGACATCCTATCCATTAATTTGAAAAACGCACCTTGGTTCCCTCTGTTTTCGGATACGTGTCGCCGGGCCAGCTGCACAGCATATTTTTCTCAATGCTGCCTACCGCCAAAGTTTTGCAGCGAATCGTACTTTGGGCGGCAAAATTGAGTCGGTAACCTAATTCGGCCCCAGTACGGAGTCGTTGTTTCTGCCGGTTTTTAATGGCAGAAAAAGTGTCGGGAAAATTGCCATTCAGCACATAGCTGACTGTCCCGTCAGTGATGACGCAACAGCAGGCAATATCTCGGACTATTGGTGCTTTCGGCTGACTGATCATGGGGTTGCCGGACAAAGAGACTATACGAGGTCTCCAACAAAAAGGAATTTCCATCTTCGCGCTTGTTTCATAATTACTCTTTATTTTCTGAAGTTGACATTATTGAGATGAACTATCCAGCCAGTTTTCGGCAAAGGCGGCAAACTCATAAAGCGTAATCTTGCAGTCGCCGTCTAAATCCAACCCACAATGAGTCTGCAGCCAATAGCCGGCAAAGTCCACAAAATCATCCATGTCCAGACGATTGTCCCCGTTCATGTCGCCGTAAACGGGGCGGCCTGAAACCTGGATATCGTCAATCGCCATATCACCCGTCGGCCCGCCGGCAGCTACCGCCCGGAAACGAATCTGGATCGGGCCGCTGTAACCCGTCAGGTTCACAATCGCCTGCGTATAAGGCTGGCTATTGGAAGTATGCTGCTGGCCGCTGCGGCTCCAGATGCCATTCTGCCACACGCCGTTATGGAAGACGTCCACATTCAGCGTCCCAATAGCAGCACCATACATGTGGTAATAGAACATAAGCACGCGATTATAGCCGCCGATCACCGGGCCTTGCAGGATGGCCGTATTGCCGGCGGTATTGGCACCCCCCGGTGACGTCTCAAGGTACACATACCAAGTACTGCCGTTGGCCCCGCCCGACGGACCCGTATAGGGCGTCAGCGTGCCGCCGGAATTGCGTGTCCAGTCCG
>Ga0116166_1001586_pt1 | contig 20170 bp, 18 predicted proteins | sample AD_JPNMR2_MetaG_FD_89884 | JGI IMG/M metagenome (GOLD analysis project Ga0116166, IMG submission 89884) | Active sludge microbial communities of municipal wastewater-treating anaerobic digesters from Japan - AD_JPNMR2_MetaG | ecosystem: Engineered > Bioreactor > Anaerobic > Digestate | place...
ACAATCACATATACAATAGTGCTGCGGTAATTGATGCAGACGGATCGTTATTTGACCCTTATCGGAAGGTACATATCCCCCAGGATCCTTTTTTCTATGAAAAAGGGTATTTTTATCCTGGCAATGCATATCGTGTTTTTCATACCAGATTTGCAACGATTGCTGTCCTTATCTGTTTTGACCAGTGGTTTCCTGAAGCAGCACGGTCAGTCGCACTTGAGGGGGCTGATATTATCTTTTATCCGACTGCAATCGGACATATCCGGAACGAAACTCCTGCTGAAGGTGACTGGCAGGAAGCATGGCAGGTCATACAGCGATCCCATGCTATTGCAAACAGCATCCCGATCGCAGCAGTAAACCGGTGTGGATGGGAGGATGAACTCTTCTTCTTTGGTGGGTCGTTTATCTGCGATGCATTTGGAAAGGTTATGGTGCAGGCAAAGGCAGATGAAGAGATAATTATTGCAGAAGTTGATCTCCTCCTTGGGTCTTCGATCAGAAATGCCTGGGGGTTTTTTAGAAACAGACGGCCGGACACCTATACCTCACTCATTCAGTCCAGACAAACCGGGGAGATGTCCGATTCTCGTACCCCGGCAAACCAGGGATATCATATGCCTGCCGAATGGGAACCTCATGATGCGGTATGGCTTTCGTGGCCCCATAATGATTTGACATTTCCCCATTTGGAAGCAGTTGAGGAGACATATCTTTCTATCCTTTCTGCACTCCGGGATGAGCGGGTCGAACTTCTTATTCCGGATCCCTCATATAAGGAAAAAATTTTGCATCTCCTCTCTTTTCGTGATATAAAGAACATTCACATCAATTTTCATCATCGATCATACTCTGATGTCTGGATACGGGATTATGGTCCGACCTTTGTCGTTAATCGTGCACTTCATGAGGTATCGGCAGTATTCTGGGAGTTTAATGCATGGGGAAATAAGTATGATGAACTGCTTGCTGATGGAGTAAAAACAAGGGAGTTATTCCAGGATCTTGGATTTCAGATCTTCCGGCCAGGTATTGTACTTGAAGGAGGCTCAATTGACAGCAATGGAAGAGGCTGCCTATTAACAACAAAGCAGTGCCTTTTACATCCAAATAGAAATCCCCACCTAAATCAGTATGAGATTGAGGAATGCCTAATGAACAGTCTTTTAGTCAGGAAAATTATCTGGTTACATGAGGGCATAGCAGGTGATGATACTGATGGTCATGTCGATGATGTGGCCCGGTTTGTAAATCCGACGACAGTTGTCTGTGCTCTGGAGGAAGATCCGGAGGATGAGAATTATCAGCCATTGCAGGATAATTACCGGATCCTTTTACATGCCAGGGATCAGGATAACAATCCACTTACGGTAATCCCACTTCCAATGCCTCATCCGGTTCAGGATGATAGGTTCCGATATCCGGCGAGTTATATGAATTTTTATATTGGCAATACGGTAGTTCTGGTACCGGTCTTTGATGATAAACATGATGAGAAGGCACTTAAGATACTTCAAAATCTCTTCCCCGGCCGGCAGGTAATTGGTATCCCTGCACGGGCAATGGTAGAGGGTTTTGGAACGATTCATTGTGCAACGCAGCAACAACCCTCTGCCTGACTGTCTGAAACAGGGAAAGATTCTTCGTGTATACCAGTGGATGTATCTTTGATCCATATGTCTTTGCTTTCTGAATTTCTTGAATTTTTAAAAGAGTACAAGGTGGTTGCCCTTGCAGTTGCATTTATCATGGGTGTAGCTGCAACAGCTCTCGTAAAATCATTTGTTGATAACCTGATTATGCCATTTATTGGCGTTCTTACTCCATCTGGTGACTGGAAGGAGGCTGTGCTGGCTCTCGGCCCTGTACAGCTTGGTATCGGTCCTTTTGCCGCGGAGTGTATCAATTTTATAATTGTCGCTCTGGTGGTCTTTCTCATCGCCAAATATGTAATGAAAGAAGAAAAGGTAGAAAAAAAGTAGATGTCTGTACCTGATTTCGTTCCGGATGTCTGGTATATGATAGCAGGGAGGATTGCTCCTCCTTTCTGCTGTACTCATCCATCCCCTGTCCATGAGATCTTTCGCAAAGCTCTTTATGAGGTTTCAAGACAGGACGGGGATATTGATGAGGCAGTCAGGCTCCTTCAGGAAATTGTGATACATGCCCCAACCGAATGGATGGTTTTTGATCAGGCCGGCCAACTTCTGAATGTTATTGGATGGCGGATCAGGTATCACAGGAATTGGTTTGGTTCTGACAGAAAGGTGCGTTCATTGAAACCTGGCAAATGCGGACCTTATATTGCTCATGCATATGCTCTTATGCAGGCTGCAGCAGATGCGGAGGCACTTGCATTAGTCAGCAGGATTATTGCAGAGGGTGAAGAAGGATCAGATGATATTGTCATGGCACACCTGATTCGGGCCTCCATTTATATCTGCCAGGGCCGAATAGATGAGGGTGAGGAGGAACTTCAATCATTGGCTTTTTCAATATCCTGATTTCACAATCATTTTTACCATGCTCTGCAATCTCATTACATGACATCCAATTCATCAAGAGTCTCTTTTCAGTCGCGGGATGAGATATTAGGCCTCCTTACAGGTCTTGCACCACCGGAACTGGCAGAACCATTTGATGCCGGAAGAATCGGTCTGATTATAGAAGGAAAAGAACATATCACGAAAATCTGCACCTGTCTGGATGTTACCCCGTATGTTGTACAAAAAGCGATTGAAAAAAGAACAGATCTTCTTATTGCCCATCATACGCCCATATGGACTCCCCTCACATCAATCAGCGGTGATGATGCCAGATTATTCTCTATGATTCTTCGCGCTGAAATGAATGTGTATGTCATGCATACCAACTGGGATCACGTTTCTGGAGGTGTGAATGATATTCTGGCCGATCTGTTGGGTCTGAAAGAGAGAGAGCCCATGACACTCGGTCTTGTCGGCTCATGTTCTGGTACTTTGGAAGATATCTCACGGATTCTCAGGGCACCTTTGCGTATCTGGGGAGAGGTTTCAGATATTCACAGACTTGCAATTGTTGCCGGTTCCGGCTTTGACAGCGCCCTTATCAGGGAAGCTCACTCCTGTGGGGCGGACGCGTTTCTTTCGGCAGAGCTTCGGCATTCGGTGTATCGTTCATCTCCGATTCCCCTTCTTGAGTCTACCCATTATGCCCTGGAATCTCCTGCAATGCGCGTTCTGGCTGAACATAATGGTTGGGAGTATATTGAAGACATGCCGGTGCTGCACTCCCTCTCATGACAAGTCCGATCGATGTTTTGTATGAGACAAATGTTCTTGATGAGCGGATGCGAAGGAGAATATCAGCATATTATCGTCATCGCGGTGAGAAAGCCCTTGAGATTGTAGATGATGACCGGGTCAAGCGGTATCGTGATTTCTTCGTTGTAGTCGGTGAGACCGGGGAGTATGTTGTTGAGGGTAACTACTGTTCCTGTGACGATTTTCTTCATCGGGCAAAAATATGTGCACATATTCTGGCTGTGTGTATTGCACGGGCGATTGGCAGGTATGAACTCATCGATCTCTGGTATTATCAGGATCTGAAAGAACAGGGAATTATCCCATATAGGATACAAACGGATATCTAAGGCATCGTAGGCAACCCTCATGATGGAAGATGAATATCAACTCGAATATTTTAAGTCCGAAGGTCTGACGCGTAACATTTGTACCTCGTGTGGAAAAGCATTCTGGACACGGGATCCAGATAGAACGGTATGTGGGGATGCTCCCTGTGAACCGTATCAGTTTATCGGCAATCCAATCTTCAGACCACACAGTGTGGATGAGATGCGGGAGGCTTATCTCTCATTTTTTGAAAAACAAGGCCATACCCGGATAGACCGGTACCCGGTAGCAGCACGGTGGCGTGATGATATCTATCTGACCATAGCATCCATTGCAGATTTTCAGCCATTTGTCACCAGTGGTGTAGTCCCACCCCCGGCAAATCCGCTCACCATTTCACAGCCCTGTATCCGGTTAAACGATCTTGATTCGGTCGGGAGGTCAGGTCGTCATCTGACTTGTTTTGAGATGATGGCTCATCATGCCTTTAACTCGGATGATAAGGAGATCTACTGGAAGGATAGGACCGTTGAACTGTGTGATCAGCTCCTGACATCGCTTGGGGCCAACAAGGAGAAGGTAACATATAAAGAGCATCCATGGATCGGGGGCGGGAATGCAGGTCCCAGTGTTGAGGTTCTGATTGGTGGCCTTGAGGTTGCAACTCTGGTGTTCATGAGTCTTGGAAAGCAGAAGACCGATAAACCCCCGATTGAACTGGAAGGAACTCCTTATTACCCGATGACGCTCCGGATTGTGGATACCGGCTATGGTCTTGAACGGTTTGTATGGGCATCACAGGGATCTCCGACTATCTATGATGCGGTATTTCCCGAGATGGTCAGTCATGTGATGCAGGAGGCAGGATTTGGTCACCGGCTACATGATCCTGATTTCATACGTATTCTTGGAGAAAATGCAAAATTTGCCGGTCTTATGGATATATCCGGGCAACGGATATTTGAACTTCGCCAGAAAGTTGCTGATAAAATCGGTATTCCGACCGACAAGCTGGAAAAGATGATCGCCCCGGTTGAGAGCGTCTATGCAATTGTGGATCACACCCGCTGTCTCTCGTACATGCTTGGAGACTGTATTGTTCCCTCCAATGCAAAGGACGGGTACCTTGCAAGACTGGTACTTCGCCGGACCCTGCGGATGATGCGGGAATTGAATCTTCCTGATGACAAACTTGGGGATCTGATCGAGCGTCAGATGAAGATTATCGGTCTTTCAAAGTTCGAGCAGGATCCTGATGTGGTGATGGAGATTGTTGACCGGGAGGTAGAAAAGTACCGAACGACCATGGAGCGGGGTGCAAGAACTGTTGAACGACTGGCACAGACGTATAAGAAGAAGTGTGAAAAGATACCGCTCGAAGAGATCGTCACGCTTTATGACTCGCATGGTATTCCCCCTGACATGGTTAAGGATCTTGCTACAGCTCAGGGAGCGGTTGTGGATCTTCCTGATGATTTCTACTCACGTATCGCAAATATGCACTCAGAGTCAGAAGAGGTTCAGGAGAAAAATCCACTCTTTGATTATCTTGATCGGCTGGCTCATCTTCCGGAGACGAGAAAGCTCTATTATGAACGTCCGGGTTCGATGGAGTTTGAGGCCCGTGCCCTTGAGATATTTGACGGTCAGTATGTGGTTCTTGATCAGACGCTCTTTTATCCTGAAGGAGGAGGACAGCCCGGGGATACTGGTCTTTTCCTGACACCTGACGGGCTGACGGTCCGGGTGTCTGATACCATCAAACTTGGAGAGTCCATTCTTCATCGGATTGACGGTGGTATTGTCCGAAAAGGTGATATGATTCGTGGTATTCTGGATGAAGACCGCAGATTATCCCTGATGAGGCATCATACGGCAACTCATATTCTCCTGCATGCAGCAAAGGAAGTTCTTGGTGCCCACATCCATCAGGCTGGTGCCCAAAAGGGTGAATACAGCTCACGAATCGATATCCGCCATTACAAACATATTACTCCTGAAGAACTGAGAAAGATCGAGGTGGTTGCAAACCGGCTTGTTATGGCAAACAGTGCTACTTCAATCGCCTGGGAAGACCGGACCGATGCGGAGCAGAAGTACGGGTTCTGTCTGTACCAGGGTGGTGTACCACCAGGTTCACGGATTCGTGTTGTAAAAGTTGCAGGTGATATTGAGGCCTGTGCCGGAACACATTGTGCTCATACAGGAGATGTCGGGATGATATCTATCATACGGGTAGAGCATGTACAGGATGGTGTTGAGCGGCTTGAGTTTGCCGCTGGAATCGCTGCTATACAACACAAACATCACCAGGAAGATCTTCTGAACCGATCAGCAGAAGCATTTTCTGTTCAGGTTGAGGCCCTTCCTGCAACTGCCAAACGGTTTTTTGAAGAATGGAAGGAGCAGAGAAAGGAGATAGAACGCCTTTCAGCTAGAATCAGTGAGATGGAACTGAAAAACCTCAAACCTGCTGATTATAACGGGGTATCAGTCCTTCTCAAACGACTGGATCTCCCAAATCCGGAACTTGTGAAGCTGGCAACAGGAATATCGGATACAGGAGGCATTGCCGTTCTCATTGCCAGGGGAGAGTCTGCCCGGGTGGTGGTTTCATCAGGTCAGAAGGATGTCCGTGCAGGTGATCTTATTGCAGCTGTCTGCTCGGTTCTTGGGGGGAAGGGTGGAGGAAAACCGTCACTTGCACAGGGAGGCGGACCGGATGTATCCAAAATTGATGATGCTCTCTCTGCCGGAGAGGAGTTCATAAAGAAAACCCTTCATGTCTGATAAAAAAGCCTCTAATTTTTCAGATCAAAAAAAAATTCTGTTGCTCTCTCCTGATGATGAACAGGCCCGGCTCATCGGGAAGGCAATCGCGAGTGAGACTGCTGGAAAGATCCTATCTTGTATGACCGGGAGGGAAGTGACTGCCATGATGCTCTCTGAAGAGCTGCAGACTCCTGTCTCAACCATCATGTATCATCTGGAAAATCTTGTATCTGCCGGCCTTATTGAGGTGAGCAGAACCAAATACAGTGTGAAGGGCCGTGAGATGAAGGTATACCGGCTTATTGATCAGGTCCTCATCGTCTCTCCAAAACCATTTGACATACAAGAAGTCCTCACGAAATGTGCAGCCCTTTTTTCTCTTCCTCTTGCTCTGGCTGCTCTTATGATATACGGGTTCATCCAAAAACCCTCTCAGGTTAAACTTTATGAGATGGATATGTATCCGGGTGGGGTGCTGAAAATGGAAGCAAATGTCACGTCATATGCAATGGAGCGTACGGCGGACTTTGCTCCGGCACCTATGGCAGCAATGTCACCATATACCGATGCAGCATCTTCAGTCTCACCAGTTCTTACAGATATGGCTGCAGGCATTCTGATCGTGGCAGCTGTGGTGATTCTTGTCGGCCTTCTTCTGGATTATTTTCATCGGAAATAAAAAATTTCCACGATGTATGTTCTGATACGAAACGTGTATATTGTACACATTCATTACTATCTGTCATGCAAGTCCACCGAATGGTCCTCGAGGTGATAGTATGTATCGCTCTGATGACCGGGATTATTATTGCCGATTCATCATGGAGTATCACGCTCACGGGTCCGGATGGAGAAATAACAGTCTCTCCTGCTGATCTTCAGAGTATTATTGAGAAGAAAGGAGTTGCCACTCAGATAAACGGACAGTCTTCTCTGGGTGCACCCCTTTGGAGAGTTACTGCTCTTGCCGATAAAGGGAAAACACTTGGTCCTGGAGATATTGTTCACATAACCGGAGAGACAAACCTGGACATTCCCTATCCCGAAATTGCAAAAAACGACAAATATCTGATAATTGATGAAAAGTCTGGTCCTGATCTTGTAATTAGGTCTGATCTTTCTGGAGAAGGTGTCAAAAAGATTACATCAATCGGGATTTCAACAACCGATGAATGGATCTTACATGTACGATCAGACGGAGTCGATATAGAGATTCCAAAAGAGAAATGGAAAGAACTGATCTTACACCATTCAACCGAGAAGGTCACAAATGCCGGAACATTTCGGGGTATTACTCTACCTGATCTCTTTGCATCACAAAATATTGTACCTGTCATAGATACAACAGTAAAGATTACCGGGCAGGACGGATATTCTACAGAAATTCCCTGGGAAACAATTGCAGGAACCAAGGATTACCTGATTGCAGATCAGCTGGATGGATCAGATCTGCCCAAGTATATTGTCGGCCTGTTTGCCCCTGACCTGCCGACGCCTGCATGGCCACTTATGCATATTAGTCCAGACTTTCCTGGAAATGATAGTGTTGGAAATATTAACGCTATCGATATCCTTTCATAATCATTTTTTCTTACCGAAAATGAGGATTGAGCAGGCTATACCAATCATCCCCGCCAGAAGTCCGAAGGGAGTCTGGGTTTTTGTCGGCGATGGAAGTACTGGAGTTTCAGGTATTGTTTGTGGTGGAGTATCTGGTTTGACTGGTATTTCCGTTGTTGGGAGTGTGGTGATACCTGTCTCCTCTTCACGGATTTCCTTTGTGACAGTAAACGGGTATTCACCAATATAGCCGTTTTTGTCAGACATGCTTACCTGATATTCACCTGGTGAAGAAACAGGAACTGTCGTTGAGAATTCTCCTGAGATATCTGCAAATGCTTTTTTTGTGATAATCTGCAGAGGTCCGTAGGTGAAATCATCAGGTCCGAAGACCCGCATGGTGAGTACTCCGTCACCAATCCCTCTCATCCGTCCGGATACTGTGAGTGCCTGGGAAAGAGGCTGTGATTTTGGGGAGGTAATGGTAATCTCATCAGATCGATCGGTGATCTGTACAATTCTTCTGATAACAGATGATGAACCCAGCTGGCGCTCAACAAACAATTCATTATCTGATACGATGGTATGGACCTCAACCTTATACTGTCCCCGCTCCAGGTGCCTGGTATCAAAATCAACCCTGAATGCCTGTGTCCGGTCAACGATAACCCTGGTTCTGGCAACTTCACCAGCAGTGTATTTTGAATAAAAAAGAACCAGGTCGAAATAGGAGTCCTCCGGAAATGATGTGGTGCCGGTCACCACAAGGGGATTTCCTTTCACTACGGTTTTTGGTGCATCTATGGTGATAATGTACCCCTGGACAAGACCGGTTGCACAGATAAAGAGCAGGGTAAGACCTATGAAAAGAAACCGGTAGAGCTGCATGTATAGAGTTCTGACGATCTTCTATATTGCGATAGTGCATAACGCTATTCACAACTCATCGCGTAAAAACTCCCTAAATGTCGGGCAATATCTTCCCCCAGTGTTTCAGAAACCCTGCTCTCAAGTATTGCATAATATTCAGGCGGGATGCAATGCAGACTCTCTTCCCCGCTCATGATAAGATCAACGAGATATCTGAGATCAGTGATCGGTAATCTCTCAATCCGTGCCTTGAAATCCTCATTACTTGTGGCATAATGGTTTGCAACCGGAGGCAGCAGGGATCGATATGGCATCCCTGAACCACTACATTGCTCCCCGGAGAATTCAGGAGCCATAATTTTCAGCAGCTCAATATCGCGAAAAGATAATTCACGGGGCATATGTACACATCAGTGCCCGAACCTATTAGTCCTGAAGGTAGTAATGCAATCAGAAGAAATCAGATATGTATGGTATCCATACCTTGGCAGGCCCGGCTTGGTATTCTATTGATTTGTTGTTCTATCCTGGTGTATATTACCAAACTGACGGTTATTGATAATCTCTCCGGAACGGTTGAGTATATCTTCAACTCGTTTGGATTTCTGTTTATCAATGTCCTCCTCGTCACTTTGGTGATCAATGAGCTTCTCTCACGACGCGCAAGAAATACCCGTCTTGAAAAACTGAATATGGTTATCGGGATTTTTTTTACCGAAGTTGGGAATGATCTTCTGAAACGAATGATTCATGCCGATCCTGATTGTCACTCGTTTGGTTCTTCATTTATCATGCAGGGCACGGATTGTCCAAATGAAACTGCAATGAAAAAAGCGGCATCCGTACACCGTTTTCAGGTTGATCATAACCGAATCAATTTTGTGGAAATTCAGGACTTTTTACAGGAAAAACGTAATTTCCTATTACGACTGATCGAAAATCCGGTCATGCTTGAGCACCAGAGTTTTACAGCACTTCTTCAGGCTGTGTTTCATCTCGCTGCTGAGTTAGGCCATCGCAAGGATCCGTCCTGCCTTCCACAATCCGATCAGATTCATCTTGCCGGGGACATCAGCAGGGTCTATCGTGCACTCACCTCTGAATGGATTTTCTATATGGGGTATCTGTACCGAAATTATCCGTATCTGTTCTCTCTTGCGGTTAGAACAAACCCCTTTGATCCATCCGCACAGATCGAGGTTGTCTGACCTTTCCGTACCAAAAATTGGGTGTGTTATGAGGATGATGATGGAGCCGGCGGTGTGTAGGTTCTGGTTCCAAGCTCCTTATCAAGCATATAGAGAAGACCCACTCCCTTTTCCTGGGTAATCATCTTCAGCTGGTCCAGGATTGTTCGTGCATTCTCCTCCTCCTCGACCTGTTCATTAACAAACCATTGTAAAAAGTTCACCGTTGCATGATCTTTTTCAGCAAATGACAGGGTTACCAGATCGTTGATAAGACCTGTCACCTTCAGTTCATGCGCCATCTGGGTTTCAAAGGCATCCTTTGCATCTTTCCATGTTGTAGGCGGTGCATCGATCTGACGCATGACTGCACGGCCGCCACGGGTTAGAACATAGTCAAATATCTTTAATGCATGATCCCGCTCTTCCATGGCCTGTACCCGTTCCCATGTTGCAAATCCCCGCAGACCGACTGAGTCAAACCAGGAAGACATGGAGAGATACAGATATGCGGAGTAGAGTTCCGCATTGATCTGGTCATTGAGCGCTTTTTCAACCTTTGGATTCATGCTGCCTGCAGATGCTGCAGGAGCTTTTATTTTCGGTGGCATGAGAGGTGATTATACCTGTTTATATTTTAAGGTGCAGGTATTCGGCCATTTGTGTGATAATCTACTTCCTTCTTACGTTTTACTTAAATACTTTCCAAATATCTTTTAAGAGTGACGGAAGGAAAGAGATTATACGGTTCACAAAGAAAGATAATTTGTTCGGATATTACCGGACCATCTCATCCGGTACAGATATATTCTGTGCACAGGGAGAAGTTACCATGAATCTTAAACGTCCTAATTCCAATGAGGCAGTCGGGACTGTAAATCGCTCACGTGATGTTGTTCCGATGTCTGGTATGTGTTCCCGTTGTGTGGACGGGTGTAAAGGAGCCTGTGATGTATGGCTTGCATCATTTCGGGGAAGAGAAGTTCTGTATCCCGGGCCTTTTGGTGAGGTCACTGCAGGGGCAGACAAGAACTACCCGATCGATTACTCTCACCTGAATATTCAGGGATATGCACAGGGAGCAAATGGTCTTCCTGAAGGCGTTGCAGCAAATCCTGATACGGCAGTTTTTGATGATGTCAATACAGAAACCGATTACGGCTGGGACATCAAGGTAAAGATGCGCGTTCCAATCTTCACCGGTGCACTGGGCTCTACTGATATTGCACGAATCAACTGGGAGCACTTCGCCGTTGGAGCAGCAATTTCTGGGATCACGCTTGTCTGTGGTGAGAATGTCTGTGGTGTTGATCCTGAACTGAAACTTGGTTCTGACGGAAAGGTTGTCTCCTCACCGGAAATGGATCGCAGAATCAACACGTACAAAAAATTCCATGAGGGATATGGAGAACTTCTCGTTCAGATGAACGTGGAGGATACCCGTCTTGGGACTGCAGAGTACGTTGCATCCAAGCACAACCTTGAGACCATTGAGCTGAAATGGGGGCAGGGTGCCAAGTGTATTGGTGGAGAGATCAAAGTAAGAAACCTTGAAAGAGCCCAGGAGCTGAAAAAACGCGGCTATATTGTTCTTCCAGACCCAACCAAATCAGACAATATTGCTGCATTCAAGGACGGCGCTATCAAGGAGTTTGAACGCCACTCACGACTTGGTTTTGTCTCAAAAGAAGGATTCCTTGAAGAGGTTGACCGTCTGAGGGGGATCGGCTTTAAACGTGTCACTCTGAAAACCGGTGCATACTCCATGAAGGAGCTTGCAATGGCTATCCGCTGGTCATCTGAAGCAAAGATAGATCTTCTGACCATCGACGGAGCACCAGGTGGAACCGGTATGAGCCCCTGGCCAATGATGAATGAGTGGGGTATCCCGACATTCTATATTCAGTCCCTTGCATACCAGATGGCTGAGGCATTAAAGAAGAAGGGAATGCGTGTCCCTGACCTTGCAATCGCCGGTGGATTTGCAGATGAGGCAAATGCATTCAAGGCACTTGCAATGGGTGCTCCCTACTTTAAGGCCGTCTGTATGGGCCGTGCCCTCATGATTCCGGGAATGGTAGGAAAGAATATTGAGAAATGGATCAAGGAGGGAGATCTTCCAAAGACCGTCTCGAAGTACGGATCCACCATCCCCGAGCTCTTTGTTACCTACGAGACCCTGAAAGAGAAGTATGGATCCCGGATGAGTGAAATTCCGGTTGGTGCAATCGGTATATACACCTATGCACAGAAATTCAGAACCGGAATGCAGCAGATTATGGCAGGAAGCAGGAACTTCTCCCTGAAGTCTGTAAGCAGAAATGATCTGATGGCTCTCACTCCTGAAGCAGCAGAAGTTTCAGGTATCCCCTATGTCATGGAAGCATACCGCGACCAGGCATGGGATATCCTCCTTGAATAAGCAATCAGATTTGGTCTAATCCACCATATATTCTTTTTATTCCAGTGGTCTCATAATTCATAGATGAGAGATCGTACAATACTCCCCGTCTTAGTCATCATTAAAATTTGATAGTAACTTATTTTCATCAATTCTAAGCATTTCAGAGGGAGAATATATGAGTACAGATAAGACTTCATTTATTAAGGTTCTGGTTTTCCATTGAGATGAAAAACGCAATCACCAGAAAACATCCGGCAACTAATATCTTTTTTTGATTTTGTTGCCAGAAGAGAAGAATCAGCATCTTCAGATTATTACTATTTTGGTGGATATGGATAAAGGCAGGTCTTTTTGATCTGGTTTCTATAATCTGTGAGAAGATTTGCTCGGAAGAACGGTTGATATCTCTACAAAACTTTTCATGCATCGATATCATAGGGTTGATCGAAATCTCGTTTGGCACGCGGTTATGGGAGACATTCCATATTAACAAATAAATGACCGAAATTACGCCTCAATTTTCATGATCAATAGCGATTTTTCGATTTTTTTAGGATCCTGGCGGCTGTCTGACCGGTGCTGAAAAACAGTACTGCGATAACGCATCGATGAGTTTTATAGCAACCTGATATCCGAGTTCAGGCTCCAATGACTCCAGCCAGATATAAAACCCGACCTTTGGGGGAGTCTTTCGTTCATACTTAAAGGTCCCCTGACCATCATAGACCATTTTGTAATACTCTTTCTTCTGGCGCGGCTTGAGGTAGATAAGGGGACTATAGTCCGGAATATCGGCGGCAAGAATGATCTTTGAAAACTGGGATTGCAGTTCTTCTCCATTGTACTCCTTATCCCGGTACACAAACCTGTACCGTTCACACAGGCGTCTGGCTGTTGAAGGAAAGAGCCTTCCAAACAGGATCTTCTTTACCAAAGTATGAGTCCGGTAGGGTGAGGGAAGATCTATGATTCCTTCTCCGCCCAGATGAGTGAAAACCCATTCCCGCTCCATGTCATGAAACTGTTTATACGGAAACGGTGCAGCGGTGATGAGATCAGTGGATAAGCAGGTCTTTCCTACAGGAAGAAATGGTTTCAGTGACTGCTTGTTCCATGTTCCTGCGATATGTTTCCTGAAATTATCGCACGAGCGGGTACAAAGAGAGATATGTTCTTCAGATCCTAAGACCTTTCGTCCGCCTTTGTAGTTGGTAAGGGGAAATGATGTCACCAGAATAAAAGTAACTGCCTTCTGGTTGAACAGATACCTGATGACCTGTTTTTTATAGTAGATCTCCTGAAGAAAATCCTTAAGATCAGAAGGGGATGTAACGACCTCAACAAATATTATTGACCCATCCGGTTTTGTCATGAGGAGATCAAACTCTGCAAGATCCTGTCCGTTCCCCCTGAGGGTGATGTCTCCGTTTCGTGAATAAAAAAAACCATTCTGACCGAGGGCAGGGAAAGGTTTTTTTCCTTTTACATCCCCCCCTTTGAGGACGACCGTCTTGATAGCATCAGTCTTGTCTGCGATATCAAGAAAGAGCTCATAGGTGATCATCTCAAACCAGCGCCCTTCTGCTGATCGCATGTAGGATATCTCGTCTGAAAAGAGATTTTTCTTCTCAAGCCGTGAAAGATGGCGTAATGCCCGTAGTGCATGCTCTCTTCGCGGCTGACACAGTTTATGATGTGACTCTATCCATTGTGCGAGATCATCCATTATTTTCTGACACTATCCTCCATATTCCGCTGGGTATGGTATTGTAAAAAATCATCCAGAGTATTTTTCCCTCTCCGGGGAGATGGACAATTCCTGTAAAACTACACCATGAAGACAGATATAAGTTATTCCCGCGCAGCACCTGATTTTTAATATGCGGAGTCATGAGACAAGATCTCAGTGGAACATCGGAATTTTCCTTGAGGTCATGGGAATTGACTGGGCAATATTTATATGTTAAAACATCATTCTAATACTGCTACAGATCAGTGACTAACGGGGTTCGTAGCTCAGTTAGGCAGAGCGCCTGGCTTTTAACCAGGTGGTCGGGGGTTCAAATCCCCTCGAGCCCGCTCCACGACAGTTGTGGTCTTTTGTGCAGACTTTTTACCGAGAAGCGTTTCCAGGGGGTATGGCGTGACCGCCGAGCTGAACGTACTGAAACATGAGATGGTACCAGAACACAGTATCATGAGCGAAGAAGACGTAAAAAACCTTTATGCTCGATACCAGATTGGACCCGAACAATTGCCGAAGATTTATCATGACGATCCGGCAGTATTGTCAATAGGGGCCAGAATTGGCGACGTAATTAAAATCGTCAGAAAAAGTATGACTGCCGGCCGTGCAGAATCCTACCGTCTGGTAGTAAGACGACCCAAAAAATAACCTTCCGGGGCTGATCTGTTGATAGATTTACGTATACTTTCTCAGGCTTACTTTTCCCGTGAACACGTTGCCCGTCACCAGCTTGACTCATATAATCATTTTCTTCTCAACAATCTCCAGAAGGTCGTTGATGAGCAGCGGGTCATTGAGACGGATATTGAGTCACGGGGGAAAGGGAATGAACCGGTCTCTGTAGAACTTGGAGACCTGAAAATTTTAAAACCGCTGGTTCGTGAAGCGGATGGGTCTCAATCGGAGCTTTATCCGGGGGAGGCACGGCTGCGGAACATCACGTATGCAGCACCGATTCAGCTTGATCTGACTCTTGTTCAGGGTGGAGTCAGACATGAACCGGTGACTGCGACGATTGGGCAGCTTCCGATCATGGTAGGGTCTGTTGCCTGCAACCTCTATGGCATGACCGATGAGGAGCGGATTGCCCATGGAGAGGACCCGCTCGATCCGGGTGGCTATTTTATTGTGAACGGAACTGAGCGTGTGCTCATGACGCTTGAAGATCTTGCCTCAAACAAGATCATGACCGAATATACCGAGCGATATAATGAGCGTATCTATGTTGCAAAGGTATTCTCCCAGTTCCGTGGATATCGTGCTCTGGTCGTCGTTGAGCGGAACCGGAAGAACCTGCTTGAAGTAACATTTCCCTCCGTTGCCGGTCATCTCCGGTTTGTCGATATGATGCGGGCTCTTGGAATGACCAGTGATGCCGATATTGTCCGTGCAGTCTCAACCGATGAAGAGATCCTCACCTTCATGATGCAGAACCTGGAGGAGAGCGAGTGTGAGACGGTGGAATGCGGGGTTATGTATGTCGGTAAGAAACTGGCACCCAACCAGACCCGTGATTATCAGCGCAAACGAGCTGAGTTTGTCCTTGATAATTATCTCCTTCCCCACTTAAACTACCTGATGCCCCGGACCGTGAACGAAGAGGATGAGGAGTGCATGAAGATTGTGCATTCTGTCCGGCTTGCAAAGGCTCACTTCCTTGGTCGTATGGCAGAAGCCTGTTTTGATCTGGTTCTTGACCGTCGTCGTATCGATGACAAGGATCACTATGCAAACAAGCGGCTGAAACTTGCCGGTGACTTAATGGAAGACCTCTTCCGTATTTCCCTGAACCGGCTGACCCGTGATGTCAAGTATCAACTGGAACGTGCAAGTATGAGGCATCGTGATCTCTCCATTGCAACGGCAGTCCGCGCTGATGTGCTGACCGAACGTCTTCTTCACCCGCTTGCAACCGGGAACTGGGTTGGAGGACGGACCGGTGTGTCCCAGTTGCTTGATCGTGTTGATCACATGAGTGTGTTATCACACTTACGAAGAGTAATATCCCCATTATCACGGTCCCAGCCGCACTTTGAGGCCCGTGATCTCCACCCGACCCAGTGGGGTCGTATCTGTCCAAGTGAGACCCCGGAAGGACCAAATTGTGGTCTGGTGAAAAACTTCGCCCAGATGGTGGAGATTAGTAAAGGTGTCCAGTCGGATGAGGAGATCATCCGGATGCTCTATGGCATGGGAGTTGAGAGAATAGGAGTTGAGGTCTGATGATCACCACAAAATCACGGGTTTTCGTCGACGGAGCACTTATCGGGCTGGTAGATGATCCAAAGGCCCTGGTAACCCAGATTCGTTCTTTGAGACGACAGGGTGTCATCTCGACTGAAGTAAACTGCTCGTATAAGGAATTTAACGGGGATATTATCATTCACACTGATCGAGGCCGGGCACGAAGGCCTCTCATTGTTCTTGAAAACGGCGCTCCGATCATTCCTGAGGAAGAAGTTCAGAAGCTGAAGAACAAAGAGATCGAGTTTTCTGATCTTATCAAAAAGGGATATATCGAGCTGATTGATGCGGAAGAAGAGGAAGATCTCAACATCGCCATCAAGCCGGAAGACATTACTCCCGAACATACGCATCTTGAGGTTGATCCTTCGCTCATTCTGGGAATAGGAGCAGCACATGTTCCTTTCCCTGAACACAATGCATCTCCCCGTGTCACCATGGGAGCAGGAATGGTCAAGCAGGCACTTGGATTTGGCTGTGCAAATATGAAGCTCCGGCTGGATACCCGTGCACACCTGCTCCATTATGTGCAAAAACCTCTTGTATACACTCAGACCTCTGATGTTATCGGATCTGATGACCGGGCGGCAGGTCAGAACTTCGTCGTTGCTATCCTCTCGTATGAAGGATATAACATTGAAGATGCTCTTATTTTTAATAAGGCATCCATCGACCGCGGTGTCGGGCGTTCACATTTTTTCAGGACTTATGAAGGAGAAGAACGCCGGTATCCGGGAGGGCAGATAGACCGCATTGAAGTTCCGGATGAGGATGTAACCGGGGCACATGGCGCTGATTATTATGCAAATCTTGACGAGGACGGGATCATTAATCCGGAGACCATTGTCAGGGAGAAGGATGTCATCATCGGAAAGACCTCCCCGCCCCGGTTCCTGGAAGAACCAACCTCTGAGCTGATCACCGTAGAAAAACGCCGGGATACCTCAGTGACCATGCGTTCAAACGAACATGGTATCGTTGATACGGTTATTCTGACCGAAGGAGAGAATAACTCCAAACTTGTCAAAGTCAGAACCCGTGATCTCCGTATCCCGGAAGTTGGTGACAAATTTGCATCCCGTCACGGACAGAAAGGAGTTGTCGGCCTTATTGCACCGAGTGTGGATATGCCATTTACCGCCGGCGGACTGACTCCTGATCTGGTCATCAATCCGCATGCCATCCCGTCACGTATGACGATAGGGCATATGCTTGAGATGCTTGGTGGAAAAGTCGGCTCCCTTGAGGGACGGCGGATTGCGAGTACAGCATTCTCCGGGGAACGTGAAGAGGATCTTCGTGCATCTTTGAAAAAGTTTGGATTTTCACACACCGGTCGTGAGGCTATGTGGGACGGGATCACCGGCAGACGGTTTTATGCAGACATCTATATCGGAGTTATCTACTATCAGAAGCTCTACCACATGGTGTCATCCAAGATGCATGCCCGTTCCAGAGGTCCGGTGCAGGTTCTTACCCGCCAGCCGACAGAAGGTCGTGCCCGTGAAGGAGGTCTTCGTTTCGGAGAGATGGAGCGTGATGTCATGATCGGTCATGGTGCAGCCATGGCTCTGAAGGAACGTCTCCTTGAAGAGTCCGACAAGGTCACTGAGTATGTATGTGCCAGGTGTGGTATGGTTGCCATGCTGGATCGCAAACAGAATATTACCCGATGTCTCAATTGTGGCAGTGAGACCGATATCTACCCGGTCGAGATGTCGTATGCATTCAAATTACTCCTTGATGAGATGAAGAGCATGACCATAGCTCCCCGTCTCATTCTTGAGGACGTTGTATAAGGAGGAGAGAAGCAATGCCAAGTCCTAAACGGATCGGGAAGATCGAGTTTGGTCTCCTCTCCCCGAAAGAGATCCGACAGATGAGTGTCCGAAAGATCATCTGGGCGGATACCTATGATGATGACGGGTTTCCGTATCCCCAGGGTCTGATGGATCTGCATCTTGGGGTGATTGACCCTGGTCTCCGGTGCAAGACCTGTAGTCAGAAAGCAGGTGAATGCCCCGGACACTTTGGTCATATCGAACTTGCAAAACCAGTCATCCATGTCGGATACACACGGCTTATCAGAAAGCTGCTCCGTGTCACCTGCAGAGAGTGTGGTCGTCTGCTTCTGTCTGATGAAGAGATTGAGAAGATCATCGGACCGGAAGAGGAGATGGGAAGTGACTCGGTTAGTGAGAAGGATGTCAAAAAGGAGTGTATCTGTCCGCACTGTGGTGAGCAGCAGCTCAAGATCAACTTTGAAAAACCGACCACGTTCGCTGAGATTACAACTGATGAACGGGGGAAGAAGGTCGAGAACAAACTTACCCCGGCAGATATCCGTGCCCGGCTTGAAAAGATCCCTGATGATGATCTGGAGAAGCTTGGGATCATTGGAAGTGTGGCACGTCCTGAATGGACTATTATGACCGTCCTTCCGGTCCCGCCGGTCACCATGCGTCCATCCATCATCCTGGAGAACGGTCAGCGTTCTGAAGACGATCTGACTCACAAACTGGTTGATATCATCAGGATTAACCAGCGGTTCAAGGAGAATCAGGATGCCGGAGCACCACAATTAATCATTGAGGATCTCTGGGAACTGCTCCAGTACCACGTAACTACCTATATTGACAACGAAGTTGCCGGGTGCCCTCCTGCACGGCATCGGTCCGGCCGACCGCTCAAGACTCTCTCTCAGCGTCTGAAAGGAAAAGATGGGCGTTTCAGAGGAAGTTTATCCGGCAAGCGTGTGAACTTCTCGTCACGTACTGTCATCTCTCCTGATCCTAACCTGTCAGTGAATGAGGTTGGTATTCCCCAGAAGATCGCGAACGAAATGACGATACCGGTTCAGGTTACCGCCTTTAATATTGATGAACTCCGCCGGATTGTCAGGGTCGGTCCTGAGCGGCCAACGCTCCGTTCACCCTGTGGTGCAAATTATGTCATACGACCTGATAAGCGCCGCATCCGTTTGGTAAAAGGGACCGGCAACGATGACGGGAATCTTGACTTTGTTGCTGATCAGCTTGATGTCGGGTGGATAGTTGAGCGTCATCTTCGTGATGGCGACATTGTGCTCTTTAACCGGCAGCCCTCTCTTCACCGGATGTCAATCATGGCACATTGGGTCAGGCTCATGGATGGAAAAACATTCCGTCTGAATCCGGCTGTATGTCCTCCATATAACGCAGATTTTGATGGTGATGAGATGAACCTGCACATTCCTCAGACCGAAGAGGCCAGGGTGGAAGCAGCGATGCTCGCAGCGGTGCAGGAGAATATTCTCTCTCCACGGTTTGGCGGGCCGATCATCGGTGGTATCCATGATCATATATCCGGGATATTCCTTCTGACGCACACCCTCCGGTGGTTTACCAAGGAAGAGACCATTGATCTCCTCAAGAATAACCGGATAGAACGTCTGGGAGAACCAGGGAAGGTTGAAAACGGCATAAAATACTGGTCCAACAAACAGATCTTCTCCAAGATCCTCCCTGATGATCTGAACATGGTCTTCCGTGCATCATCCTGTAAGGGCTGTGAAGAATGTCAGCGGGTTAATTGTGAACGTGATGCCTATGTGCAGATCATTGATGGGGAATTAAAGTCAGGTGTTATCGATAAAAAAGCGGTCGGTGCGTTTGACGGTGCAATTCTCCATCGTATTATCAGACAGTACGGCTATGAGCGTGCGGCCCGGTTCATTGATGATATGACCCGCCTCTCGATTCGTGCAATCATGCATGACGGGTTTACCTTTGCGATC
>Ga0116166_1001587_pt1 | contig 20166 bp, 15 predicted proteins | sample AD_JPNMR2_MetaG_FD_89884 | JGI IMG/M metagenome (GOLD analysis project Ga0116166, IMG submission 89884) | Active sludge microbial communities of municipal wastewater-treating anaerobic digesters from Japan - AD_JPNMR2_MetaG | ecosystem: Engineered > Bioreactor > Anaerobic > Digestate | place...
AAAGAAAAAGACCCTGTACAGATTGCAATGGAAGAGTTTTTAGAACGCGGAGAAAAGAATGAATGATTTTTTTGGACTATTACAACTTATGAAAGAGTTGGACGCATCAGACCTCCATATAAAATTTGGCAGAAAACCCATTCTCCGTATAAGAAAGGACTTGAAAATTATTGAGGAATGGGAAAAACCTTTTACGAGAGAAGATATTTATGCCATATTGCAAAAGGTAATGCCTAAAAGGCATATAGAAATATTTGAAGAAACCAAAGAAGCGGACTTTGCATTTGATGACCCTGATGTTGGCAGGTATAGAGTTAATGCTTTCAAGCAGAGGGGATATACAGGACTGGTCTTCAGAAGAATAAAAGATGTAATACCAACCTTCAGCGAGATAAACCTCCCTCCAGTACTTGAAAAGATTTCAATGTTTAATGATGGAATTGTTCTTGTTACAGGACCCACAGGTTGCGGAAAATCAACAACTCTTGCTGCAATGATAGAAAATATCAACAAGCAAAAAGAAAGACATATAATAACTATAGAAGACCCTATAGAATATCTGTATAAGGATAAGAAATCCGTAATCAACCAGAGAGAAGTAGGCATAGATACAAACTCTTTCGCTGAGGCATTAAAGCATGTTTTAAGAGAAGACCCTGATATAATCCTCATTGGTGAGTTAAGGGATGTTGATACCTTTCAGGCAGCTATAAATGCCTGTGAAACCGGACACCTTGTATTTACAACTCTTCATACTGTTGATACGTTATCAACTATTGCAAGAATTCTGGACTTTTTCCCTTCTTCCCAGCAGGAACAGGTAAGAAAAACAATCGGCTATCACCTGAGGGCATCTGTATGTCAGAAACTTGTCCCGAAGAAGGATGAAACAGGAATGATTCCTGTATGCGAAATAATGGTAGTAACACCTCTGATTTCCAAACTTATCCAGGAAAACAAAATGAACAAGATATACTCCGCAATGGCTTCAGATAAAGAAACAGGTATGCAGACATTTAACCAGCATCTTGTAAAACTGATACAGGGGAATGTAATCAGCCAGGAGACAGGATTTGCCATATCTCCCGCACCACACACACTTGAGATGAATCTCAGAGGGATATTCCTGGATGAAGATACCAAAATTATCGGGGAGTGACACTTTACCTGATTTTTCTACAGCAACAGGAATAGCTTTTTTCATTATCGCCTTCTCGCTTATCATCTCATTTCTTACAATGAGGATTTATCCTGAACATTCAGATATACTTTCAATAAGTATATGGGGAATTTTTTCCTCTTTTATTCTGACAGTAATATTGTTATGGTTTATACTTACAAAATACAGGTCTTACATCATCCAATTGTTAGACCGCCCTTTTGATTATTTTGTCAAAGGATTTCACTATTATCTACGTTTTCTACCCATTCTTTTTCTGGTAACAATACCTTCTTTTTATATATTCAAAAAAATTGGTTTTGCACCTGAACAGCAACAGGTTATATCTTTATATTTCCAGACAGATTCTTTCTATCTTTTATTCATAATATTTTTCTTAAGTTGTATAGTAGCCCCGTTCAGTGAAGAACTTATCTTCAGAGGGATTATTTATGCGGGCCTTAAAAAAAGCTTTTCTGTGCCATTATCAATGATTTTAAGTTCTTTGATTTTTGCACTTTTGCATAATGAGATATTTGTTTTTACTGGACTTTTTGTATTTGGGATTTTTCTATCATATCTTTTTGAAAAATACAAAAATTTGTGGTTATCTATAAGTGTGCATTTCTTTAACAATCTTTTCACCACCATTATTGTTTTATTTGTTAAATATTTTTATAATATAGCGCCGTAAGGAGGGGAAAACCGTGAAAATAATGGTAATAGGTAGCGGTGGGAGAGAACATGCTCTGGTATGGAAGATTAAGAAAGATAACATTGATGCAAAATTATTCGCTGTCCCGGGCAATGGGGGTATCTATGATATTGCAGAATGTATCCCTGTAAAAACAGGCCATCTTGAATATATTGTGGATGTAGCCATAAAAAACAATATCAATTTGACCGTTGTTGGACCGGAAGCCCCTCTGGCAGAAGGTATATCGGATGTATTCCAGCAAAAGGGTTTAAAGATATTCGGGCCTGTCAGAAAAGCCGCTGAACTGGAAGCATCAAAATCATTTGCTAAGGAATTTATGAAACGGCATAAAATCCCCACTGCTGGATTTGAGATAGTTGATAACTTTGAAGAAAGCATCCGTATTCTTGAAAAGAGAACATTTCCCTGTGTTATAAAATATGATGGACTTGCAGCAGGGAAGGGCGTTCTTGTAGCAAAGGAATTTGATGAAGCAAAAGATTTTCTTGAGAAGATTTACAGGGATAAAATATTCGGAAAGAGCGACAATAAAGTTGTTATAGAAGATTGTCTTACAGGACGTGAAATGTCGTATCTAATATTCACAGATACTGTGGATTTCATTCCTATGGTTCCTGCAAAGGACTATAAAAGGATATTTGATGGAGATAAAGGTCCAAATACAGGAGGTATGGGCTGTTATTCTCCTCCTTCCATTTTTAATACTGAACTGGAAAACAAAATAAAGAACGATATAGTTATTCCAACACTCAAGGGTCTTGAAAAGGAAGGGATTGACTATAGAGGTGTTCTATACTTTGGACTTATGATTACTTCAGAAGGTCCTTATATGCTGGAATACAATGTCAGATTTGGAGACCCTGAAACCCAGGTAATACTGCCACGACTGGAAAGCAATATAATAGAAATAATGGAAGCAGTTACAGAGCAATCACTGAAAAAATGTAGGATTCGATGGAGTAATATGAAATCTCTGTGCGTAATACTTGCTTCTTCCGGTTATCCCGGAAAGTATGAGACAGAAAAAGAGATAAAATGTCTTGAAAAAGTAAAAAATATGGATGTGATATTATTCCACGCAGGAACAAAAAAAGAGAATGGAAAGATATTTACTTCAGGAGGAAGAGTTCTTGCCATAACATCCACAGGTAATACCTTTGAAGAAATAAGAAAAAAAGTATATGAAGCGGCTGATACTATTGATTTTGAAGGTAAATACTATAGAAAAGATATAGGAATTGAAATATAGACCAGGGAGGGGATATGGAAAAAATAAAAGCAATCGTAGCAGGGGCAGGCGGAATTGCCAATTATCACATTCAGGGGTATATCAAAGCAGGTGTGGAAGTTGTTGGAATTGCTGATATGGATGTAAAAAGGGCAGAAGAGAAAGCAAAAATTTATGGAATAAAAAAGGTATATTCTTCTTACGAAGAAATGCTTGAGAAGGAGAAAGACGACTCCTGTGTTAGTATATGTCTACCTAATTCTCTACACTGCGAAACAGTTATTAAAGCCCTGCAATCTGGAAGGAATGTTTTCTGTGAAAAACCACCTGCTTTAAATGCAGACGAAACAAAAAAAATGGTGGATATTGCAAAAAAGGAAAAAAAGATACTTATGTTTGACTTCAATAATAGAGCAAGGCCAGAAGCACAGGTACTTATGAAATATATAAAAAATGGAGATATTGGAAAGATAAACTCTGCCCAGGCGCTATGGATAAGAAGATGCGGTATCCCTGGATTTGGCGGCTGGTTTACCCAGAAAAAACTCTCAGGGGGCGGTCCTGTAATTGATTTACTTCATATGATAGACCTCGCACTATACTTTATGGAGTTTCCTCAACCTGCATGGGTACTTTCAGGTGTCTTTAATGACTTTTCGGGCAATTCTGACTTTAAAGGTCCCTGGGGTATTCCTGATGTAAAGGGTGGAAAAATGGATGTTGAAACATCCGCCCACAGTTTTATAAGATTCACAACAGGTCAGGTTCTTTTCACCAGAAATAGTTGGGCTGAAATGAACAAAAGAGAAGAGGTCTCTGTAACATTCCAAGGCACAAAGGCAGGCGGAATGATAAGACGACTTTTCGGAAGGGATGGCATAGATGAAACAGCAATTGATGATTGTGAGGTCTACACAATGGAATATGGAAAGCCAGTTAATAGAAAAATCATTACCGAGCCGGATGAGAAAATGGGGAGGGAAAGAGCAGTTATCAATTTTGTAAAGAGTATAAAAGGAGAGGAAGAACCATATTCAAAACCGGAAGAAGCAGTAATACTTATGAAAATAATAGATGCCATATATATCTCAGCAGAGAAGAAGGAACCTGTAAAGATATACTAAACTATTATTAATGTATTTCTGTCTAAAATAAACATAGATAAAAAAGGAAGAAATGAATATAAAGAGAAATAGTGGGGTATTTTTTGCTATTCTATTGCTTGCTGGCTGTTCTCCACAATATCTTGAAAAGTCAGCGGACAGAGAAGTATCTGTTATCATGGAAGAAAAACAACAGAAAATCAAAAAAGATACCCTTCCTGAAAATGCAATTACAGATACAACATCTTCAGAAACGATTATCCTTGACCTTAAAGATGCCACAAACCTCGCTAAAAACAATAACAGGACATACAAATCAAAACAGGAAGATGTATATCTGAATATTCTGGACCTCACCTACCAGAGGTATCTATTCAAAACAAGATACGGATTTGGAGGTGGTGTTTACGTCGATAAAGGAGATGAAGAAAGTGTCTCAGGCGATGTTAACTTTAAATTGTTCAGATGGCTTGCCACAGGAGCACAGATTACCTTTGATATAACCAAGAACTTTATAAATTATCTTACAGGTGATAAAAAAACGGATTTCCAGACAATAGTTTCTCTTGATATCCTTCAGCCATTACTGAAAGGGGCAGGAAGAAGTATTGCACAGGAAGACCTCATTCAGGCAGAAAAAGAAGCGGTGTATACAATAAGGGACTTTATAAGGTACCAGAAAAGTTTTTCCATTGAGACATCTGAAAAGTTTTTGAATATCATACTCTTCCAGAAAAGAATGGAAAATTTTTATAACAACTATCAAAGTATAAAAGCAACACGAGAAAGAATTGAGATGCTTGCATCAGCAGGACGTATTCCTCCACTTCAGGTTGACCAGGCAAGACAGAATGAATACACTGCCTATCAAAGGTGGGTGAACGCTATAAACTCCTACACTTCAGCACTTGATAATTTTAAGATATTTCTCGGACTTCCAGCAAAATCATCCATCTCAATAAAAGACACTCTCATTGAAAATATTATGGAATCAGGCATAGCCGAGCCGGACATTGATATAAAGGGTTATGTAGAAAATGCAATGAAAAAACGGTTAGACCTCATCACATCCTATGACCGGGTAGAAGATGCAAAACGAAAGATTAAAGTTGCACTGAACAGATTAAAACCGGAAGTAGACCTTATAGTGCGTGTAACTGCAAACACCGACACCCATTCCTACCCCAACATTGAACTCGATGAACCCACATACAGAACAGGTATTGAGTTTGACCTTCCTTTAGATAAAATTCCCAATAGAAACTATTACAAAAAGGCACTCATTGACCTTAACAGGAAACAGAGGGACTTTGAAAACAAACGGGATACAGTAATCCTTGAGGTCTATCAGCAATATAGAAACCTTCAGGAATATTATCAGAGTTATCTGACACAACAAAACAGTTTATTACTTGCAAAGAGAAGGGTAGAAAGTACAGACCTGCTACTTCAGGCAGGAAGAGCAACTACGAGAGACATACTGGAAGCAGAAGAGTCATATCTCAGTGCTAAAAACGACCTGGCAACTGCTGTGATAAATTATCTCCTGTCATATTTGAGATTCCTTAACTCTGCAGAACTACTTGAATTAGATGAAAAAGGTATGTGGGAGGAAACATATGAAAAAATTGTTAAAAATACTGCTGAAAAATAAACTCTTTTATCTGGTTATTTTATTACTTGCTTTATTTATTATTGGAACAAGAATCCAGATACAGAAAAAAAAGGCAAGGGGACTTGTACTATACACTGTGAAGAGGCAAAATCTCACAATATCTATTATTGAAGGTGGAAACCTTGTGGCTCTGGAATCCCAGAAGATTGTCAATGAAGTCCCTGGCACCAGAAATATCCTTGAGGTTGTTGATGAAGGTACTCGGATTACAGAGGAGGATGTAAAAAATGGCAAAGTCCTTCTAAAACTTGATTCCAAAGACCTTGAAGATAAACTTGAACAATTGAAAATTACAGTGGAAAACAGTTTAGCTGCTTATACACAGGAACAGCAGCAGATGGAAATTCTTAAAAAAGAAAATGAAAGTAATATATCTCAGGCAAAACTGAATGTTCAATTCGCAGAGATGGACCTGAAAAAATATCTTGGAGATATACTCGCAAAAGAAATTATAGAAGAGAATAATGTTGATATGTCTCAACTTATCAAAAGTGACAAATTAGGTGGGGAGGCGCTCAACAAAAAAAGAGCACTTGAAAATAATATAGACATCGCAAGAGAAGAGGTAGCGAGGGCAAAAGATACTGTGGACTGGAGTGAAAAACTTGCAGAGAAAGGATATGTTACAAAAAGTGAACTTGAGGCCGATAAACTTGCACTAAAACAGAAAGAGGTTAAACAGGAACAGGCAGAGCTTGAGTATAACCTGTTTCTTGAATATGAATTCCCTAAAGAAGTAGAAAAACTACTCTCAAACTACAGGGAAGCAAAACTACAATTTGAACGGGTAAAAGATACTGCAAAGGCAAAAATGATTCAGGCAGAGGCAAACCTGAGAAGTAAAAAAGCGTCATACATCCTTAACAAAAATAATATGGAAGATGTTGAAAAGCAGATAGAAAAATGCACAATAAGAGCAACAAGACCCGGCTTTGTTACCTATGCTACAAGTGATAGACCATGGGCAACATCATCTCCCATCCAGCCCGGCACATCTGTAAGACAGTATCAGGAACTCCTGAACCTTCCTGATTTTGACACTATGGGCGTGGAAATAAAAGTTCATGAATCATCTATAAAAAATATACGAGTTGGGCTACCTGCACAAATCAGAATAGATGCGTTTCCTGATGTGGCTTTAACAGGAAAGGTAGTAAAGATATCTGTTATGCCTGACACTACCTTAAAATTTCTAAATCCTGATATAAATGTATATGTTACCCGTATAGCGCTTGATAAAAGTATGAATTTTTTGAAACCAGGTATGAGCGCTAAAGCAGAGGTCTTTATAAAGGAACTGGAAAATGTTCTTGTTATTCCGGTCAATGCTGTCTTTTTTAAGGCAGGCGAGCCATACTGTACGGTTTACAAGGATGGTAATATAACGGACAGGAAGATAACACTGGGTGAAAGCAGTGAGACAATGGTTGAAGTAAAAAGCGGGCTTTCAGAAGGAGAAAAAGTGGTTATTAGACCCGGAGTGGGTATAACATCTGCGATTAAAAAAACTGAGATGGAAGAAAAGGGAACTTTCAAGCAGGAGACATCAGAACCGCAGAAAAATATACAACAACAGCAGCAGATAAGTCCCCCTGTGGTTGAAAATCAGGCGCCCGCTGAAATACCATCTGCGGGTACACCTGCTATGGAAAGAAGAAAACCCACTGGGACACAAAGAGAAAACAGTAATCCAGGCAGAAGACCATCTGAACGTATGGAGTAATAGATGGGAAACAGATACATTCTCAGATTGGAAAATATAAGTAAGACATACACTCTGGGACATATTCAAATTCCTGTATTAAAAAACATCTCACTTGCCATAGAGGAAGGTACGCATATATCACTTATGGGACCATCTGGTAGTGGTAAAACAACTCTTCTTAATATACTCGGATGTCTGGATAGACCAACAGGTGGGAAATACTATATTGACGGGAAAGAGGTTTCATCCTTAAATGATGATGAACTTTCAGAAGTAAGGAGCAAAAAGATTGGTTTTATATTTCAGTCATACAACCTTATTCCGCATCTTACAGTAATAGAAAATATAGGCCTCCCGCTTTTTTATCAGGGGCTTGATGAAGAAACAATAACACATAAAGCAATAGAAATGGCTGAAATTGTTGGGCTTGGAAACAGAATAAGACACAAACCCAGTGAACTTTCAGGCGGACAACAACAACGAGTTGCAATAGCCAGGGCGCTTATAAACAATCCCGCATTCATACTTGCAGATGAGCCAACCGGAAACTTAGATACAAAGACAGGGAAAGAGATTATGGAACTCTTAAAAAAACTGAATGAAGAACAGAAAACAACACTATTTATAGTTACCCATGACAGCAATATAGCCAGTTACGGAAAATTGACTGTAAGAATACTTGACGGTGAGATTGTAAACGGATGAGACACATACAGATACATATATCCCATATAATGAGAGTTGTAAGGGCAGGGTGGAAGAATATCTACCTTCATAAGTTACGTTCATTGCTTACTGCATTGGGTATTATATTTGGTGTCGCGTCTGTTATTGCTATGCTTGCCATTGGAGAAGGAGCCAGTTATGAGGCACGGGAAAAAATAAAAGAACTTGGAAGCAATAACATAATAGTTAAAGCAGTAAAACCACCAACCCCTCCAGGGACACAGCAAACAGTAATGCTTCCTGTCTATGGACTCACACCTGTTGACATAAGAAGGATAGAGATAATCCCTTCTGTTGAAACTGTAGTTCCTACCTGGGAAGATAAAAGAGATGTATGGCATCTTGAAAAAAGTATATCCGCACGTATTGTCGGGACATATCCTGAATATCTTTCTGTAATGAATCTGCAGGTAGTAAAAGGTCGTTTTTTCAATGAGATGGATACAGAACTTATAAAACCATATGTGGTAATAGGTTCTTCAGTAAAAAACCAGTTATTTCCTCTTGAAGAAGCAGTAGGGAAGACCATCAGGATTGGTTCAAACTATTTCACAGTTATAGGAGTTGCTGGAGAAAAAGCCGTCACTTCAGGGGTTGGATTTGAAGCGGAGGATATAAACTTTGATGTATATATGCCACTTACAACCCAGAGAATTTATTATGGAGAATATACAGTGGGCAAAAGAACAGGGGTAGGAATAAGAGGACTTGAAAGGGAGTGGGTTAAATACCACCGTTTTATTATAAAAGTAAAGGATATGGACCAGATAATAACCACTGCTGCAATAGTGGAAGACATCCTGAAGAGAGAGCACAAACAGCAGGACTATGAAATCCTCGTCCCCTTACAACTACTGAAACAGGCAGAACATACAGCAAGGATTTTTAATATAGTCCTCGGTTCCATTGCGGCTATTTCCCTGATTGTCGGTGGAATAGGGATTATGAATATTATGCTTGCCACAGTTACAGAAAGAACCAGAGAGATAGGTATCAGAAGGGCTCTCGGAGCAAAAAGGAAGGACATTATAAAACAGTTCTTAACAGAAGCCGTTATTCTTTCTTCTATCGGTGGTTTTATAGGAATAGTTTTGGGAGTGGTTATTCCAAAGGTTGTCACAAAATTTGCAGGAATGACAACAATTTTAACACCATGGTCAATAATACTTGCTTTTTCCATCTCTGTTGCTGTTGGTATCTCATTTGGGATATATCCTGCAAGAAAAGCCGCATATCTTGACCCCATTCAGGCATTAAGGTATGAATAGGAAGAAGGCAAAAGGAAAAAGTAATAACTCAAAAGTAATAAGTCAAAAGGAATAAGTAATAACTCAAAACTAATAAGTAAGAACTCAAAAGGCAAAAGGAATAACTTAAAAGTCAAAAGTAATAAGTAATAAGTCAAAAGGAATAACTAATAACTCAAAAGTTAAAAGTAATAACTCAAAACTAATAAGTAAGAACTCAAAAGTCAAAAGTAATAAGTTAAAAGGAATAACTCAAAAGTAATAAGGCAAAAGTAATAAGTAAAAAGGCAAAAGTTAAAACTCAAAAGGAAAAGAAGGGTAGGGTGAGGGAAAATTTAAGAAATTTCGCCAAACTGGCTGGTGAACAGATTATAATAAAATCCTTTCTCTTCCATCAATCCTTTATGCGTTCCCTTTTCAATTATTTCGCCCCCTTTGATTACAAGAATTAAATCAGCATTCTTTATTGTATTTAACCGGTGGGCTATTACAAAACTTGTCCTTCCTTTCATCAATGTTACCATACTTCTCTGAATATCCATTTCTGTTTTAGTGTCTATACTGCTTGTTGCTTCATCCAGAATTAAAATCTTCGGGTCAGCCAGCATCGCTCTTGCAATTGCAATAAGCTGTCTCTGTCCCTGGCTCAATTCCTGCGCCCCATCTGAAAGAACTGTATCGTATCCTGCAGGCAGGGTCAAAATAAATTCTTCAGCATTTATTGCCCTGCATACTGCTTCAACCTCTCTGTCAGTCGCCTCCAGTTTTCCATACCTTATATTCTCTCTTACTGACTCCGAGAAAAGGTATGTATCCTGAAGCACAACCCCGAGAATAGACCTTAAACTTTCCTTCTTTATCCTTCTGATATCAATGTTATCAAAGAGAATTTCCCCTTTATCAATCTCGTATAATCGTGCAAGAAGATTTATGAGGGTTGTCTTTCCTGCCCCTGTTGGACCTACAATTGCAATCAATCTGCCAGGCGCAATATGAAAATTTATATTTTTGAGAACATATTTCTCATCTTCATAAGAAAACCAGAGATTTTTGAATTCAAGAGATTGTTTTATATCCTCAATATCTGCTAACCCATCTTCATCTTCTTTTTCCTTCTTTTCCTCTATAATCTCAAAAACCCTTTCCGAACTTGCTATTGCGCCCTGAATAATATTAAACTGGTTCGCAAGCTCATTCAGTGGTCTGGTAAACTGTCTTACATAGTTTATGAAACTTGCTATTGTTCCAATAGTAATTATATTTCTTATAACAAAAACGCCTCCTATGCCACCTATGATGGCAAAACTTATGTTGTTCAGAAAGTTCATAAGTGGCGGTATAATACCGGCTGATTTCTGTGCCATAATCCCGTAATCTCTCAGTTCAGAGTTCTTTTCCTCAAACCTTCTTATTTCCTTTTCCTCCATACCAAAAATCTTTATTATTTTCAAACCACTAATATCTTCTTCCACGAGCCCGTTAACCTCACCAAGTTTTGTCTGCTGAAGAGAAAAGTACTTCCTTGTCTTTGCAGATATAAATTTTGTGGTAATAGCCATAAGGGGAATTAACATAATACTGAATAATGTAAGAACAGGACTTAAAACAACCATCATTATAATTGTACCTATGAGCATAATTATTCCTGAAAAGAACTGAACTATCGCAGTTGAAATACTTGTGTTTATCATATCTATATCATTTGTCATTCTGCTCATTATGTCCCCGATAGGTCTTTTATCAATAACCTTGAGGGAAAGTTTATGGAGACAGTCAAATACATCCTCCCTGAGGTCAAAACCCACTCTCTGGGATATATTTGCCATTGTAATACCCTGGATATATAAAAGGATGGAATTAAAGATGTATATGGTCAGCATAAAAAGAAGAAATCTCCCGAACCCCGAGATAGCCCTCGGTATTATATAATTATCAATTCCTTTTCCTATCAGATATGGTCCTAAAAGTGAAAGGACTGAACTTCCGATTGCACAGGTAAATGTAAGAAAAAGATATAATCTGTACTTACCCAGATACTTAATAAGTTTTTTCAGTGTTTTTGTTGTTTCTTTTGGCTTTTCAGAAGGTAGATGCATATGCCTGCCCGGACCTGGTGGACCAAAAAATGGTCCATGAGACAATCTCATCCTCTGGTGTTCCTGAAATCTATCCCTTTCAGACATTTAACCGTTCTCCTATCTGGGACTCATATATCTCTCTATAAACATCGCATTCATCAATAAGTTGCCTGTGGCTTCCAATCCCTATAATTTGCCCTTTCTCAAGGACTATGACTTTATCTGCTTCCATAACTGTAAATATCCTCGGAGTAACAATAATTTTTGTGCAATCCTTTAATCTATCCTTCAAATTCCTTAATATCCGCTTTTCCGTTATGAAGTCCACTGAACTTGTACAATCATCAAAAATAATAATCTTTGGCTTTCTGACAATTGCCCTCGCTATTGTTAATCGCTGTTTCTGCCCTCCTGATAGATTTACACCTTTCTGTCCTATAAATGTGTCAAGCCCCTCAGGAAGTTTCATAACAAAGCCATAAATCTCTGCTATTTTCAGAGCTTCTTCTATTTCTGCATCCGATGCATATTCATCTGCCCATTGCATAATTTCCCTTATAGTCCCTGAAAATATCATTACCTCCTGTGTAACAACACCCATATGTTTCTTCAATATATAAGGGTCAATACCCTTCATACTTATTCCATCTATCAGAATATCTCCAGAAATTGGTTCATATAAACCAGCAATCAGGTTTAAAATGGTGGTTTTTCCTGAACCTGTAATTCCGATTATTCCTGCTGTTTCCCCCTCATCTATTGAAAACGAAATATTCTGTAGAAAAGGAGCATTCTCTGTTTCTCTATAACTGAAAAAAACATTTTTGAACTCTATCTTTCCTTTTATAGAAACCATAGAATAAAATTTTTCTTTTCTGTCTGGTTCTTTCATCTTCAGGACTTCATTAATTCTTTCCACAGAAGCACCTGCTCTTGATATAAATATAAACAAATTACTTATCATCATAAGGGACATAAGAATTATCATCAGATAATTGATAAACGCCATTATCTCACCCACCATAATTTCATTGTTTATTGACATCCTGCCACCAAACCATAGAACAGCAATTATGCTTAAATTTACAATAATCATAACAATCGGACCGATTTTAACAATAAGATTAATTGCACTCAGAGATGCATCAACCAATTCCTTATTTGCATTTTCAAAACGGTTTTTCTCATAGCAGGTCCTGTTAAAAATTCTTATTACCCTTATACCTGCGAGGTTTTCTCTGATTATAAGATTAATCCTGTCTATCTTTTTCTGCATAGCGGTAAATAAAGAGAAACTCTTCCCTGTAATAAAATAGAAAATAAAAAGAAGCAGTGGGATTACAATAAAAATTATCAGGGAAAGTTTAAGGTTTATAAGAAAAGCCATAATAATTCCACCGGCGCATAGAAAAGGTGCTCTAACAAGCATCCTTAAAGAGATAAGAACAAGTTGCTGTGCCTGAGACACATCATTTGTCAATCTTGTTATGAGGGAGGATGGTGAAAATATACTGATATCTTTAAACTGTGAACTCTGAATTTTTTTAAAAATGGCTTTTCTTAAATCATGTCCGAAATTCTGACTTGCGATACTTGAAAATATTGTACATCCAATGCCACCGACCAAACCAGCAATTGCAATTCCAAGCATTGAAAATCCGGTATGTATTATAAATTTTAAATTTCCCTTTATTATCCCTTCATCAACAATATGAGCAAGAAGTTTAGGTTGCAGTAGGTCCATTGCCACTTCAAAAATCATAAAGAGAGGGGCAAGAATAACCGCTTTTTTATATGGCTTCAGATACTCAAAAAAAATGTCAAAATCCCATTTCCTGAAATTTTTATTTCTCATTATAGTAGAAGTTCCGTGAATATTTACTGAAACACGTAAATATAAAGGTAAAAGGAGTTTTCGCTACCTCTTTTTTCTCTTATATGGCTGTATTTTCTGATGTTTTAGATAATTTCTGGTGAGTTCTTCCAGCCGTTTAGAAACCAGATAGTTAACAGTGCCTTCTGGATAATTTCCTTTTTTGTCTTTTTCCCCTGCAGGAATTCCTGTAAGAATTTCTATTCCTTCATCTATAGTGTTCACAGCCCATATATGAAATTTCCCCTTTTTCACTGCATCTATAACCTCATCCTTCAGCATAAGATGCCTTACGTTTGAAAGGGGAATAATAACACCCTGATTACCTGTCAGCCCTTTTATCTTACAGGTATGATAGAACCCTTCTATTTTTTCATTAACACCTCCTATGGGCTGAACCTCCCCTTTCTGGTTTACTGACCCTGTTACCGCTATACCCTGCTTTATAGGAAGCCCTGATAATGCAGAAATCAATGCATAAAGTTCGGCAGAAGAAGCACTATCTCCTTCAATTTCCTCATAGAGTTGTTCAAAACACAGGGTAGCACTGAAGATAAGTGGCTTATCCACACCATATTTTTCTCCCATATAGCCAGTAAGAATTAAAAATCCTTTATTATGTATGGTCCCTGAAAGTTTTACTTCCCTGTCTATATTTATCATTCCACCTCTTCCTGTATAAACCCTTGCTGTTATTTTTGATGGCTTCCCAAATGAGTAATCCCCGAGAGTTAATACAGAAAGCCCGTTTATCTGTCCTGGCACTTCACCTTCAGTATCCACCATAATAGTGCCTTCTTTAATAAGTTCCTCTATACGTTTTTCTATAAGGTTTGCCCTGAAGACCTTTTCTTCCAATGCCTTTTTTACATTCTCCGCTTTTACAATAGAAGAATTTTCTGATATAGCCCAGAAGTTTGCTTCTCTTATAATGTCGGCTATCTCACTGAATCTTGTTGTCAGTTTATTCTGGTCTTCGGCAATTCTGGCTCCGTATTCAATTATCTCTGCAGCAGATTCTTTATCAAAAGGGAGTAGATTTTCTTCCTTACAGATTTTGCTTATAAAAGCAAAGTAGTTTTCAACCCCTTCCTTATCTCTGTCCATAATGGTGCTGAAGTCCGCCTTAACCTTAAATAGTTTTTTAAAGTCCTCATCATAAGTGAAAAGGAGGTAATAAAAAAGAGGATTACCTATGAGGATAACTTTAATATCAAGAGGTATGGGCTGTGGCCTCAATGTGGGTGTATTGATAAGACGGTATTGTTCATTAAGGTCCTCTATCATAATCTCCTTATTCTTTATAGCCCTTTTCAGTGTTTCCCATGAAAAATAATTTTTAAGCACGTCCAGTACCTGAATTATTAAATAGCCACCATTGGCTTTATGAAGGGAGCCTGGCTTTATCATAGTAAAATCCGTCACCATTGCTCCATACTGCGGGCGGTATTCTATCCTTCCGCTGAGATTATAGGATGTTGGATTTGTCTCTTTAACCACAGGTGCACCTTGAAGACAGGAGTTATCTATCAAAACATTTACTTCATATTTATAAAGAGCAGATGGTTTTTCAGGAAGTTTTATTCCCGGCAGTATCTCTATCTCCCTCTTTTCTTTGAAACTATCTGCATTTTCTATCATATCCTTTTCTACATCACCAAGATATTTTGAAATCTCAGGAAAATTTTTGTACTTTTCTTTTAGTTCCTCTATTCTCGGACTTATAGTGGCTTTTGCTGTCTCCGTTTCAAGGTTAGCCAGTTTCTTCTGTGCATCCTTTTCCAGTTTTCTGATTTCCCGGGAGATCTGGTTAAAGTGTTCGTATAACATCTCCTGTTTCTTCTTTATTTCATCTTTCGCGGATTCTGTTAACTTCTCAATATCCTCTTCCTCAAGTGGTTTGCCTTCAATAGCAGGAACCATCACTATACCGGTGGGTGTCTTTTTAATCTGAAAGTTTGCTGCTTTTGCAGAATTTTCAAATTCTTCCAGAAGTTCGTTCTTTTTATTCTGGAATTCTTTTATTATCTGATTCTTATGCTCTTCATATAGCTGACTTTCAAGTTCTTTTGGAAGTTCTACCTGCAGTTCCTTTACAAGTTCTTCCATATCTTTTCTGAAAGAAACTGCCATACCAGCAGGTAATCTTAAAGCCACAGGGTTATCAGGATTTGAAAAATTATACACATAACACCAGTCATCCGGGACATTCTGCCCTTTGGCTGTTTTTCTTACCGCCTGTTCAACAGAGGTGGTCTTGCCTGTTCCCGAAATCCCTGCAACAAATATGTTGTACCCATCACTCCTTATCTTCAAACCAAACTCAAGTGCCTTTTTTGCTCTTTCCTGACCTATTAATCCTTCAAGAGGTTTTATCTCTTCTGTTGTGGTAAACTTTAAATCTTCTAAATTACACTCCTTCTTCAATTTCTCAACAGGCACTTTATACTTTTCCATATATTTATTCTCCTTATAATTGAAAATGCCTTATAAATCTGTATAATTATTATAGGGGGTTAACCAAAAAAGTCAAACAGAATAAACACTGAGTCAACCTCGTTGACAGAAAGGCATAAAGCAAAAATTTCTCAGCGATACTTCTTCCAGAACCTGCTCATTTCAACAAGAACTAAGGTGGACAGGATAAGCGTAAATGGAAATCCGCAGTTTTAACTTATTACTTTTGACTTTTGACTTTTTACTTTTGACTTATTACTTTTGACTTTTGACTTATTACTTTTTACTTTTGACTTTTAACTTTTTACTTTTGACTTATTACTTATTACTTTTGACTTATGTCAAAAAAACATAATATCCCAACGGAAACAATAAAAAGGACAATAGCATATCTCCGTTATCTGGAAAGGGAGAAACAAAAAGGCAGGACAATAATATCATCTAAAGAAATAACATCCCTGCTCAATATACCTCCTGAACAATTCAGAAAAGACCTTTCCTTTTTCGGTGAATTCGGTAAAAGAGGTGTTGGTTATAATGTGGACAAACTTATTGAAACACTTAAAGAACTGCTTGGACTGGACAGAAAAGTTAAGGCGATAGTGGTAGGGGCTGGACGACTGGGAACAGCACTTGTGCAGTATCCCGGATTTTTAGAAATTAACGTTGAGATTATAGGTGCTTTTGATAATGACCCTGAAAAGATAGGGCAATCAATTAAAGGGATAGGTATCTATGATATAAAAAATATGAAAAAATTCATTATTAAAAATAATGTAAAGATTGCTCTTCTCTGTGTTCCCGCTAATTCAGCACAGGATACCGCTAATATCCTTGTAGAGGCAGGCATAAAAAGCATACTCAACTTTGCGCCTGTTGTATTAATTCTTCCCGAAGAAATTAATGTCGCAAATGTGGATATGGCTTCTGAAATAGGCAGCATTATCTACAGGATGAAAGAAACCTCTCAGTAGGATATATTTATTTTCTTTGCAGACCTTATTGCATCCTTCACAGAGCAGTTCCACCCGACAAGAAGTCCAGTAGCACCAATGATAATAAGGACTATCGGTGTTGCAGGTTTTTTCTCTTTTGGTTGCTTGGAAGAAGCGGCATCCTCCGTTGCTTTTTCCGTTGCTTCTTCTGTTGCTTCTTCAACAACCACTCCTTCTTCCGTCATTTCAACCGGTTCTGACTGTTCTATAACTGCTACTGGTTTTCCTTTTGTCGGCATGCCTTTAATCTGAAAATAGATTCCGGCACTTAATAATATAATCCCTATGAGAACCATACTCATAAATAACGATGCCTTCCCAACCTGTCCATTGTATATTTGCCCGAGCCCAGGGCATACGCTTGAAAGAACCCCTGCAATGCCGGATGATTTCTGTTCAAACCTGAGCCGTATCTTTGTTCTTATCTCCTCTTCCTCTTCAATTTTTTTCTTTTCTTCCTCATTCAGTAAAGTCATAATCCCTCCCTGTCTACTGGTACTCCCATTTCTTATTTTTTATTTTTTCAAATATCTCAGGAAGTATTTTGTAATTTTTATTGATAGGAAGAAATATCATAAATAAGTCAATGGATTCTCCCTTCTTCAATTGTTTCTTCGGTGGCACACTGTTAAGAAAGATAAAATCCTCACCTCTACCAAGAATAGCAGAAGGGGCAATAAGTCCTCCCCCTGTTCCATCCCCTGTATTAGCAAATATCCAGTTCGCATGCCCTATCTTCGTTTTCTTTGTTTTAACAAGTTTAAATGTTTTTATCTCACCCTTAACAGGAATTGTATAGTATTTAAATACATCCTGCTGGGAATCAAGAGCCCAGTTAATGGCACATTCACTTGTACCGCTTCCTGTATATACAAACTTAGAATATATAGCAAGGAAGGGAAATCCCTGCTATATCTCAAGAAATAATACCAGTTCATAGTCCTTGTAGATATTGTTTTTCTCATCGGAAAGAAAATATGTTGCCTTTACAACTTTTCTGTCCGCCTGGTCAACAAGCACTTTGATTTCTTTTGTCTTACTGACTGTGAGGTCTCTTTTTAAAGTGCTATCCTGAGCTGCAAAATAAAGCATACTTCCACCGCTGACAATACTTACTGGCTGGACAAGAAATATATTACCCTCAGTCATAAAAAATACATCTTCTCCCTGTACCTTATATTCAAATCTTGGAACTGCGGAATATAGCGGGGAAAGAAACAGGATGATTATAAAACCGAAAAAAGTCATTTTTCTTACCATTTTTTTGCCTCCTTTTTGTATATTGTAATGTTTAGTTTTATTCCCTGTCAAGTTAATGTAAAACTCTTCCTGCTTCCTATTGTTTCTTTTACCAAAAAATTATAAAATCAGAAAACGGGAGGACATAATGTTATCAAGATTCTTTAGATTTAACGAGCACGGAACAGACATAAAAACAGAGACAATAGCAGGACTCACTACCTTTATGGCAATGGCTTATATCATAGTTGTTCAGCCATCAGTCCTTTCTCAGGCAGGTATGGACTTCGGTGCTGTAATGGTAGCGACCTGTCTTTCTTCAGCAATAGCAACAATACTTATGGGCCTTTATGCCGGTTATCCTATAGCACTTGCCCCTGGTATGGGGCAGAACTTTTATTTTGCCTTCACAGTTATCCTCGGTATGGGCATTGCCTGGCAATCAGCATTAGGCGCTGTTTTTATATCAGGTGTTATCTTCATCATACTTTCTCTCTGGCGCGTGCGTGAAAAACTTATAGAAGCAATCCCTGAATCACTTCAGTGTGGAATAGCAGCAGGAATAGGGCTCTTCATTGCTTTCATAGGCCTTTTACAGGCAGGTATTATTGAAAAAGGCGGACTTGTCCTTATCCTGGGCAACTTCCACAAAAAAGAGGTTCTCCTTTCAATAGTAGGACTTCTTATAACAGGCATACTGGTTTCCAGAAAAATAAAAGGGAGTATCCTTCTCGGTATGATAATTACAGGTCTTATCGGCATCTCTCTTGGAATAGTTGAATATCAGGGCATTGCAGGGAAGATACCATCCATAACCCCCACATTTATGCAACTTGACATAGTCGGAGCAATCAAATACGGAATTTTCACTGTCATCTTCGTCTTCCTCTTTATGGATGTCTTTGATACTGTGGGAACCGTTATTGGTATAGGGCAGGCAGGTGGATTTATGAAAGATGGAAAACTTCCCCGGGCAAACAGAGTCCTCTTTTCTGATGCAGTTGGAACTGTTGTGGGTGCGATGCTTGGAACATCCACAGTTACAAGTTATATAGAAAGTGCCGCAGGTGTATCATCGGGAGCGAAAACTGGTTTTGCCTCTGTAATAACAGCCATCTGCTTCCTCTTTGCACTATTCTTCTATCCCTTTGTAAGAATGATAGGCACAGGAATTCCAGGCGAAGGCGGAATAACACTCTATCCAGTTACAGCACCCGCACTTATCATAATAGGCAGTTTAATAATGACAACCGTTAGAAAGATAAAGTGGGAAGACCACACAGAAAGTATCCCCGCATTTCTTACACTTTTAGGAATCCCGCTTACATATAACATAGGCGATGGAATGGCGCTTGGCTTTATCTCCTATGTCTTTTTGAAGATATGTTCAGGGAAGCACAGAGAACTTAAGTGGGTATTGATAACCATAGCAATCCTTTTCATCTTCAAGTATGCATTTCTTTTAAAATAACCTAAATCCTTTTGTATCTCTTTCCTATCTCTCTTAAAATATCAAGGTTTCTTCTATCCATCTCTATATCTTCCTTTGGCGTCTCAATAATAAACGGCAGTGTCCCCAGATATTCATCCCTTATCAGGAGTTCAAATGTTTCCTCGCCGAGATATCCCTTTCCAATATGCTGATGCCTGTCAAGATGTGAACCACGAGGTGAAGGAGAATCATTTGAATGAATAATGAATATACTTCCTGGATAAGATACCTTCTTAATTATATCAATCATTTCATAAAGTATATCTTTTTCTCTTATATCATATCCTGCCTGAAAACTATGTGCAGTATCAAGGCATAAACCTATCTTTTTACCATACCTTTCAAATATATACTCAAACTCCTCCCATCTTCCTCCTACTGTATTTCCCTGTCCAGCGGTATTCTCAAGCAATATCTTAACCTCGCTGTTGATAAATGGTTTAAGATTTTCCGTAAGAATTTTAATCCCTG
>Ga0116166_1001603_pt1 | contig 20028 bp, 15 predicted proteins | sample AD_JPNMR2_MetaG_FD_89884 | JGI IMG/M metagenome (GOLD analysis project Ga0116166, IMG submission 89884) | Active sludge microbial communities of municipal wastewater-treating anaerobic digesters from Japan - AD_JPNMR2_MetaG | ecosystem: Engineered > Bioreactor > Anaerobic > Digestate | place...
TTCGGAGGTAAGGTTGACTTCAGGGCGGAGAGGATGTACAAATCCTTCAATATAACTAAAGACGCCCCGATCATGGGTATCCTTGAAAGGGCGGCTGAAAATGCCGGTATAAGTCTGATCGCTGAGGAAACGGGCGGCGGAAGCGATACGAACATTTTCAATGAGAAAGGTATCGAATCTGTGGCTGTCAGTTCAGGGATGCAGAAGGTGCACAGCACCGAGGAATGCATATCGATAAATGACATGGTAAAAGCCGCCGAATTTGTGGTTTCCATAATACGCAGTGTTTCGTAAACGGCGAATGTTGGTATATTGACTTTATACAATGACCGGGAACAATGACTGGAGTGCATTTAAATATGGAGTTTTCGGAAATAACGCTGAACAGCAAGCATCTGTTCGACCAATATATAAAGAAACATAAGCCTGAGATATCCGAACTGACGTTTACCAACTTTTTTGCGTGGAGATATTACTACAGGTTCAGGTACGCGGTCGTATCAGACCTTCTGTGTGTCATAGCGGCTCCGGCCAAAAAACAGCCTTTTGCGATGATGCCCATTGGAGATGTCGACGAAAGGAATTTCGAAGAAGCATATAACGCGATCAGGAGCTATTTTGCAGAAAGGGGCTGGAAACTATGTTTCGGCAGGATCACCCGGGACGAACTGGCATATTTCAGGGACAAGGTGGCAGATGAAGCCTCCATCGTTTATGACAGGGACAACAGCGATTACCTGTATAATACCAGGGACCTGGCCGAGCTGAAGGGGAAGAAATACGACGGCAAGCGAAACCATATCAGCAGGTTCATGAGGGAGCACACTTTTGAATACGTGCCTCTTGAGTGCGGACTGCTGGACGAATGTGCCAGGATCATGGAGGAATGGTGCAGGGATAAGGACTGCAGCTGCCAGGACGGCGATTACTGCGAACGCAATGCCAACCTTGAGATACTTAGGCATTTCAAAACTTTGGGCTGCAAGGGTGCGTTGATCAAAGTGGACGGTGAGTTCGCGGCGTTCACGGTGGGCGAGATGCTCAATGAAGATACCGCCGTGATCCATATAGAAAAGGCCAGAAGCTCTATAAACGGCCTTTATACTGTCATAAACCAGCAGTTTGTACAGCGTGAGTGGAGCAGCACTGCATATATAAACAGGGAACAGGATCTGGGCCTTGAAGGGATGAGGAAAGCCAAGCTTTCATATCACCCCGTGACGCTTGTCGAAAAGTTCAACGTATATCCTGTATGAACGGCGTCAGCCTGGCTGCAGTAACGGGCGGAAGTTTGGCACCGGACCCACGGCCATTCTGCGGGCGTATACTTCGGGCGTATACTTTCGTACGATACAGGAGAACATATTGTTGATTGCAGGCATCCTGCGGAACTGTTGAAAACATGGCATCACGACTTTGTTAAAAATTTAATTATTTTTGGCTCAAGGTATTGAAAAACTATATCAAATAATATAAAATAGTTGTGATTTTGGAAAGTAATAACCATAATTTATATAGGAGGTAAGAGGAAATGGCAATAAAAATAGGTATCAACGGTTTCGGAAGAATCGGACGTCTCGTATTCAGAGCTGCGGTCGACAATCCTGAAGTTGAGGTAAGAGGGATAAATGACCCGTTCATCGATCTCGATTACATGGTATATATGCTCAAGTATGATTCGGTCCATGGCCATTTCAAGGGCGAGGTCCATACCGAGGGCGACAAGCTGGTCGTTAACGGCAAGAAGATCTCGGTCTACGCGTCCATGAATCCCGACGAGATCCCCTGGAGCGAATGCGGTGCTGAATACATAGTTGAGTCTACAGGCGTGTTCCTGACAACTGAAAAAGCATCGGCTCACTTCAAGGGCGGCGCAAAGAAAGTCGTCATCACCGCGCCGGCAAAGGACGACACCCCGATGTTCGTTATGGGCGTAAACAACGACAAGTACACGAAGGATATGAAGATAGTATCCAACGCATCCTGCACCACGAACTGTCTGGCGCCTCTTGCAAAGGTCATCCATGACAACTTCGGCATAGTTGAAGGTCTAATGACGACAGTTCACTCGATCACCGCAACCCAGAAGACAGTTGACGGTCCTTCAAAGAAAGACTGGAGAGGCGGCCGTGCTGCTGCACACAACATCATTCCTTCTTCGACCGGCGCTGCAAAGGCAGTCGGAAAGGTCATCCCCGAACTGAAAGGCAAGCTGACAGGCATGTCGTTCAGGGTCCCGACCCTCGATGTATCGGTAGTCGACCTCACATGCCGTCTCGAGAAGCCTGCAACATACGATGAGATCAAGGAAGCTGTCAAGAAGGCTTCCGAGGGCGAACTCAAGGGTATCCTCGGATATACCGAAGACGACGTCGTTTCATCGGACTTCATCGGAGATCCCCGTACATCGATCTTCGATGCAAAAGCAGGAATCTCTCTCAATGACCACTTTGTAAAGCTCGTTTCATGGTATGACAATGAGTGGGGCTATTCGAACAAGGTCCTCGATCTCATCATGCACATGGCGAAAGTCGATGCACAATAATGCTTGATCGTTAAGGACTGATCAGGGCCCGCTCTTGCCCTTACCTTAAGTGAGTGGTCAAAGGGTGGGCCTTTTGATTATGACGGATGCGGAGAAACAGCCGCGAATCGAAGTTCGAAAGGGTGGATTGTATGGCATTGTACAATAAGAAGACGATCGAAGACATAGACGTAAGAGGCAAAAAAGTCATCGTCAGGGTCGACTTCAACGTACCTCTGGACGAAAATCGCAACATAACCGATGACAAGAGGATCAGGGCGGCACTTCCGACCATTAAATACCTTGTCGACAATAAAGCAAAGACTATACTGGTTTCCCATCTCGGAAGGCCGAAAGAAGGACCGGAAGAGAAATACAGCATGAAGCCGACAGCCGTAAGGCTTGGCGAATTGCTTGGACAGCCGGTCATCATGGCAAACGATGTCATAGGGCCTGACGCAAAGGCGAAGGCAGCAGCGCTGAAGGAAGGAGAAGTGCTGATGCTGGAGAATGTCAGGTTCCATAAAGAGGAGACAAAGAACGATCCTGCATTTGCAAAGGAACTTGCATCACTTGCAGAAATCTATGTAAACGACGCTTTTGGTACCGCACACAGGGCACATGCCTCCACGGCGGGCCTGGCCGATTATCTCCCGGCCGTATGCGGATACCTGATCCAGAAGGAAATCGAAATTATGGGCAAAGCCCTCTCCAATCCTGAAAGGCCTTTCGTGGCCATACTTGGCGGTGCGAAAGTATCCGACAAGATAAGCGTAATAGAGAACCTTATCGATAAAGTTGATACGCTGATCATCGGCGGCGGAATGGCTTATACATTCCTCAAGGCAAAGGGTTACAAGATAGGCGATTCCATTTGCGAGGACGACAAGCTGGATCTGGCAAAGAGCCTGATGGAAAAAGCCGAGCAGAAGGGAGTCAAGCTGTTGCTCCCGATTGGCAGCATAGTCGGTAAGGAATTCAAACCGGACACCGAGTACAAGTACGTACCTTCCGACGATATGCCTGACGGCTGGATGGGCATGGATATAGGCTCGCAGACCATCGAATACTTCTCGAAAGAGATCAGAAAGGCAAAGACCATCGTATGGAACGGTCCCATGGGCGTATTCGAGTTCGAGAACTTCGCAAACGGTACCAGGGAGATAGCAAGGGCTGTCGCCGAGTCCGGAGCCGTTTCGATTGTCGGCGGCGGCGATTCCGCAGCTGCGATCGAACAGCTTGGCTTTGCCGATAAGATCACCCATATCTCAACAGGCGGAGGAGCATCGCTGGAATTCCTCGAAGGAAAAGTACTTCCCGGAATTGCAGTCCTGATGGATAAGAACCCGCGAAAAAAAGTGATAGCCGGCAACTGGAAAATGAATAAAACTGCGAAAGAGGCAGCAGAGTTCGTTAAGGCTCTGATACCGAGAGTAGCAGATGTTCAGGCAGACGTAGTTGTCGGCGCGCCATTCGTATGTCTGCCGGATGTTGTTAAAGCCGCTGCAGGATCGAATATCAAGGTCGCAGCTCAGAACATGCACTGGGAAGAAAAAGGAGCATTCACCGGTGAGGTTTCGGGCCTGATGCTTAAGGATCTTGGCGTGGAATATGTCATCATAGGCCATTCCGAGAGGAGACAGTATTTTGCCGAAACCGACGAGACAGTCAACAGGAAGGTCCATGCAGCACTCAAATACGGACTCAAACCCATCGTTTGTGTCGGTGAGTCGCTGACACAGAGGGAGCAGGGAGTCACAGCCGAGCTTGTAAGCTACCAGGTCAAGATCGCTCTCCTCGGGCTCACGGCCGAACAGGTCAAAGACGTTATAATAGCTTATGAGCCCATCTGGGCAATCGGTACCGGGAAGACGGCGACGAATGAGCAGGCAAATGAGGTTTGCATAATCATCAGGAACACCATAAAGAGCCTCTATGGAGAAGAGACTGCTGAAGCGATCCGCATCCAGTATGGCGGAAGCGTCACTGCTGCCAATGCGGAAGGCCTCTTCAGCATGTCGGACATCGACGGCGGCCTTGTTGGCGGTGCAAGCCTCAAGCTTGACGACTTCGAAAAGATAGTCAAGTCATAATGGACAAGGACAGGTATTCTTCCGGGCAGTGATCCGGTAAACGGCTTTACAGGAGCATACCTGGCAATGGACGATCAAAAGGCTGTCTGAACGGACAGCCTTTTTGAGATTTTATACAGGCCGTAACACAAGGAGTGGATCATATATGAAAAATAAATTGGTAACATTGATCATACTGGACGGATTCGGGATCAACGAACGAAAAGAAGGCAACGCTGTAGCGGCGGCATACAAGCCTAACCTGGACCGTTACATGAAGGAATATCCGAACACCATCATACATACGAGCGGTCTTGATGTAGGCCTTCCCAGGGGGCAGATGGGCAATTCCGAGGTCGGGCATACGAATATCGGCGCCGGCAGGATAGTCTACCAGGAACTGACGAGGATCACCAAGTCCATCGAGGACGGCGATTTCTTTGAAAAGAAAGAACTCGTCGACGCCATGGAGAACTGCAGGAAGAACGGCACGAAGCTGCACCTGTACGGGCTGGTGTCCGACGGAGGCGTACACAGCCATAATACTCATTTGTATGCGCTGGTCGAGATGGCTAAGAGATTCGGCCTGAAAGATGTGTTCGTGCACTGCTTCTTCGACGGCAGGGACGTGCCGCCGGACAGCGCAAAGGATTATGTTGCGGAACTCGAAGCCAAACTGAAGGAGATAGGCGTAGGAAAGATAGCCAGCGTAATGGGCAGATATTATGCCATGGACAGGGACAACCGCTGGGAAAGGGTCAAGCTGGCATACGACGCGATGGTGCTTGGCCAGGGCCTGACAGCGGAGTCGGCGGCGGAAGCCGTTGCGGCATCTTACGGACGCGAGGAGTTCGACGAATTCGTCAAGCCCACGGTCATTCTGACAGACGGAAAGCCGACAGCCACCATAGGAGAGAATGACTCGATAATATTCTTCAATTTCAGGCCCGACAGGGCAAGAGAAATAACCAGGGCATTTGTGGACCCTGAATTCAAAGGTTTTGAAAGGGCCAAAGGGTTCTTCCCTGTCCACTATGTCTGCATGACCCAGTATGACAAAACCATGCCGAACGTGACAGTGGCATTCAAGCCGGAGTCGCTGACCAACACATTCGGTGAATATATCAGCAAAAATGGGCTCAGGCAGCTCAGGATAGCTGAAACCGAGAAGTATGCCCATGTCACGTTCTTCTTCAACGGCGGGACCGAAACGATGTATGAAGGCGAGGACAGGTGCCTGATACCGTCGCCGAAGGTGCCCACATACGACATGAAGCCTGAGATGAGCGCATACGAGGTTACGGAAGAAGTACTGAAGAGGATCGACTCAAGGCAGTATGACGTGATCATACTGAACTTCGCAAACTGCGACATGGTAGGCCATACCGGGGTATTTGAGGCTGCAAAGGCGGCAGTGGAAGCCATCGACAAATGCGTCGGAAGGATAGTCGATGCTGTCAGGGCCCAGGATGGTATCGTCCTTATAACCGCGGACCATGGAAATGCCGAGCAGATGATCGACTACGAGACCGGCGGCCCGTACACGGCCCACACCACCAACGTGGTGCCGCTGATAGGCATCGGCATCGGCGGCAGGCAGCTTAAGGAAGGCCGCCTGGCGGACCTTGCACCGACGATGCTGGAACTGCTGGGCTTCGAGAAGCCGGTAGAAATGACGGGCGAGTCGCTGTTAAGGTAAGGGGAGAATAAGGAAAGGGGACACTTCTCTGCTGGAAGATGGGCTTTGATAGTAGAGAAATGTCCCCTTAATTTATAGGGGTATTTCTCTGTGGAAGAGGAATGTCCCCTTTTGATCATCTTAACCCGACACGCCTCAGTAAAGGGACAGCCTCTGCGGGAAGAGGTAAAGCCCTTTTTGATCAGGTAAGGCGAATAAGGAAAGGAGACACTTCTCTGCTGGAAGATGAGCTTCGATAGCAGAGAAATGTCCCCTTAATATATAGGGGAATTCCTCTGTCTTTCATCCTGCTGTAAAGGTTTTTGCGGGAAATAACCCGGGAAATAACGGGTTGGTGTGAAAAAATTTCGTTTATGGGCGCGACTAGGCAGACATAATAAGGGATACGACGTGTTATGTAACTTAAGTATGGACTATTTACAATAAAATCGCGCCAAAAGCGCACATAAGTGAAAAAATTGCACAGTTATCGGTGATTTTCCGGTCAAAACGAAGATAACGGACCTGCTATATGTCATCCAGAATTTTTAATGATTGGAATGAGAATATATGACCAAAGAGAATGGAAAACTATTTTGCTTCCATTCAAAGGGAAAATAATATATGACGGTTTTATAAGTTCTATACAGGTAAGATTCGGTGAAGGTGCAAAATCATTAATTCGCAGGACATACGAAGAATCGCTGGAATACGGAATTATAGCAAGTTTGGAATAAGGAACAGTGGAGTAAGGCAATTGGTAAAAGTTCAGCAATTGTGATGGACGAACCCTTATTTGCGCTTGATCCCATCTGTGAGTATGAATAGTCTCTCTACCACCAAGGATGCAGACGTAAATTCTATATAAAAGAACGGAATGCTTAGGTAACCGCAGGGACGGTTCTGCTGGTTATATAGGTTGCCAAAGTTATTCTGAACTTCTGTGGACGATACCTTCAAACTTACCACTCCTTTCGATATTGGCTGTATTATATAGTATTCTCGACAAAGATACCTGTTTTTAATTTTTATGCGGATATCGCATTTCAGGCATCCGATCAAAAATCCTGCATGTTTCAAATATTGTTTTGAATTAACTTACCAGGAAGTATATGATTTATATGTACGAAAATCCAACATTTCGCAGCTATGGCTGGACTGGTGAAGAGACAGATTTTGCGTAACGGAGGAGTATTGCATTATGATCCCGACAAGGAAAGAAGCTGAAGAACTGCTGGAAATCGTGTCCCGACAAAACGTCGTATTCTAAAACATGACTTTTGGATTCAAAAGATATATATTACTTGCTGAAAGGAGGCGGATGGAGTGAACTGGATACAATGCTTATCGAAAAGCATTCGATACATTGAAGATCATTTGACTGATAACATAAGCATTGACGAAATATCGAACCAGGCTTATACATCAAGCTCCCATTTCCAACTGCTTTTTCATCTGGTATTTGGCGTAACGGTGGGCGAATATATCAGAAACCGCCGTTTGACCTCAGCAGCGCTGGATCTGCTGAAACCAGGAAGTAAAATAATCGATATCGCAATGCGTTATCAGTACGATACCCAGGAAAGCTTTTCCAAGGCGTTCACACGGTTTCATGGTTTCCCTCCGTCAAAGGTGCAGCCTGGCAAAATCAGGATGTTCCGCCCTTTCACAATAAAAATAACCGTACAGGGAGGCTTTGAAATGTCTCGCTCATTCATTGATGAATTTTATTGGACCGACTTCAAAAATCAAAAAGACGAATCGCTGTCTGGTACTGAAAAATATCAAAGGATCGTAAACTGGGCGGTTAAGGCAAGAGTACATAATCCGAACGTTTTCGATGCCCTGACCGAATGGATCCTTGACGATTCCGAATGGACCGATGACAAGCTGGCGGAGAATGAACAGATCCTGATGCAGGGCATACTTGCACGATTCAGGAGTCAGAATGCACAGCTCCGGGCATACCTGAAAGATATCGAGCCAGGGATCGTTAATGAAGCCGTATTCAATGCGTTGGACAGGTTTGATGACGAGCTGTCGGGCAAAACTAATGAAAACCATCTTCGGGACGTGGTATCAAAAATGTTTACGGATTTCTCGGTCATGCGTGACCGTAAGATACGCGAGCAAATCGCGGGAGGCAAAACAGGCCCTGAAGGAGTAGACAGTGTTGATGTTTTCGGTTATGTAAACTTGCTGAAAACCTGTGATGCAAGAGTACAATGGACACTTTTCATGCCCGGTGCGGTGGAAAAGCAACTGGAAGGCTTCAAGGTCGAGAAATTCGAATATATAAAGATGCCCGCCCTGAGGTTCATCGGGAAAGAAAGCCGTGAAAGTGACGGCCGGGATACTGTCGAGGACCTTAAGAAAATTTTCGGTGTCCTGGATACCATGAGCGAATACAAATCAGGCTTTGACTATGATGTATTGTTACTACACCATTATGGCAGAGGAGTGGATGCCGAACCATGCCATGGCTTCTGGGGACGCTTTATGAAGGCCGATACTCCCGTGCCTGAAGGGTTCGTTTACTTCGATTTCACACCCCAAAGAGCCGAAAAGGGTTTTGCCGCAGGACTGCCATACATTTCACAATTCGCATTCGCTGTTTTTTCGGGCGATATGGAAGCGATGCATAAAAACGAAGGATACGAATGCGGCGCCATGTATGACATCACTCGTAACATAATACTTGGCCAGGATGTGAACATCCCTTATCCGGATAAATACTGGACAGCGGAAGTTTTTCTTAATGGGTACGATAATTACAGCACCGCTTATATGTTTAGCGTCGAGCTGTAATAAGCATCCGGGGACTATGAACAGAAGGGATTCGGACGGCGTTTCCGGGTGCTGCCATGTTTTGTACTACGTCGGCCGGTCATGCAGGTCTGTATAAGTTTTAATATTGATATCCTTCCCCTGTAATGGGACATTCCTTTGTGAAAAAGGTATGTCCCTTTTTACATTTATCTTTGTTATAATAATGTCATGAGGCCTGCATATGGCAAAAGTAAGAAAAAGCTGTATCGCGGCGTTGCGGATCCTCAGGAGGCCTGTTTGGGTGGAGTGCCTTATATCAAAGCTGAAGAGAGGCGATGGAAATGGATAATGCAGTGGTAGTTTTGGATGACGTTCAGAAACTGATAGATGAATATATTGCTTATCCAAATTCAGAAGATGGATTAAAAAAACTGGTTCGCTTTATAACGCAGATTTTTATCAGCGAAGATAAGGGCTTTGAAGTATCAAATGATGATGGAAAGCTTCAGGAAATAGCCGCATCAGTATGCAAATTAAATGAAACTGATATTGAGAAAGCATATCATTACACGGTCAGGAAAGTTAACGATCCGGAGCTTGAGATATATTGGCTGCTGCGATATCTTCCGGATGATAAGACCACGGCTTTTACCCGGAAAATCAACAAGTACCTGAAGAACAAAAGGGCTCTCGACAGCAAAGCTTTCATAGATTTCATAGAGGACCGCAATGAAGACGTCATGTTAAGGTTCAAAGCATTTTACATATTGTTCACATATCATCATGATCAAAAAGATATATCGAAAAACAAACGTATTGTAGAAACTTACAGGGATGACTTCAGCATTTTCCCCTTATGGTATTACACAAACAGCCAGATCCTTTACCAGGAAGAAAGGAATAAGAATAAGGCGGATATGAGCGAGGCGCTTGCTTCTGCGAAAAAATGCATCGATATATACAACACGGATAAAAGGTATGATCCCAATTACCCCGGTATCTACCATAACTTCTGTGAGCTGGTGTTTTATGCTTCCGAGCTGGGTGACAAAGAGTCTTTTGAGGACAATTATGAACTCGCGGGGGAATATATAGAAAAAGCAAAGAGCCTCAATCCCAAGTTCGCAAAGTATTACTATACTGAGGGAAGGCTGCTGATGGCAAAATGCCGGTATGTAAGTCCTGAAGAAGCAGGCAGGTTGTATGACAAAGCGGAGAAACTTTTCAACAGGGCTATTGATATGGAGGATAGTTCCCGCGAAGATTACGCTATCAAAATCGTTGACTATGAGACGGCTTTATTGAGGTGCAAGACGGAACGCAGATTGAAGGAGATCGATGTTGCTCTTAAAGAGGCTAAAGATAACCAGGAAAAGACTGTTGAGATCCAGAAGCAGACACAAGCACTGGTCCAGGATTCAAAAACATTGAAAGAGGAACTTGAGGAACAGAAAAAGGGAACACTGGAATTGCTGGGTTTCTTTTCAGGTATTATTTCACTGATCGTAGTTACATCGCAGGTCGTTCTGAATCTTGATATGATCTCAGCTTGTGTAGTTATGCTGCTGTTTCTTGGGACTTTGATAATGGCGTTTTCATTTTTTCATTTTATCATTCTCAACGGTGCAAGAAAAACCATACAATCAAGTGAAAAAGATAATGCCCGGGAAAATGCAAGAGCCAGTGCAAATACCAGGGCAATGGTTTTGTTCATGCTTTTTGCAGTAATACTGATAATTGGAGCAATAGTAATAGCTGCAGTGATAGGATAATTTTAATCCAGGAACGAGGTTATTGGGGAGTATGACAGCGATGAAGAATATTATTGTTACCGGCGGAAGCGGTACTATTGGTACGGCAATAGCAGAAGTACTTCTAAGGAACGGGTACAAAGTATACGTGGTAGATGTAAAAGAGCCTGAAAAGAAGGCGAACCAGGTATTTATCCATTGCGACGTCACAAAATATGACGACTTGACAAAGGCTTTCAGGAAGGAGTTTGACGGGTCAGCAGTCGATGGAATAGTTACTGTGGCAGGTGGTGTCCTTCCTGAAGAATGGAGCGATTTTTCAGACACGGATATGGAAGTGATCAGGAAATCCATAGAACTGAACCTGGTTGGACATATAAACGCAGTGCATGCTGTATTGCCGTATTTGATCGCTTCGAAGGAAGACAAGTCGATCACTATGATCTCTTCAATAAATGGGATGGCGGCATACAGAATGGCCGGATACAGCGCGTCTAAAGCCGGACTGGCAGGCTTCATGTATGGGATAGCCAAAGAAATGGGAGAAAAGGGTATCCGTGTCAATGTGGTATCGCCCGGAACAGTTGTAACAGAACTTACCTTAAGAGAATCAAAAAAAGAGTGGAGCAAATTGAGAGAGGGTACCCTTACGGGGCAATTTGCCGTGCCGGAGGACATAGCGCAGTTGGTATATATGCTGATATGCAATAAATCAATAGCAGGGCAGAATATAGTTATAGATTCCGGCCAGCTGATAAAAAAGTAGGGTGATTGGATGGAAGTGTTGAGCAGTTATTCAGAGCGCGGAGACGGACCGGATAACGAGGACGCGTATGGATACAGGGATAACATTTTTTGGGTCATTGATGGGGCAACTGATCTGTACCATTTAAATTTGTTCGGATGTGATGATGATGTTGCGCGTTATGTCAGGCAACTGAACCAGTGCATCTATGATAATGCCAACGGGAAAGACAGACTGGCCGATATTTTAAGGAAGTCGGTTTCGGACACGAATAAGCTGCTGAGCCTGAAAACGGAAGACTATGAGATTTATAAACTTCCCAGTTTTGCAGTTCTGCTGGCCAGGATGACCGGTTCGAAATGTGAGTATTATATTTTGGGCGACTGCGTACTCCTGGTAAAGAATAAAGGCGAGATCATAAAGCTGACTGACAGCAGACTCCTGGTTTTTACAGAGAAGAACAGATCCGGCATTGAAGCGCTAAAAAAGAGCGGAAAACTGACATATGAAAACAAGATCGAACTTCTCAGGGATACAAGAAAATATATGAATACTGAAAATGGATATTGGATCGGATCGGTAGATTGCGCCGGGATCGACAATGCCATCCAGGGAGAGATAGATATTGATCCTGAAACGATGTGCCTCGGGTGTTCTGACGGATTGATGGAGGCATTCGATTTGTTTGGGATCTCAGCTATTGACGGATCGATATTTGATGCGGAAAAACTGAAACATATCGTTAACGCACTGCGGAAATGCCAGCAGGATGATGCTCGGAATAGTGTTGCAAGAGTGAGGAAAAAAGATGACCTGACGTATATTTTAGTGAGGTGCGCATATGGCAGTATATGAATACCTGCTAAAGGAGAAGATCCAATATATAAAAATCGATGAAAAATATGAGCTCCCATTTTCAGACGAAACTAAAGATTTGATAGTCGAGATGTGGAGCGCTTACAGGAACGGGAAATTTTTCAATTCGGAAAATGTAAGACTGGATGCTGTCAGGACAGAAGGTGATAAAAGCGTACTTGTAATATCCCGCACAGATTTCTACAGCCTTTTGCTGACGAATATCATCAGGCTGGACATATCCGGCTTCAGGGTTTTTGCAGAGGAACACTGCAAAAATGACAAATATCTTAAAAGTCTTCAGGAATTATTGGAATACTATTCCTCATTGAAAGAATGCAATGGATTTGAAGACCTGATACTAAATGGCAACTTGGCGAATGCCCTGGCGATAAGTGTCCAGGTTGTAGATACATATGGAAATGCAATGCTGGTGAAACGGTCCGGAAATGTAGGAATAGGCAAAAACCTGTATAGTGTCACATCCACCGGAGCCGTGGATCTTATCGACTGGAATACGGATGATCCTATAAGAAGCTGCGCTGTAAGGGAGTTGGAAGAAGAGCTCAACTTAAGATTGGACTGCTCTGACCTGGAAATAACCGGTATTGTTGCCGGAGTTGTTAAAAAGCAGCCCATTGCTATACTTAATGCTTATGTTGATCATGACTTAAGGGAAATCAATGGAGAATCAGCAAGAGCGGATGATTATAAGTTTGAAGTTGATAAAGTCCATATATGCAGAATAGATGAGATCGAAAGCATACTGGACAGCCAGGAATTCACTGAAGCGGCAGAATATCATCTGAAAAAAATAATCAATGACAGTAAACTGGGTTGATGCTGTCAAACAGGTATTTTCGGCATGACCAGAACGAAAAGGAGAAAAACAAATGATAAGTCCTGTTATTACTGCACGTCCTCTTGGGGAAGATATAACGTATTTTCCGCCGGAAACACAGCATTTGACTGTATCTGTGATCTGTGAGAAAGGCGGCGGTTCATCGGATGATCCGTATCAGGTATACATCCGGATAAAAAACACCGGGAGCACACCGTGGAAAGGTGTCATCCGTATTTCACTGCCCGTGGATGCGCCTGCGCCGCGGTTTTTCCTGCCAGGCTTCATGTATGGCACGAACCGTGGGGAGACACCGCTGGTTGTGGACAGCAAATGCCCGCGCCTCCGGGAAGACGGCGAATTTCCCGCCTCCCCATGGTGGATGGTGCGAAGTGACCGGCTTTCACATCCCTGTGCCTTTGCTTATGGAAACGGACGCCTGACCGGTTTTGCGGCGTCGCCTTATTACATGCGCTGCGGCAGCCGGCGGGTACAATGGGAGCCCGGTATAAGGGGAGAGTTTGACCAGTACACGGGTTTCGGATGCTCAATACAGCCGGGTGGGGTTTGGTATACGCTGGGTTACGAGAATGCGCCGTGGTTTTTCCTTGATTCGCATCAGTATTATCCGCGAGCACCGCTGGATAAAAACTGCTTCTGCATAGAGCAGGGAGAAACGGTCGACGTTCGGATATACTGCTTCGATATTCCTGGAGGCGACGAGCGCGTGCTCCATGACGCACTGAAATGGGTTTACCGGAAGTATCATGAGTCGCCCCGCCGCCTGTGCACCGTGCAGGAGACTGTTCGTGACATGGCAAATGCCATTGCCCGTGATGCGTGGCTGCCGGAGATACATTCTTATTCATGCTTCGTGTTCGACAAGGGAGACCATTTCGAATACAGGCTGCTGCCTTCCATCGCGTGGACGAACGGCCTGGCCGTGGCAGTTCCGATGCTCGCCTCATCGCTGCGTTTGAAGGATGAGACCATTCGGCAGCAAGCCCTGGACTGCATCGACCATATCGTTCGTTATTCCATAAACGAGCAGAACGATCTGCCCTATCTGGCAGAACACGACGGTAAATGGAGCAACCGGGGATGGTGGTACGACCGGCAGCGAACGCCGGGGCATGCGGCTTACCTGGTGGGGCAGAGCGTGTACCTGGCACTGAAGGCATACGCATTGGAAAAACGTGAACGCAATATCGTTCATGGCGACTGGCTGGATTTTGCAAAAAGGGTCATCGCGCGGACGGAAAAAAGCCGTAATGCGGACGGAGAGTATCCATATATACTATCTGAAAAAACGGGAGCGGGGCTGGAATATGATTCTTTTTCCGGTGCGTGGTGTATGGCTGCGGCGGCATATTACACCTGCCTCACCGGTGACAGGACGTACCTGCCCTCGCTGCTGCAAAGCGCAGACTACTACCATGACGCCTATATCCGGCACCAGGAGTGTTACGGCGGTCCCCTTGACATCGACAAGAATATCGATTCGGAAGGCGTTCTTGCCTATATCCGGGCGGTCCGACATCTTCACGAGATTACCGGGGAAGAGCACCTGCTCATGTATTTGCGGGATGCGCTGTATTACGAATACACATTTAAATTCTGCTACAACTCGCCAATAAAAATACCGCCGTTGAGCACTGCTGGCTGGTCCAGCTGCGGAGGAAGCATTACCTCGGTAGTCAACCCGCACATCCACCCCATGTCCTCTTCGGTGATGGATGAGATGGTTTACTTCTTGTCCAGGCAGGACGATGGATACATCCGGAGCCGCCTGGAGGATACGCTTCTCTGGAGCTGCCAGTGCCACATGATTGCTGACCGTGAGTACGGCTATGGCAGGAAGGGATGGATGTCCGAACGGTTTTGCCATAGCGAGGGTTTGCTGACGGAGCGTTATCCGGACGGGACGCCTGCCAGTACATGGTTTGCGCTGATGCCTTGGGCCTGCGGATCGATCCTTGAAGGACTGACAGGTGAACTGTGGCCATGATCCATTGCTGATTTGTTCATTTTTACTTTTGTGTGGGCAGATATGGTTACAACAGCGAAAATGAAAGACAGGATTGCTATAAAGAATTATGGACGTTTTTGACACAGCGTATTCCGCATGAAATCCGGCCTGGAAAAACGGATCAGGCAGAGGCTTTTCATTGACTTATGCGGATGACATTGGAGCAGCAAACTCAGAATGGGGTGGATCATGAAATACAGGATTGCTATATTCGATATGGACGGAACGATATTGGATACGCTTGAGGACCTGGCTGATTCAATGAACTATTGCCTGAAGAAGTACGGCATGCCGGAAAGGTCGCTGAACGAGATAAAAAGCTTTGTCGGAAACGGCATCCGCAGGCTCGTGGAACAGGCTGTCCCGGATGGCGCGGATGAAGGGATGATAGATAAAGTATATACAACATACATTGAATACTATAAGGATCATTGTGCGGTAAAAACACGCCCATATGACGGGATCAGGGAAGTGCTGAAAAAACTTAAGGATAAGGGTATCCTGACAGCGGTTGTTTCGAATAAGGCGGACCTTGCCGTAAAGAAACTGTGTGAAGAATATTTCGGCGGACTGTTTGATTATTCAGTAGGTGATAAAGACGGCATGCGAAGGAAACCGTATCCCGACAGTGTCATTTCTGTGATGGAATATTTTAAGGCTACCCCAAATGAAGTGGTATACATCGGGGACTCGGAGGTGGATTACCAGACGGCCAGGAATGCGGGCGTGGATGTCATCATGGTCGGTTGGGGATTCCGTGATAGGGATTACCTGAGATCGATCGGCGCGGAGAGGATCATCCGCGAACCTGAAGAGATCCTGGAAAAAATGGGGATAGAATCCTGACTCCTCTCATGGATCCTTAATGCAATTCTTTTTGGCCCATGGGAAAATTTTATTAAAAATAAAAAAGAACATTTGTTCTGAATGAAGATATCTGATATAATGTCAGTGAAAAGCAGTGATTTGCGCAAAGGATTGCATCAGCAGGCTTCGGCGCGGAAAAAGTCTGATCGCTGGGGTCCTGCGGGGAGGTATGGTATGAAAGAAGGACTGCTGAAAGAGATCGCTGCACATGGAGACAGAGGAGCCATCGTACCTGTGTCATGTTTTGGTGAACTGAAGCGGGAAATAGAGGCTTTAAGAACGGACAGGCATAACATGTTTATAAACTGGATGGCAGGTTTTATGGCTATCACGGATGAATATGGCTTCCAGCCGCGGTCTCTGATAACGGTGATAACACCCAGCCCGAAGATCATCGTTGGATTTACTTATCATGGTGAAACGATCCGTTGCATCGTACCGCCCCAATACCTGGACGAGGGTGTTAAGGACAACGGGATATTGGAGTATATAAATGCCTGTTTGAAACCCTTTGGGTACACGGCGGCACTTTTTGACAGGATTCCGCAAAAACTGCTGGCTGTTCATAGCGGACTTTGCCTGTATGGACGCAACAACATTTGCTTCCATGAGGAATTCGGCAGCTATATCCGAATAATTTCGTATATCTCTGATCTGCCCTGTGATGAAGCCGACTGGTTTCCAGCCCGGCGTATGGATGCATGCGAAAAAATGCCATGCCTGTGTGGCTGCTTGTCCGACAAAAGCGATCGAACATGATCATCGGATCATAAACACCGAAGTTTGCCTTACGACGATGAATGAGGTCCCGGGAGAGTTTCCGGAATGGGTTGCTGTGAACGCCCATAATTCCCTGATCGGATGTATGATGTGCCAGGACTGCTGCCCGGTCAATGCTCACAACGAGGGCAATGCCGTTGAGGGATTTGCTGAATGAGTAATGGCTGCCTTCAACAAAAGGCTCTTCCTGCAGGACGATCCTGTAAAATTCTGCGAGACGGGGTGCATTATCGGTCTCTATACATACTCCACTTAACTTCATGATCGATCTCCTTTCAGCTTCATATAAACATGGACTCATTCCAGGATACACGCCTGTGCAGCATGGATCAGAAAGATAACTGTCCGCTCATACATTAGTGCTCTGAAGCAATACTGCCAAATTGCGAGGCAGCACTTTCATAATACCTGCATTGAAACCCGACTGCCTTATCTTCGCGGCAAGCGGCTCAGAATACGGTTCAGCATCTTTATGCATCAGCAGCTCTATCGTCTCTTCTTCAGAGAATGTAACGCTGATTTGTTTCTGGACAGGGCCTTTGACTTTTTATACCGTTCATTGCTGTAGACGCAAGCTGAAACTGATGACAACGGCCGCGTGGCCGGCTGCGTCGGATATTCGTCAGTTTCCGGAATGGCATGGCAACGCCGCAGCGATCGAATATAGCGGATACCGGCCGGATATGACGGACTGCGGATGATAAGCAACAATTCCCGGGGCACTGCATATAACATAAATATATAGCGATGACAAAGGCGTCACTGACAGTGGCGCCTTTATTTATTTCAGGAGGGTGTTTATGTGCGGGATCGCAGGATGGATAGATCACAACAGGGACTTGAGAAAAGATGAAGAAATCATAAATAAAATGACGGCAACGCTGGTACGAAGGGGGCCTGACGCGCAGGGCATCTATCTTAAGGAAAACGTATGCCTCATGCACCGGAGGCTCATCGTGATCGACCCTGAAAACGGTAAGCAGCCGATGACGATCGAAAAAGGCGATGCCAGCTATACCATTGTGTATAATGGAGAGCTTTATAACACAAAGGAACTCCGCGACGAGCTTCTTGCTTCCGGATATCGCTTCCGGGGGCATTCCGATACGGAGGTCCTGCTGACGGCGTACGTACATTGGGGCGAAACGTGCCTGGAAAGGCTGAACGGCATATATGCCTTCGGAGTATGGAACGACGCTGACCGGACTTTGTTCCTTGCCCGCGACAGGATGGGCGTAAAGCCGCTGTTTGTCTACAGTTATCCTGGCGGTATCATATTTGGTTCAGAGTTGAAAACATTGCTGGCAAACCCCCTGGTGAGGCCCAGGGTCGACAATGACGGCCTTAAAGAGATTTTTCTCCTCGGCCCGGGCAGGACGGGCGGCAATGGCGTCATTAAGGGCGTAACCGAATTGAGGCCGGCAGAGTTCCTGGTCTATGAGCAAAAAACAGGGTCGAAGATCCGGAAATATTGGAGCCTGAAGGCCTGTGAACATACAGACGATGTCAGGACCACCATTGAGAAGACCCGTTTCCTGATAACAGACGCTGTCAGGCGCCAGTTGGTGTCGGATGTGCCGTTGTGCTGCTTCCTGTCCGGCGGACTTGATTCCAGTATTATTTCAAAAATAGCATCCGATGCGTATTTGTCCGACAATAAAGGGAAACTCCATACATATTCGGTCAACTATGTCGACAATCGGCAATATTTCAGAAAAAGTGTTTTTCAGCCCAACTCCGACGAGGAATATACCAGGATGATGTCAAACTACATAGGTTCACAGCACCATGAAGTTATGCTGGATAACGATGACTTGGAAAAATATCTTGGCGATGCGGTGCTTGCCCGTGATCTGCCCGGTATGGCGGATGTCGATTCTTCACTGCTGCTCTTCTGCAGGGAAATCAAAAAGGAGTTCACCGTTGCGGTTTCCGGCGAATGTGCGGATGAGATATTCGGCGGCTATCCGTGGTATCACAACAGAGACATATTATGCAAAGACACCTTCCCATGGTCGCATTCGCTGGATCTAAGGCAAAGCATCCTGAAGCCGGGCTTGCTGAAGAATGGGGAAGAGTATGTGAAACAGCGGTACAGCGATACCATAAAAGCAGCGGATACACTGCCGGGCGAGGAAGAGCATGAAGTACGCATGAAGCAGATGTTCATGCTGAACCTTGACTGGTTCATGCAGACTTTGCTGGACAGGAAAGACAGGATGAGCATGTACAGCGGGCTTGAGGTAAGGGTGCCCTTTTGCGACCACCGCCTGGTGGAGTATGCCTATAACATGCCCTGGAACATCAAGTCGCTCAACGGAAGGGAAAAAGGTATCGTCAGGGAAGCCATGAAGGGTATTTTGCCTGAAGGGATCATACAGCGCAAAAAAAGCCCGTATCCAAAGACCCACAATCCCAGGTATCTGAAAGCAGTCAAATCTAGCCTGCAAAGGATACTGGATGATCCCGCCTCTCCACTGGTGCAGCTGATCGACAGGCAAAAGGTACAGGAGATCATCGATTCCGACGGGAGAACCCTTTCCGCGCCATGGTACGGGCAGCTCATGACAGGCCCGCAGCTGATGGCTTATCTGATCCAGGTGGATATATGGATGAGGGAATATAAGATTGGGATCGAGTAAAAGTTTCAATTGCCTGATCGTACCCGGAGAGGTAAAATGAGTACATGGCGAATAATAAAGGTCAGTATTTCGCTGTTGCTGGAGAAACTCATGGAAAAAACAAAAAAAGATAAGGGGTGTTGTGCGTGGCGAACAGGATCAAAACCAAAAAGATCGATGACTGTATATGGCTTATGGATGATAACGGCCAGGCGACAGGGTATCTTGTCTGCGGGGAGAAAAAAGCAGCGGTTATTGATACAATGAACGGTATCGAGGATGTCCATGCGGTCGTAAGGGAGATCACCGATCTTCCTTTAGTGGTTGTAAATACCCACGGCCACTGCGACCATATCTTCGGCAATATATACTTTGACTGTGATTGCTATTTGCATCCCGATGACATGAAAGTTGCCGCAGAGCATTCAAACTTTCCCTCATTCAGAAAGCTCTGCAGTGAAAAGAAGCTTAAAATGCCGCCGTTCAAACCAATCAA
>Ga0116166_1001607_pt1 | contig 20016 bp, 15 predicted proteins | sample AD_JPNMR2_MetaG_FD_89884 | JGI IMG/M metagenome (GOLD analysis project Ga0116166, IMG submission 89884) | Active sludge microbial communities of municipal wastewater-treating anaerobic digesters from Japan - AD_JPNMR2_MetaG | ecosystem: Engineered > Bioreactor > Anaerobic > Digestate | place...
CTGGATAACCTGAAAAATCTTTTGTTTACTTACTCCAAATATCTTTGCAAATTCTTCTGCTGTCTTTCCATAATTCGTTTGAACAGAATAAATTATCTGCCAATCCTGAAATGCTCTTACCTTAGTTTGAGAATTCATTATCTCTTTTAGTTCTGCATCTGTAAAATGTGGATAGGTTTTTAATATTTTCATGACTTTTTCTTGTAAAGATACAAAAAATATTATATATGATAGCGGTTAAGTATCAGTAAATTGACAAAGTATTTTTCAAAAAATTTTCCAAAAACAAATAAAGAAATTTTATTCGATTGACAAAGAAATCATAGCGATAGTTGCTAATATAAGGCCTATTAATAAGATAGTACTTGGAAAAACAGAATAAATAATCAATGATAACACAATAGTTATTAAGGGTGCAAGGCCAGTCATAGGAGAAACAATAATGGCATTCCCGTATCGATAAGCATAGACAAGGGTAAGAGCACCAATAGCATTAAGGATTTGACTAAAAAAAGAGAAAAGAATATTGTGCCAACCCGTATCTATTCGTGCATTAAAATCGGTCATAAAATAAGCTATAGGAGCTAAAATTATTGCTGTAATAGTCATATAAATGAAAACACTTTCTGCCTTCATTGATTTATTGGCAAATTTCATAATGAAGCCTTGCACTCCCCACATTAAAAAAACGAGCGATGAAAGAATAATCCAAATATATCCTTTCACATGAGAATCAGCTGGTTTATAAGAGAGCAAAAAAATAGCAAGTAAAGCTGCAACAATACCTATTTTTTGCCAATTTGTTGCTTTTTCATGTAAAAAAATTAGCGATAAAGTAATGGTAACAACTGGCGACATCGAAACAAAAGGAAATACAATATAAGCAGGTCCAAGCCTTAACGCTTCAAATAATATTAATTGACCGCCTGCACCTAATAAGCCAACTGAGCTACCTAAAAAAACTGATTTTAAATCTATATCTATTTTACCTTTTATAATATATAAAGCTACTAATGCACAGGGAATCATTGAAAAAGACCATGTAATATATCCAAAAGTTGCCGGGAATCCATTCTTTTCAGGGATTTCAATCAAAGCACCCCAGATACCCCACGTGAAAGTAGTAATCAAAGCATAAAGTAGCCACTTTTTTTTCATCTTAAATTTTTTCAATAAAATTTGTTATAACTTTTTCGAAAGATTGTTTTTCTAATGAATTGATTAGCATAATCAATTTTTCTTAATTCCCCTTTAGTAATTAGTAAATCAATTAACTTTTAACGAATAAATTTTATTATAACCAGTGCTATTATCCCACACATTGTTGTTTGCCAAATGAATACTAAATTCAGGTCGATTAGCTAAAGTTGGTTTAGGATCAGGTAAATTTAAATAAACATTGTATTCATTGCCTTTCATTTCAAGAGGGAGAGGATATTTTATGTTAATTTCATATTGACCACCTGCAAACCAAAAACGGGGATCAACATTTATCTGACAAATAATTTTTTGAGAACTATCAGATTTTGAAACAAATATTAATTCAACATTTCTTGGATTCATAGGTGCTGCAAAACCAGTATTTTTAATTTTTAATTTAACCTCAAAATCTTTGCCTGCTTCTGGATTTTTACTAAATTTCCCTTCTGTTAACAATAGACGGTATCCCAATCTTTTAGTTATTTCATCCATACATCCATTTGTTTTCCAGCCGTTTAAAACAGAAGGATGATAATCTGAATTTAAATATGACCAATGATATTTTTCCATTTGTAATACTGCATTATCACAGCCTGAATAACTAGATAAGCCACACGTTTCTCCTCCCATCACTACATATTTAGTTTCTGCTTCCCAGAATGCTCTTTCCTGGGAATTACTAAATGTTCCTACATCATTAGAGCTTGCTAAAAAACAATCATTGTGACAAGCTATTCTTGATAAATCTGACTGATTAAAGGCAGTAGCAAGAGTTATAGTATCGGAATAATCCAGATTAAAACATTTTAATTTATATTTCGGAGTACGCACGCAAATCATTCGATCTTTTGGTAAAGCTTGCAATAATGCATCTAAAACTGCTCTTCGTGGTGCATAGTCATCAGGAGTGGTTAAAGTCATGTTAAAATAGGTAGTATAATACCATTCTCCCCATACACCAACAAAACCAGCTTCCATTACATAAATAACATCAGAATACTCAATTAAGTATGGAGTTAATTGTTGTATATGATTAAGAACAATATCTTGCGGAGCATCCCAAGGCTTTTCAGATTCATTTGAAGAATAGGCAAAACGAAGAACGCATTTACAACCACCATCTCTTAAAGCTTTCATATTAGTTTCTAAACGAGACAAAAAATCATTTGAAATAGGTTTGTCTTTAAAATCTTTTAAATAATAAATAGTTAATAGTAAACTATTCCCTTTTGCTCTAACTGATTTCACAATTGATGAAGTTAAAACATTTGAATTAGTTGAACTAAATTGATAATGACTATAAAAACCACGCTCAGGATTTATGATAATAGAATCTGAGACTTCATAATTTAATTTTACATATTGATTATCTTCTTCATTTAGTGGAGAATTACTTTTACATGAAAAAAGTAATAACAAGAAAAAGAACACAAGAACAAGGTTAAAAAATTTCATCTTCATAACTGAATAATTTTAAAATTTTAAAAAATAAGGAAAACGCTATCTGCATGTATAACAAAAATAAATAGAGATTATTTAAATTAAATTTTTTATATGGTTGCTTATCAATAATATTCATATAAAATTTTCGTTAAGAATTCATATTTATTAAATGAAATGATAATGCAATACGACAAAATTAAAAAGCGACCGGTTCAGTTTCTGAGTATAACAGGGCTGAAATTAGAAGATTTCAACTTTTTGCTCCCTTATTTTAAAGCAGAATGGGACGAGTACCATGACCAATTTCACTTTTACGGGGAAAATACGTCAACGACGAACATTTACAAGAAAAAATACGGTTCTCCCGAAAATGGAAGACAAGTTAATGTTTTTGTTGATTTATCTAAAAACCAACCCTTTGCAGGAACATCATGCTGCAAGTTTTGGTATAACACAATCACAAGCCAATCAGTTGATTCATTTATTATCAAGTCTTTTGCGTAAGACTTTGAAAAACTTGGGAGAACTCCCAGAACGTAATGAGATCGAGTTATTCATGTTTTGAAATCATGCAACGATTTGCTTATTGATGATGTTGAACGTCCAATTCAACGGCCTCAGGCAAGCGACCTTCAAAAAGCCTGCTACAGTGGAAAAAAACTCATAATGTGAAAAATAACTTGTTAAGTACCCCTGAAAGACGTATCTTATGGCTTAGTAAGACCTGCGAAGGTAGTTTACACGATAAAAAGATATGTGACAATCAGCCAATACACTTCCCTCCGGGGATAACTCTGTGGCAAGATACCGGCTTTTTGGGACATAATCCAACAAATGTAACCGTAATGATGCCTACAAAGAAGCCAAAGGGAAAAGAACTTTCAGATGAACAAAAAGAAAATAATCGTTCGATTTCTTCATTTAGAGTTCTGGTAGAACATGCTATTAGTGGCGTAAAAAGATGTCGTATTGTCAAAGATCGTTTTAGATGCCACAAGTTTGGTTTTGACGATTTAGTCATGGAACTTGCTTGCGGACTACACAATTTAAGAATTACACTGAATAACAGTGCTATATAATATTAATCGAAATAATGTCTAATAAATAAGAAACTTTTTTCATAATTTTTAAATTTTAGGAGTTAATAATTAAATTTTAATTTCAAAAAATTTTATTGATACAAAATTTGCAATAAAAGAGGACAAAGAACCTTGCAGGTACACGTTAACTAAGCAACTCAAAACTGTACCTGCAAATTCTTTAATGATTTATTATTTCAACTTGACTGTCAATAAAGGAGCTTTAACATCCGAACTTGCACTTACAGCAGGAAGTGCACCAGTTTCAGCCCAATCTGCATTAGAAGAAAATATTCCAAATTTAATTTCATCACCAAAAGTTGTAGGTATTAATTCTTTTGTAATTCGAGCTTCTAATTCTACAATTGTTCCACTCACAGTTTTTAAATTAGACATAGAAATAATACCACTACCTGCAGGAACTGCCTCAACCCATTCCCAACCATCTTGTGGCTTGTCAATCGGCCAATTATAAACTGCAGCATCTGCCATACCTTCATCAAGAAAACCTTCAATCAAGTAATCTGCACCACAAGGATCCCATAACCACGAGTTACAACCTGTAGCAGCATTGTTATCTGAATTAATAAAAATATCCAGAGGGGCAACTTGTACCTTATCCAGTTTCAAATAGAAATAAATGAAATTTTCATCAGCACAAACTTTCAACTCCTTTAACGCTGTCAAAGAAGCACCTTCTGGAAGTGTTGCAGTTGCTAATTTATCAGCAGGAACTTCAGACCAATCAGAAAAATTACCATCTATTTTAATAAGGGGTTTGGAAACAGAGATTAGATCAGAAAAAGTACTACTTTCTCCATCATTCATAGCAGTCAACGTCACAGTAAAAGTACCAGATGTTGAATAGAGATGAACCGGATTTTCTTCCGTTGAAGTTGTATTGTCACCAAAATCCCAAAAAAACATGGTTGCATTTTGTGACAAATTAGTAAAGAAAACACTATCTCCTCGTACCTCATAAGAAAATAAAGCTTTCGGAACAACTTTATCCGAACTACAAGCAGTTATTAATAAAGCAAAAACTGCAAAAATAAATAAATAAGAAACTTTTTTCATAATTTTTAAATTTTAAGAATTTAATGATTAAGCGAATTAAAATTAATAACCTGGATTTTGAGGAATCCTGCTAACTGAAATTTCATCAAATGGAATAGGATATTGAATTTTATTATCTGTGTAATTGACAATTTCCCATGGATGAACCCCTGCATATCTTCGATCCATATTATGTTTATTCCTGTATATATCAATTGTACGATAGCCTTCAAATGCCAACTCAAGACGACGTTCATCTAAAACAACATCCAATGTTGAAGAATAACCACGAGGAACCATGTTTTCCAATGTAAACAATTCATCTCCAGATAGACCTGCGCGAGTTCTAATAGTATTAACATCATCGAGAGCCTCTTGATTTCGACCAAGTTTAGCATAAGCCTCTGCCCTGTTTAAAATAACTTCAGCCCAACGAATCATTACTGGTGAACTTAACATAGGGTCTCCATCTTGATAAGAAAATTTAGTAACATAATAAATAGGAAATGAATTTCTATTTAACATTTTCTTTACCAAACGTACGAGTTGTTTTTCACCTTTCCACATAATATATTTTTGTGGATAGGTATTAACAATTTCCGTTTCTACATAAATTCTTTCAGAATTTTCAGTAAAATAATATTTTGCCGCATTGTTATCAAACGTCACTTCATGGATTTCATTCGAACGAAAATCATCTCCTTCGCTTGGAACAGGCCAATAAACCATATAATTGGAAGAAGAAGGATCATACTTTGGAACTACAAAACGATAACGAATATCCTCTGGGTATCTTTCATACAAATTATTTAATGGATCAGAAGAATAAACTTCTCCCCATCCCATGCCATCATTTAAATACATAGAACCTATAGAAGATTGTCCTTTGCTTTCTAAAGCTGTATGTGCAACTGCCCACAAAGTTTCTTTAGAATTAAGCGCATTTGCAAAATAATTTGGGAAAGTAGCAGTGGGTTCCAATTTTGTGAGAGGATCGGCGCCATTTAGCATTTCATTTACCAGATCAATCACTTCTTGATTCTTTTCCATATAAAGATAAACACGAGTTAATAATCCTTGTGCAGCTTCTTTTGAAGCATAACCAGCATTGCCTCTTCGTGTACCATTACTCATTAATCTTATGGCATCTTTCAAATCAGATACAATTTGATCATAAGTTTCCCCTACTGTAGCTCGCTCTGTTACCGAAGTATCAGTACTTTTCCGTAATACAATTCCTAAATTGTCTCTTCCAAAGGAATAAGGTTTCGAATATAAAGTAACCAAATGTAAGAAACAAATGGCACGAATAAAATAATTTTCTCCTTTAATGTAATCTGACTGAACTGAAACGCCATCAGGTACTGCTTCTATTACAGAATTAGCTCCATAAATAATCCGATAAGCCAACCACCATAAAGTACTAACATTTTTTAGAGTAGGATTCGTTTTATAACAAGTTGCTTCGTAAAGAACATCTGTTGTTCGACCCGATAAACAAATATTATCACTTGGATATTCTGTCATTTGATTATAATGTCTCACGTACGAATTTCCACTCGCATAAAGTCCTCTGTATTCAAATTCATCTTTAAACATAGAATAATTACCATTGGTAATATATTCGGCACCCGTAGGATCTTTTGTAATTTGCTCAGGTGTCATAGCATCTGAAGGGAAATAATCCAGATCACACGATGCCAAGGCAAATATTATTGGAATAATATATAATATCTTTTTCATTGTATTTAAGTATTAAATCATTATTATTTTAATTTCTTTTAAAAACCTATTTCCAGTCCAACCAAAAATTGACGACTGACAGGATAATTATCAGCATAAAGACCTGCTAACATATAATCTGAAGTTCTTAGCGTAACTTCGGGATCCATTCCAGAAAATTTAGTAAAGGTTAACACATTATCGCCTGACAAATATAATCTACAATGATCGATATGCCTCGCTTTCAACCATTGAGAAGGAATATCATAGCCAAATGTTAAGTTTTTAATCCTAAAGAAACTTCCATTTTCTAGATATCGGGAAGAAATACTGTTTGATGACTTGTTTCCATTCATTACTAATTTTGGATGAGTTGCAATATCACCAGGTTTTTCCCATCGTTTCCAGCCAAGTTTATTTTTTTCCATAGACATTTGATTATATCCAAGATAAGCCCCATCAGCATCTATTTCCATCCTATTATAATTATATATTTTGTTACCATAAGCAAAATTAGTATTAAGAATTAATTGAAATCCCTTAAAAGTTAGAGTATTAAGCCATCCTCCACTAAATTTAGGAGTTGCCTTCCCAACTACCTGGTAATCTGCTTCCTTATAATTATTTGTTGGAACACGATCTACAATATTTCCATTTGTATCATAAACTAATTTTTCCCATAAAGGATCACCATTTGCCGGATCAACTCCTAACCATTTCGGCATATACCAACTATATATATCCTGGCCTCTTTTTATTTGTTGATTAACATTGTTTCGTGACTGTAAAAAAGGTTTATCGTCAGGCGTTGAAGTCACTCTGTTTTTATTAAGACCTATATTGAAACCCATTTCCCATTTGAAACTGGAAGTTTTAATATTAGTAGTATTTAATTGAATTTCAACTCCTTGATTCCGAACCGCCCCAATATTTTCAGTGGTTTCAAAAAAACCAGTAGAAGGAGCAACTGGAACATTTAACAATAAATCTTTATTATCAATATTATAAAGGTCAATATTTAATTCAATACTTTTCCATAAATTGATATCTAAACCTAATCCAGCCATATACGCACTTTCCCAACCAAGATAAGGATTTGCAAGCCGACTGGGAACTGCTCCAACATTATTTTGATAAGAACTCGTTAAAGAAAAAGTTGATAAATATCTAAAATAACCTATATTAGAATTTCCTGTAAGACCATAAGTAGCTCTTAACTTTAGAAAAGTAATTAAATTATTATCACGCAAAAAATCTTCTTTGCTTATAATCCATGAAGCAGCTGCTGAAGGAAAATATCCGATACGTTTCTTTGGACCAAAAATTGAACTTGCATCTGAACGAAAAGAAGCAGTCGCTAAATATTTACCTCCATAACTATATTGCAATTGTGCAAAAGCTGACCAACTTCCACCGGGAATCTCATAGCCACCGATCTTATAAATACTACTGGCATTTAAAGCATCCATTCCATTTGGCATCCCGATGCCAGAAGCGGAAGTATATTCGGTTTTATAATTACCATATTCCCAACCTAATAAACCATTAATGGAATGTTCACCAAAAGTTCCATTGGCTTTTAAAAGATTAGTCGTTCCAAAAGAATTACTTAAATCAACCTCATTATATAAATATCCATTAGCATAAGAAGGATCATAAGTCCTTGGATCAATAAACTGGACATTTTTGTAACTACTTTGGTCAAACCGATTAGTCGTAGAAAAAGACAACCAATTCAAAATAGAGAAAATTAATTGAAAATCAGCTGTTAATCCATAAGAATGAGATTTATTGTAATTATATTGTTCACTATGTAAGGCATTCCATTTATCTTGAGAATACCATGGCTTGCCATTATCAGGACGAGTAGCTCCTGTTATTTTTACTAATTGTCCATTTTTATCATAAGGAATATCCCACGGCATTTTTTTATAAGCATCATTTAATGTTATCCAGCTTGAAGGCCAACGGTCTCTTGAATTATTATAAGCAAGACGAATGTTCATATCCAACTTACTAAATAACTGAGTGCTTAAATTTAAACGAGTAGATATTTTATTGAAAGCAGTATTAATTAAAGTTCCATCTTCGTCATAATAATCAACACTTGCAAAATACCCTGTTTTACCACTTCCTCCCGAAGCTGAAACATAATAGTCCTGTATTGGTCCATTTGAGAAAAAGGCTTTTTGCCAATTAAAATTTTGTAGTAATAATTCAGGTGGACGTAATTGTTTAAACAAAGAAGGACTCATAATTGCCTTATGCATATAATACAATTCTTCGGAATCCATCATTTTTAAATTACCAAATAATGGCGATTTGAAACCTCCCCTAATTTTAAAATCAATTTTTGTCGGTTGGTTTTTTGCAGCAGATTTAGTAGTCACAACGATTACGCCACCAGATGCTGCAGCACCATATAAAGCTGTGGCTCCTGCATCCTTTAAAACTGTTATAGTTTCCACATCATTTGGATTAAAACTCCCTCCTGGTACACCATCTACTACATAAAGTGGTTCATCATTGGCAGAAATAGAACCAGTACCCCGAATATGAATTTCTGCTGGCACACCAGGTTGACCAGTTCCATTATAAACTGTTAGACCTGCTACCTTTCCTTGAAGCATATTTCCAATATCGGAAGTAGTTACCTCAGTTAATTTTTCTGCCGGAAGAGTCACAACTGAACTGGACATTTCTGCTTTTTTCTGGCTAGAATATCCTGTCACAATTACTTCTTCCATCAAAAAAACATCAGGTTCCATAACTACATTAATTATATTTCTATTATTTACCAATTCTTCTTTGGATTTAAAACCAACAAAAGAATAAACTAATGTAGCATTAGGTGATACTTCAATTGAATAATTACCATTTGAATCAGTAATTGTCCCTTTTGAAGTCCCTTTTATAATTACACTTACTCCTGGTAAAGGCTTATTATCCTCTCCAGAAATAACTTTCCCTTTTACAAGAGTTTGAGCAATGGCTCCAACTGATGAAAAAAAGAGAAAACACAAACAAATTAATTGTACTTTTTTTGTTCCCATGTTCTTGATTTTTTAAAGATTTAAGATGAGTTTATACTTTAAATTTTTATTTGATTATTATCCAAAAATAAATTAATTAATACACTTCTATTAAATAATTTCTTTTAAAAGAAGGTTTGATAACAGGATTAGAGCCATTAACTTTATAAGTATTTTTTGTATCGGAAGTATATTCACACACTGTATATTCCTTGTCTTTCGCTAATCCTCGTAATTCAATATTGCCTGTCCATTCATTAGCATAAAATGCATAAAACAACGTATCACCTTTTTGAATAACATGAGCTTCAGGTTTGTCATAAGCAATATCATAAAGATTTAAATATTTCCCTTTTGAAAGCATCTTTTGCAAATAAATATTTACCCATTTCTTATAAATCTTTTCTTTATCTGGCGTTAACAAATAACTCCCTTTCACAAAAGGATTATCCTTTGGATAAGTAAATTTTGAACCAACAACTCCGCCTATCCCTACTTGTGACGCGAAATCAAGACCGTCATCAGTAAGTTCTACGTGATCTCCAAAATATGCCATTTTATCATCAATAGCTCTATAAGCTTTCCCTTTTAATCTAATTTGCCAACTGGAGGTAGGATCTGATGCATCTACTTGATTCATAAATGGAATATTAAAAAAGTTCACAGCACAACCACATGGACATATTTGAATTACAGCATGAGGCTTATATTGTTGAGAAACCTTATAAATATTTTCGAAATAAGTAGGTAATTGCTCAACGGCTTGCTCTGGATAAGCTAACTTGCTCGCAGGATTGTAATCTGGTGGACAACAATTGAGATGCTGCCCATCTATTTTTAAACCGTCAAAATTCCAGGTATACAAAAACCGTTTCAATAAATCATTTGTATAAATTTTTGTTGAAAGATTAACGGGTGAAAGATAATAACTATCCCACCAGGAAATAATTTCAGGGATCCACTCTTTAGTAAGCAAAAGGACTTCAGGATGTTCCTTTAATAATTTTGTACAAGGATCTGCTGCTAAAGGTGTCCACCATAATTGGGCTTTCAATCCTTTCTTATGAATTTCATCTGTTAATCTCCGCATATCTTTATCCCCTCCAGGAAAACGGCTGTTGGGTTCCCAATCTCCTTCGGCAATTTGATAACCATCATCAACAACAGCCCATTTAAAACCTAATTCTTTAACTTTAGGAAGAGTATTAATAATCTCATCAATAGTAAACATTCGTTCATATCCCCAGCCACACCAAATAGGTTCAAAGGCTTCCTCAGGAGATTCAGGAAATTTAAAGCCCCTTTCTGATTGCATAAAATCAGAAAATTGTTTAAGCGGATTAAAAAAATCACCTGTATGCAATTCTACAAAACTATCATAGGTTTGTACCGTATCATTTTTACTAAATATTATGGGTTCAGGATATTCATATTCAAGCCCAAAAGTAGCATAGTCATTGTATCGGACCCACTTAACAGGCATAGAAATCATTTTTAAAGTAGTTTCTGTTAAACCTACTGCTAAACCTCCATCCTTTCTCCACATATTTACCATGGGAATTCCACCTCCATAATCAGAATTATTCATCCCCAAATAATTCTTTTGACTGAATCCTTGTTTAACAGGTAATATCCAATCTTTTCTTTGGTTACTCGAAGATGGCTGAAAAGACCACATCACAGTGTCATGATTCAATGGTATAACCCTTATTTTATGATTTCCCCAGGAATTCACAGTCAAAATTTTGTTCCCTTTATTTACATAGAATGTTTTGAACAATAACATATTGGAAAACTTATCAGGAATGGTAATTATTTGGTTTTTTTCAATATTAAATCCATTTTTTTGAAATTTACCTTTTAAAGTATAAATAATAGCATTTCCTTTCTGACTTTTCTTTATGTTTACCAATTTGAAATTGTCAATTGATAATTCCTCAGCTTTAAGTTCATCGGAAGGATAAAAATTAGTATAAAATGGCTTTATATTTTTATCCAGAGAAGAAAATTTGACTTGCATCAAATCATTAATTTCCATTTTCAGCTCGCCATTGGTTATTATTACTTCTTTAGTACAAGAAGAGAAAAATAATATTATACCAATAAATGTGATTGTTAAATTTAAATTGGTTTTCATTTTTGACAATTTTTTAAATATTAATGAAATATTTTTTTCGCATTTTTATAATAAATCTTTTTCAATACTTTATCAGGCAAATTGAAACCATTATAATACCAATGATAATTGTAATCAGGGATATAAAAATGTTCGTCACTTGTTTGTAAAATTCTAAAGATATTTCTATACATTTCTTTGGTAGTCCCATTATCTGTTCCAAACAAAACTCTATCAGCGTATTTAATTAAAAAAGCTCTGGTAGCACGAGGAGTACATGAAGATTCAGCCATTCTTCCTGCTATATCAATGTATAGGTTAGGATATTTATCTAACAATTTGCCTAAGCGAACTAAATCCTGATTCATATTTAGAAAATGACAAGCAATAAAAATGGTCTTTGGATTAGCAGCTACAGCATTTTCAAATGATTTCATTAATTGCTCGTAACCTAAACAACCAATTTGTGTGGTGTCCACCTTCCATTTTGCAGCATTTATCAAGCCATCATTATACCTGTCTATAGGTTGATACATCCAAATAGGTTCTGCTATATGAATAATGATAGGCATTTTGAGTTCCCCACATTTTTCCAAAAGGGGTTTTAATTTGGGATTATCTAAATGAATATTTCGTCCTTCTGTTGGATAGCCATATAAATCACCAAATCCTTTATCACCCATTTCTCCAATCCCTACAGCACCTAATTTATGACATCGGACAAGAGACTCAATTGCTCGTTTCTCCCAATCAGGTTTATCAAAATCTGTGTAATCAAAACTACAACAGAAGGCAAATTTATCTTTATAGGGACTATATTTTTCTACAAATTTTTCGAAAGGTAATCCTATCCAATTACAACTAAGCAGATAAGTTTTTTCAATTCCGCATTCGTCCATATTTTTAATCCATTCACGAATCTCATCGTCTGTTTTAGCATAGTCATGAGAATGAGTATCTATTACTGGATATTTTGCAACTTTTACATTGGAAATTTGAATCTTAAATATAGAATGTGGTTCATAATTTTTTAACAGTAAAGTATCTTCCAGATTTTGTCCCAAACTAAGAACTGGCAAAAAACAAATAGAAAAGAGAGAAATTAATGTTAGTTTGATTAAAAGTTTCATGGTTAAATTATTTTTAAGTTGTTTTTACTATTTCGTATTTCTCCATCAATAAGTTTACAACAGCCTCTATTGCAACTGGAAAAACTTTTCGCAAATCAATTTCATCTGAATTCATTAAAACATTTTTTAAAGTTCGCATAAAAATATCTTTAATTTCTGTGGCTAAATTCACTTTAGAAATGCCATTCCGAATAGCTTCTTGAATCATTAATTCCGGAATGCCTGAACTTCCATGAAGAACCAATATGGTATCTATTGCTTGATGAATTTCTTTTAGGCGTTCTATATTTAATTTGGGAGCTGCTTTATAAAAACCATGAGCCGAACCAATAGCAATTGCTAACGCATTAACACCTGTTTGTTCAACAAATAACTTCGCTTCTTCTACTGTTGTAAAACTTCCCTCTTGCTCTTGTCCCAATTTTGCTATATAACCTAATTCTGCTTCCACATTTGCATGATATGCTTTTGCTCTCTTTACAACTTCCTGAGTAATTTTAACATTCTCTTCAAAATCTTTATCACTTGCGTCTATCATAACAGAATCAAAACCTGCATCTAAACACTGTTGAATCAAATCAATAGAATTTGCATGATCTAAATGAAGCCATCCTTCTACTTCATAATCTTTCAGTCCTTGGCGAGCCATTGCAACAGCCATTTTAAGTCCCATGTAATCAATTGAACTTTGGGTTAATTGAAGAATAGCTGCAGAATGAGTTTTTGATGCTGCAATTAAAATAGCCTTTAGTGTTTCAAGATTATAAAAATTTGTCGCTAAAATGGCAGTTCTATTAATTTGACATTGTTTAAGTTTTTCTTGTATTGTCATAATGAAATACTTTGTTTAAATTTTTCCTTTGCTATTTGTTCTATATTTTTTTTCGAGGTAAATGCCCCTGTACCTCCCGACGCCGTCGTATTAATTGCACCCATTAAATTCCCAAATTTCTGGCATTCAGTCAAAGACTGTCCTTTTATAAATTGGTAAATAAATCCTGAATTAAAACTATCTCCTGCCCCAATAGCATCTACTATATTTTCATTGAGAAATGCTTCTTGATGATGTTGGGTACCATCTTTTTGGACCAATACCGAACCATTTTTTCCACACTTTATAATACACACATTAATAAAAGGGAGAATTTTTTCGATGGCAGTATTTAAATCTGATGAACCAGTCAATAATTGTAATTCTTTTTCATTTGGCATAAAAACAGATACATAAGGAAAAATTTTTTCAAAATCCAACTCCCATTTTTCTAAAGGATCCCATTGAGTATCCAAAGAGGTTGTTAGACCTTTTTCTTTTGCAAATTTTAAAATCTCAAGAAGATCTTTTTTGATACCTGATTGCATAAAAATAGATGAAATATGAATATGTTTAGTTTCATCAAAGATTTTTTTATCGATATCCTTAAAACTCATTACGTCCATTGCTCCCTGATAAGTAATATTAGCTCTATCATCTTCATAATTAAGAACGATTGTGGCACCCGAAGGATAATCATCGCTTTCAATAATAAAAGAGGTATCAACAGATTTAGCCGAAAGGCTGTCCTTTATTAATGTTCCGAACACATCTTTACCAACCATACCTACAAATGCTGTTTTTGCACCCAAAGCTGCTATATTTGCAGCAAAAATAGCAGTTGAACTTCCTAATGTAAGAATCATATCTTTCGCAAATTTCTCCTTCCCTATTTCAGGAAATCCATCAATTCTATTTAAAATTAAATCCACATTTAATTCCCCAATTGCTACTACATCATATTTTTTCATTTCAAATAATCATTTAGGTTGACAAGGTTAAATGCATAAAAATATTTATCCATAGTATGCTCAATTTTTTCCAAAACAATTGTTTCACCATCAATCCCTCTTTTTTTCAAATTATGGTAAAGTTTATATCGAGCAACTAAAGCTTCAGGTAATTGCCAAATATATCTACATCCTGTTTTGATGAGCCATTCTTTCCTTTCCTCTGAAAGTTGTTCAAAAGTTTTTCCTTTTTCTTCAGGTTGAAGCCATTTCATCCAACGATTAGATTCATACACCAATTTCCATAAAACATTTTTCATTTGTGATAATTGAGCAACTCTTCCTTCTTTATTAATGTCCTGTTCTATTTCTTCTAATTCAACAAGAGCATTATATTCATCAATAGTAAATTCTGGGCCCACATTAGCTGCCCCTATGCCACATAAAGGGTAATCTTTAGGATTCTCAACAAAATCAGTATAATGTCCTTTTATATAACTTCCGAATTGTTTAACTTTCTGAGACAATTTTAAAGCTACTTCTTTATTAAAAGTAGTGGTATGAAGATCCGTGCCAACCTTCCCCACAATGAAACAAGGCCATATATCACTTAATCCTTCTTTAGAAAGTCCCTCTTTTAACTCTTTAAGGAAAATATCAAAAACTGCCTCATTTGCTAAACCACCATGAACTTCTTCGGTCCCTACTTCATAAGAAATGGGAGGATAATTATGAGCACGACGATAATTTTCAGCATGTGATATCAATTCAATTGTTCGCTTCACAACAATTTTAATGTCAATCGTTTCTCCTTCAGGAAGAAATATATCTACTGTTGGATCCACATGAATGATATCATAACCCGCTGCTATAGCATCTTCAAATGATTTTTTAACAGCATTCATTGCTCTATCAATATCCCACTTTTCAACAGCTTGAATATCTTTTAGCCATGGACCTCCATGATCAACTTCAGCAATATAAATTCCTTTATAATTTATGTTTTCAGCTTCGTTCTTAAGTGACCTGATGAATTCAAATTGATTTAATCCTGTATAGCCACCATCCCTATCCACCTGGTTTAAAGTTGCCGCAAAAAGAATCGGTGCATTATTCCTTTTTGCTGCCCTGAAAGCAGCTTTAATAACTGACATTGAATTAGGACATACAGCTAACAAGGTATGTTTTATTCCTGTTTTTGCTTCCAAATCAGTTATTTGCTTCAATAAATCTTCTACTTTCCCCATTGTTGTGAAATGTTTAAATTTTCATAGATAGTAACGCCTTTTACAACCCTAGAAATGTTTCCTGATGCAGAAGGATTATCAGGATCCAAACCAAAATATAAAGATTTATAATAACCCAATAATTGACCAATCACAACATAAGGAATGCAACTATATTCTTTTGTTAAATTAAAGGTATTTCTGGTTACGAGCTGCAAATCAAAAGCTATATTTTCAATATTTACCACATTATTCCCACTCACTGCAATTTGTGCTACTATACCATTATTTTTATTTATTTGATTTACCAGGTCTCTCTCATATTGCAGAACATATTCATCATCTGAAAACAAATAAATCAAAAGAGTTTTATTATTAATAACCGCTTGGGGACCATGTCTAAATCCTAAAAATGAATCGAATTTGCAAATAATTTTCCCATCAGTCAATTCCTGAAGCTTCAAATGGCATTCTTGTGCAATCCCTTTTAATTCACCTGAACCAAGAAAGACAGCTCGTTCAAATTTTTTATTTACTATCCTTTTAATTTCGGTTTCATAAGAATTCAATATTTTGATAGTGTTCATGCTTAAAGCTTCAATTGCTGGAAGTTGCTCTTCAATAGCATCGATATTTAAAATAAGCATCATGGTTAGTAACATAGTAGAGAAACTACTTGTCATTGCTAATCCTTTATCATTTGTTTCAGGAGGAAGTAATAATAACAAAGTATTATCAGGATTAGCATTTTTAACAAGTTCACCCTCTTTATTGCAGGTAATAATGATATGAGCTATATTTTCACACAAAGAATTTGCAATTCTTATTACTCCCATGCTTTCAGGGCTATCGCCTGAACGGGCAAATGAAATCAAAACAAATTTTTTATTTTTTTGCAAAAAAATATGCGGATGAGTTATTAAATCACTCGTTGGAATTGACCTAAAATTATTATAGCCTTTTTTTGGTAAGATCATTGAAAGAACGTTTCCAATAAAAGAAGAAGAACCAGCACCAGTCATAATAATTTCTGTATCTTTAGAAAAAGGGTGTTTCGAAACGAAAGATTTAATTTTTTCTTTATCTTTGAGAATTAATTGGTATTCTTTTAACCACATCTCTGGTTGTTGATGAATTTCTTTTAAAGTATTTGCTTCTTTTTCCATTTTTATTTCTCTACTTTTTAAATTAATTTTCTAAACAAAAATAGATTTGAAATAAATTTTTGAAACAAAATTTTATATGTTTTATAACATAATATTTTATCTTAATAATTATGGCCTTATTTTCAGGCACTTACGTTTAAGTGAAATAGATAATAATGTTTCGAAATGTTTCAATAGGAAACCTATAAATGTTTTTCTTTATTTCAATTCTAATTCTTACTTTTGTAATTTCTATTCAATTCAACTTAATTATAAAGTTCTTGTAACTATGGAAACACCTTATTCAGCTAAAGAAAGAAGAGCAGAAATTTTACAATACATTAAAAACTCACCAAATTTAACTGTAAAAGAACTGGTGGAAAAATTTAATGTTTCGGAAGTAACAATTCGAAAAGATTTAAACGAATTAAATAAAAGAAATTTACTTATTCGTACCAGAGGGGGAGCAGTAAGAATGCCAGAAGTAAGCATTGGAAATGACATCGCTATTCAACAAAAACAATTGTACAATTACAAAGAAAAAAAGGCAATTGGAAAATTAGCAGCTACTCTTATTAAAGAAAACGAAACTATTATTCTGGATTCAGGTACAACCACATTGGAAATTGCGAAAAATCTTCAGGCATTTCGAAGCTTAACTATTATAACTAATGCTATCAATATAGCCATTGAATTATCCAAATACAATCGTTTTACTGTTATATTGTTAGGAGGTCATTTAAGAGCATCTTCACTTTCTACGGTCGGTCCCTTAGCTGAATCAATTTTAAAAATATTTTACTGTGACAAGTTATTCCTTGGTATTGACAGCTTTAATCTGGAAAAAGGAGTATCCACTCCGAATATTGAAGAAGCAAACATAAATCAGACAATGATGTCGATGGCAAAGGAAACAATAGCTGTTTTCGACTCTTCTAAATTTAATAAACGAAGCTTTGCATTTATTGCTCCAGTTAATAAAATTCACTCAATCGTTACAGATGAAGGAATACCAAAAGATATAAAATTTCAATTAAAAAACATGAATATACAAGTGTATATAGCAAAAATCAACTCAGATTATTAATTACTAAAGTTTCGCATTTCAGAAAGAGTTGAAAATAAAGAGGAAAAAGAGTTAAGAAAGTAAAAAAGGAGCATATTTTATCTAATATCTCATTAAAAATGAGCACATTAGCTGTATAATTACAAAAACAGAAAAATATGCTACCAGACAAAGTTAGGGAAAAATTTCTGAAATTAAAACAGATTTCATTGAAAATAAATTAGAGTGTATAAATATTTTGAAAAGTTTCAAGGCATTAAGACTGACAGAGTCAGTCATTAATTAGGGTAGTACGTTCAAAACATATTCACCTGATAAGCATGTACAAGATCGTGAAAGCAAAATTTCTGTATCAGGGCAAGCAGATGAATTACCGGGAGATACAAAGTTCAATTGATGAAATAACCCGTTGCAGAAAGCTGAGACTGCATTACAAGCGTGCGGAGGTAATGTTGGAAGGTATTGCGGTAACGTTGTTCTTTACCCGTCAAGGCAAGGGAGGGAAATGGAAAGTATTTTTGACAACCGATACGAAGTTGAGTTTTGTGAAACTGATGGAAATCTATCAGATAAGGTGGTCAATAGAAGTATTTTTCAAAGAAGCGAAGCAATTGTTGAATCTGGGAGGATGTCAATCCAATGATTTTGATGCACAGATAGCCGATGCCACGATAAGCATGATAGCCTATATTTTACGGTCTTTTCGATATCGGTATGAGCACTATGAATCGATGGGTGAACTTTTCAGGGTAATGAATGCGGAATGTTTGCAGCAGACGCTTGATGAACGTCTTTGGGGATTATTTTTGGAGTTGCTACGTGAAATATGCGAAGCATTGGAGAAGGATATTGATGAACTGTTCGAGTTAATCATGAATTGTCCAAAAACGGCAGAATTAGTTTCAAGGATGCTTGCTCCTCCGCTCCAGGAAGCAGTTTGACGAAAATGTTATCTTAAACGTATTGATAATCAGAGGGGAAATAACTAAATCGCACTTCATTATTTTCTGTTCTTCAAATTATTAAATTGAAGTGCGAAACTTTAGTTATTATAATAATAACTATTGCATTGGGAGGTTATGAAATGCTAATGAGTAAAATACTAACCTCTTTTTTGTCCGGTTTCGAATTGCCTGTATTTAGTTGTGCTTTTATTGTGGGAATTTTGATTAAACTAATATTTGATAAAACGTCTGTTAGTAATTATGTTTGCGTTCAAACAGTAGAACATATCACTGGAACTTTTACTGATTTTTTAATTGCATTTGGTATTGCTTCAATTAAAATATCAATTGTAGTAAAATACATCATCCCATTAGTTATTTTGCTTATGACCGGTATAATAGTTACTTTTATTTATGTATTTATAGTGCCCGGAAAATGGCTGAAAGAATTTTGGTTCGAAAAGGCTATTTTTACATGGGGATGGCTCACTGGTACAATGGCTAATGGGATTGCATTGCTTAGAGTAGTTGATCCTGAAATGCAAAGTTACTGTTTAGATAGTTATGCAATAGCATATTCATTTATCGCTCCAGTAGAAATTTCTTTAATTACTTTTGCGCCTATTATTTTTATTAATGGATATGGACTAATCTTTTCGACAATTTGTCTTATCTTATGTATCACCATTCTGTTAATTGCCTATTTTAAAAAATGGTTTATCACAAAATAAAAAGAAGCAAGCTATAAAATATTTATGTTCTAAAAATCTATTAGCATGTATAGCTTTTGGCTGTTTTCTTAACAATCTCTTGCATTTTGTCAAATTTTTTTTCCATACTCTGCAAAAGTTTAAATTGAGCATACGAACGTACCAGATTATGATTATCATAGTCTATTTTGTAACGGATTTTCCTTTATAAAAAGTTGTGATTTTTTTATAATAAGTTGGATATTATTTACTTACATGATTTGCCTAAAAAAATTTCTTGCTTACAAATTATGTGGTAGCTTAATGTTCAATTTATCTAAAATGTATTGTTGATCTTTATTTAATATTTTAGGTAATTGTTTGAGGGTTCTATCCTCAAATTGATA
>Ga0116166_1001611_pt1 | contig 20007 bp, 18 predicted proteins | sample AD_JPNMR2_MetaG_FD_89884 | JGI IMG/M metagenome (GOLD analysis project Ga0116166, IMG submission 89884) | Active sludge microbial communities of municipal wastewater-treating anaerobic digesters from Japan - AD_JPNMR2_MetaG | ecosystem: Engineered > Bioreactor > Anaerobic > Digestate | place...
AGATCTTCTTCAAGTTCAAATTCGATTTGAGTATCCTGCATTTCTTGCATCATTTCATAAATGTCCTGGGCTTCTAAAGCTTCTTTTGGAATTTCAAAATCTTTTGCACTGTTAATATTTAAGAATTCAACTGACATGTCAGCCTTCAAACTCTTTAAAACTTCTACAGTTTCAGGGGGCATACCCATTGCTTCAATCATGCCGGAGGCCATGGAGGATACTGCATCTCCCAAATCAATTTCCATTTTTACCATTTCACCGGTTGCTTCATCAACATAAATGATGTATGATAAATCTCCTATATCAATATTTCCAATGTTTTGTATCATTTCATAAGCCATTGCTTCTTCTTCGCTTGCAGGTTCAGGCATTACTTCCGAAAAATCAGCAAACATTTCTTTATATATGTCGCCTGACAGTATGTATTGAAGCCTTAACAGGGTTTTTCCGTCCTGAACATACTTTCCGAAATATTTAACATCCTTCGTATATTTTTCAACCAGTTCTTTATTTTTCTGCATTGCTTCCTGGTCGTTTTTCATAAGGCCGGACAGCTTTTCGTCAATTTTTATGGTCTGTTTAATCCATTTCAGCTCTCCGGTTTCATCAGCCATTCCTATATATTGGGTTATAGCTTCTTCATCAACTGTCATGTACATGTTCATAATCGGCTGGACAGGCATGTTTTCCATTCCGGGCATGGTCATGGATAAGTTTATTTTAGCCTTTATGGGGTTCATGAAGAGTGTCATGTACATGTTCATATCCATGTTAAAGGGCTGCATGTTTCCCTGAGCATCGGGGACATTCATGGACATTTTAATTTTTGCATCCATATCGTAATTATCCCAGGCATTGGATTTTTCACTCGCCGCAAAGTATATGGCTCTTGCGTCCACCGGCTCTGTTGTTATTACAACGGTATTCAAAGCCGCATCCCATTCCACCTGGGAACCGAAGGCTTCAATAACGGGTCTTATGGGAAGGTAGGTTCTTCCGTTAACGATTCTTGCAGCAGTATCAACAGTAATTTCTTCTCCATCCTTTAATATGTAATTTTGACCGATCGGAACTTCAACAACTGTTTCACCTTTTGTTGCAATTGCAGTTTTGCTTTCATCGTTCCATTCAACCTTGGCACCGAACTTTTCAAGGGTGGCCCTGAAAGGAACCTGGGTTCGGTTGTTTTCATCGATGAAGGGGAAACCTGCATCATCATTGAATTCAACTTTGGCAGAATCAATGGTAATTACAATTTCATCAGCAAAGGCTGTAACAGATGATAAAATTAAAATTAAAACCAAACTTAGAACAAATACAATTTTTTTCATAGTAACCTCCAAATTTATACTTTAATCAATAATATAATATACTTGTGAATGATTCAACAATAAAATATCCTGATTGTAAAAATTGATGCAATATTTGTAATAATTAATATTATAAAATGTAAGGGAGAAGAGGGTGAATCTCATTAGATTCTTTGATGACATTTTTAATAATAACTCGACAACATCTGACTTTTAGTTAACATAAATAATTTTATGTAAACCGAGTGGTTTACATAAATAATGGGATTTTTCATTGTGCAAAAGATGACAAAGCTCAAATAATGACACTGATTGGCACATTGTGTGAAACAAGTGGCAGGATAAGTGAAATATGGATTTTTTCAGGATAATTATATATAATAAGAATATAGTTTAAAACTTAAGAAAAGAGGTATAAGGATAACAAACGGATTTTTTGGAGGTAGATATGCCGACGATAGATTTCACCAAAACAGTCTATGAGCTGTGCAAAGATAATGAGGAAATTGCAAAAATCATGGAAGATCTGGGCTTCAAGGAAATTACCAAGCCAAATATGCTCAACACCGTGGGAAGGTACATGACAATTCCAAAAGGAGCCAGGATGCGGGGCTTAAACATGGACGATATTAAAAATGAATTCATTAAAAGAGGTTATGAAATAAAAGAATGAGAGGGAGAGAACATGAGCGAAAACATTAATAACAGGGAGTATCGAAAAAAAATTATCAAAGAAGTAATCAAGGAACTCCACGAAGGCAAGTCCGTGGACGAGGTAAAGAAAAAATTCCAGGAAGCTTTTGAAGGTGTTTCGGCTACGGAGATATCAGAGGCCGAGCAGGCATTAATCAGTGAGGGACTGCCTGTTACCGAGGTTCAAAGGCTTTGTGACGTTCATGCGGCTGTATTTAAGGGGTCCATTGAAGAAATTCACAGGGAGACAGACCCGGCAAAAATTCCCGGTCACCCTGTAAATGTCTTATTTCTTGAAAACAGGAAGATAGAAAAAATCATAGAAGAGAAAATTAAACCTTATATGGAAAAGACCGGCAAGGAAGCTCTGGAAGGCCTTCTTGAAGGCTTGGAAGACCTGTCCGTCATTGACATTCATTATGCCAAAAAAGAAAATCTTTTGTTCCCTTACATGGAAAAATACGGCATAACAGCTCCTCCCAAGGTTATGTGGGGTGTGGATGATGAGATAAGAGATGATTTAAAAATGCTCAAGTCGGACTTATCCTACGGGGTATTCACCCAGGAGCATAAAAAGGGCCTGGAAGACTTATTAAACAGGATAATCGAAATGATATACAAGGAAGAAAACATCATGGTCCCCATGCTGCTGGACAAATTGACCCAGGATGAATGGAAAAGGGTAGCCGATGACAGCAGCGAAATAGGCAATATCATAGATTTTGTACCTGTATGGAAACCTGATAAGGAAGCAAAAGAGGAATACAAGAAAGATGTAAAAGAGCCGGGAGCCATTGTTCTTCCTACGGGAGTATTTACCGTCGAAGAGCTTACCCACATGCTCAACACCCTCCCCATTGACATCACGTTTGTGGATAAAAATGATACGGTAAAATACTTTTCTCAGAGCAGTGAAAGAATTTTTGCAAGGACCAAGACCATCATAGGCAGAAAGGTTACCAACTGCCATCCGCCGGCAAGCGTGCATATAGTGGAAGGTATAGTAGAAGATCTTAAGTCAGGGAAGAAAGACCACGAGGATTTCTGGATCAGGATGGGCGACAAGTATGTCTTTATAAGATATTTTGCAGTAAGGGACCAAGAAGGCAAGTATCTTGGAGTTGTGGAGGTAACCCAGGATATTAAGCCCATACAGGAAATCACGGGAGAAAAGAGATTAGTGGAAGATTAAGAGACCAATTCTTGGAATGACAATGCTTTATAAAGGGGATAAAACCCCCTTTTTTATTGTTTTTTTGAGGAAGGGAGTATATAATGGACTTTAAGGAAGCAGGTATTCCTTCAATTTAATAGTTAAGGAAAATCTTTATAAATATGGGTATGAGGAGAGCTTATGGAAAAGAAATATGTTCTTGCGTTAGATCAGGGAACCACGAGTTCAAGAGCTATACTTTTTGACAGAAACGGCAGAATAGTCAATATGTCCCAAAAAGAATTCACTCAAATTTATCCGGCTCCCGGCTGGGTGGAGCACAACCCCTTAGAAATATGGGAGACCCAGGTAAATGCGGCGAAGGAAGCCATAAGGGGTGTAGATGTTTCGGAAATTGCCTGCATAGGAATTACCAATCAAAGGGAAACCACGATTCTTTGGGATAAAAATACGGGCAAGCCCGTATATAATGCAATAGTATGGCAGAGCAGGCAGTCTTCGGATATATGCGATGAACTTAAAAAACTCGGCCTGGAATCCTATATCAGAGAAAATACCGGTTTAGTTATTGATGCTTACTTTTCGGGAACTAAAATTAAGTGGATTTTGGACAATGTGGAAGGGGTCAGGGAAAAGGCCGAAAAAGGAGAAATCTTATTCGGAACCGTGGATACCTGGCTGGTATGGAATTTAACGGGAGGCAAAATTCACATAACCGATTATTCCAATGCTTCAAGGACCATGATTTACAATATTAAAACCCTTAAGTGGGATGAAAAGCTCCTCGATATACTTAACATACCTCCTGAAATCCTGCCGGAGGTAAGGCAGTCATCAGAAATTTACGGGAATACCAAGGCGGAGATATTCGGCGGTCAAATACCTGTATCGGGAATTGCCGGAGACCAGCAGGCTGCTCTTTTCGGCCAGCTTTGCTTCCAGGAAGGAATGGCAAAGAATACATACGGAACAGGGTGCTTCCTACTGATGAATACCGGTGAAAAGCCGGTTCAATCAAAAAAAGGCCTTCTTACCACCATAGCCTGGGGTTTAAATGGCAAGGTGGAATATGCCTTAGAAGGGTCAATATTTGTTGCGGGAGCAGCAATCCAGTGGCTCAGGGATGAGCTTAAAATTATCCATGATGCGGCTGATTCGGAATATTTTGCGAAAAAGGTGGAAAGCACCAATGGGGTATATGTGGTGCCGGCCTTTACGGGACTGGGAGCTCCTTACTGGGATATGTATGCAAGGGGGGTTATCGTAGGCCTGACAAGGGGGGCGAACAGGAATCATATAATAAGGGCAACCCTTGAAGCCATCGCATACCAAACAAGGGATGTAATTGAAGCCATGATTGAGGATTCGGGAATCAACTTAACCGTATTAAAGGTTGACGGAGGAGCTTCTGCCAATGATTTTCTGATGCAATTCCAGTCAGATATACTGAATGTTAATATCGAGAGGCCCGACATTACCGAAACCACGGCCCTTGGAGCTGCGTATCTTGCAGGTATGGCAACGGGATTTTGGAAGTCAAAGGGCGAGGTTATACAAAACTGGAACATGAATAAAAAGTTTATACCTGCAATGGGTGAAGATGAAAGAAACAAGCTCTACACCGGTTGGAAAAAGGCGGTGGAAAGGGCAAAGAACTGGGAGTAATAAATTGTCATCCTGAGCGAAGCTTTGTCATCCTGAGCGCAGCGAAGGATCTCATGAGATTCTTCGGGCAAAAGCCCTCAGAATGACAGGCTGTAATCAGTGTCATCCTGAGCGCAGCGAAGGATCCCATAATGACATGAAGTTTTAAACATATATGGAGGATATAATGAAAACAGAATTTTTTATAAACAACAGGGCGAAATTTGCAGAAAGAATGGATGATTATTCCACTGCCGTGTTTTTTTCCGGAAAGGCAAAGAGAGAAAGCGCTGACCAGCATTATCCCTTTTCCGTAGACAGGAATTTCTTTTACCTTACGGGAATAGACAGGGAAGATATGGTCTTGACAATAAGCAAGATAGGCGGCAAGACGGAAGAAACCTTGTACATACCGCCGGTAGACGAACATTTCGAAAAATGGTACGGTATACTCATGAGGAAGGAAGAGGCAAGGGAAACATCCGGCATAAAGAATGTAGAAAACAGGAATGACTTTCTTGATAAATTTGCAGGCAAACTGTCATCATCCGACGGACCTGACAATGTATATATTTTTTCTTACATTACCGATGCAGATGAGCCTGAAGATTCTTACAGGGGCCTTGCTCATTGGCTCAGGGATAAATTCCCTGCCATAAACATCAAAAACTCCCTGGATATCATGATTGAACTGAGGAGCTCAAAGACGGAAGAAGAAGTAGAAGAGATAAAAACTGCCATCGGATATACCAGGGAAGCCCTGGAATTTGTAATGAAGAATTTAAAACCCGGCATGTATGAATACCAGGCAAGGGCTCATTTTGAGTACCAGCTCATGCTTAGAAACTCAAGACCCGGCTTTCCCACAATCGGAGCTTCCGGACCCAATGCCGTAATCCTCCATTATGTGGACCTTAAGCGAAAGATGGAGGAGGGGGACATGATACTCCTTGACCTTGGCGCCCTGTCAAATAACTATGCCTCTGACATCACCAGAACATATCCGGTAAATGGAAAATTTACATCCAGGCAGAAGGATATTTACAAGGTGGTCCTGGAAGCCCAGGAAGTTGCCCTGGATGCCATGCATGTGGGGGCATTGGAAATGGATGTCAACGATGCGGTTAAGGCACATTTTGCCAAAGGACTGAAGGCCCTTAATATTATCAGGGATGATTCGGAGGTGGTTAATTATTTTTATCACGGCTTCGGTCATCCCCTGGGACTGGATGTCCATGATTTGAGAAGAAGGGACAAAACAATCCAGGAAAACAATGTATACACAGTGGAGCCCGGCCTCTATATCAAGGAAGAAGGCTTCGGCATTAGGATAGAAGACGATGTATGGGTTACAAAAAAGGGCATAATTAATCTTTCTAAGGACATTATAAAGACAGTGGATGATATAGAGAATTTCATGAATAGTTGAGTGACCCTGTTATGAATAATCCTCAAAGTGTCATTCAGAACCCGGTGAAGAATCTCATGAGATCCTTCGTTTCTCTCAGGATGACAAATAATATCATTCTGAGGACTTTAGCCCGAAGAATCCCATGATATTTAATAAATCTCTTAAACCTCCGTTTTTTAATCATATTTTAATTTTACATTAATTAATTTTGAACTATTTGCGTGTATCATATAAGCATCAAGTATGAGGATATAATATAAGAAGGTTCATATAATCGCATATAAGTTAATATCGGAGGTTAAATAATGGATATATTAGTCGGTTTATTTGTTTTTATAGTGTTTATGGTGGCAGCCCTAAAAGTCGGTGTTGTCCTCCTCAAGGTAGTTTTTACTTTGGTTGGAGCGATAGTGGGTTTTGTTGTAATTATTGCATTGATTCCCCTAGGTATAGGGCTCTTGCTTATTCCTGCCATAATAATAGGGATAATCATTGCTATAATCAAATGCATTAAATTCATTTTTTAGTTGACAAAAATACCTTATTTATGTATAGTTTAACATATGAAAATGAATAATATATAAAAGCGATGAAAAGAAGAGTAGTTTTAGGATCATGACATAGAGAACCGGAGCATGGTGGAAACCGGTGATTGATTTTAAAATGAACATGGCCTTGGAGCTTCATGCCTGAACCTTCAGTAGGGTATGACGTAGGGTATACGTTATAATACAGGGTTTTATTTGAACCTGGTGAGGCACATGTTGTGAAGCATGTGTAAAAAAGAGTGGTAACGCGTTTATTCGCCTCTTAGCTTATGCTGAGAGGCTTTTTTTATAGAATTCACAATTTTTGGGTGAAATTCTTTTGATGATATAATAAACGATGAATTTTAAAAATTTATAGGAGAGGAAAAATGAGCAAAGGCAAATATTATTTAACAACCGCAATTGCATATACCTCAGGCAAGCCTCATATCGGTAACACGTATGAAATTGTCCTTGCCGACAGTATTGTAAGATTCAAGAAATTAAACGGATATGACGTGTATTTTCAGACGGGAACAGATGAGCACGGCCAAAAAATTCAGCAAAAAGCCGAGGAAGCAGGTAAAACACCCCAGGAATTTGTCGATGAAGTAGCAGGAGAAATCAAGCGTATATGGGACTTGATGAACACCACCTATGATAAGTTCGTGAGGACTACAGACCCTGAGCATGTTAAAATCGTGCAAAAAATATTCAAGAAGCTTTACGACCAGGGAGATATCTACAAGGGCTACTACGAAGGCTGGTACTGTACTCCCGATGAAGCCTTTTTTACGGACTCTCAGTTAGTTGACGGCAAATGCCCGGATTGCGGAAGAGAAGTCCATATGGCAAGAGAGGAAGCCTACTTCTTTAAAATGAGCAAGTATGCCGACAGGCTGATGAAACACATAGAAGAAAATCCCAAGTTTATCCAGCCCGAATCAAGAAAAAATGAAATGGTGAATAATTTTATCAAGCCGGGCTTGCAGGATTTGTGCGTTTCAAGAACATCCTTCGACTGGGGTATTCCGGTTACCTTTGATGAAGGCCATGTGGTTTATGTGTGGATAGACGCCCTGAGCAACTACATTACATTTTTGGGCTATGATCCTGACGGCAACCATGGAGAACTTTTCAAGAAATACTGGCCGGCTGACGTACATTTAATAGGCAAGGATATTTTAAGATTCCACACCATTTACTGGCCCATACTCCTCATGGCCTTGGGTGTTGAGCTTCCAAAGCAGGTTTTCGGTCATCCCTGGCTTTTGGTTGGCGAAGGGAAGATGAGCAAGTCAAAAGGAAACGTAATCTATGCTGATGATTTGGTTGACTTGTTCGGAGTGGACGCCATCAGGTATTTTGTCCTTCACGAAATGCCTTTTGCCAGTGACGGAACCCTGACTTATGAATTGATTATAGAAAGAATCAATTCCGACCTGGCTAACATCTTAGGCAATTTGGTAAACAGGACCATAACCATGACCAATAAATATTTCGATGGAGAAGTTCCGGCTCCGGGGGAACTTGAGCCCATCGACCATGAGCTTATAAAGCTTGCTCTTGAGACACCGCTTAAGGTGGAAAAGAAAATGGATGAACTTAAGGTTTCGGATTCCATAGATGAAATATTTACCCTGCTCCGAAGGTCCAACAAGTATATTGATGAAACCCAGCCCTGGATTTTGGGAAGGGATGAAAGCAAAAAAGAAAGACTGGGAACGGTCCTTTATAACCTTTTGGAATCCATCAGGATAGCGGCAGTGCTTTTAGGGCCATATCTTCCTGAAACATCCGAGAAAATATTGAAGCAGCTCAACACGGACAAAAAGGACTGGGACTCCATCCTTGAGTTTAAGGGCATGGTTCCGGGACAAAAAGTTGGAACACCTGAAATCTTGTTCGCCCGCATAGACCCCGTTAAGAAAATTGAAGATATCAACAAATATAACGAGGCAAAGTATCATAAAGAAGAGGCAAAAGTTGAAGAAGTAAAAGACGTAAAATATGCAACCATAGAAGATTTTGAAAAATTGGATTTGAGGGTTGCAGAAGTCTTAAAGGTTGAAAAGCACCCCAATGCGGATAAACTCCTGGTATTTCAACTAAAGATAGGGGATGAAATCCGCCAGGTGGTTTCAGGCATTGCAAAATGGTATAAGCCCGAAGACCTGATAGGGAAAAAGGTTGTAATGATTTATAACTTAGAGCCCGTAACCCTAAGAGGGGTCGAATCAAACGGCATGATATTGTCGGCTGAAAAGGGAAAAATGCTTTCGGTGGTATCGACCCTGGAGGATATTCCCAGCGGGGCAAAAATATCCTAGAAAACATTAAAGGATTTGAATCTACGATTCAAATCCTTTTATTATTCCGGTCCTTCTTGTTACATTTCTTTTACCCAGAGGCCGTGGAGGTTGCAGAATTCATAAGCTGCTACAACTTCATCTCCGTCAAGCAATGCAAATTCGGCCACAGGTTTTTCTCCCGGTGCCAGGCAAACTTTTTGAGCACCATTTTTGGTTACGAGGTAAATAAACTGGATGTAATGTTCTTCAGTCATGGGATGTTCAACGCTTCCGATTTTTACGGTCACCTTGTTGCCCTCAACACTTACCTCCGGTATATGTTTTTCATGAGAAGCTTCCTCAGTGTTTGCAACAAGTTTTTTCATTGGTTTTCCGCAGCATACCAATTCTCCGCCGCCTTCCAGAACCAATCCTACCAAGTTGCCGCATGTTTCACAAATAAAAAATCTTCCTTTGTTACACATATAATACCTCCTAATTTATATTTTCCAATATTGATTATATACCCTTTTATAATTAATTAAAACATTTAATTCATTTTTCCCGGCTTCATTTTAATAGCCGCTGCACTAACCAATGCCATTGCTGTTGCCATTGCAACTATGTTTAATATGGTATCGGCTCCTATTTCAAGGGCTGAAAGAATATCGTTTTGAACGAAAGCCAACATTGTTTCATAAAGGCCAAACCCCGGAACGATGGGAATTATTGCCGGAAAGATAAAAATTGTTGCAGGCATTTTGAATTTGCGGGCAAATATTTCACCCATCATGGCTATAAATGTGGTTCCCGCAAAAAATCCAAGGGTTGTATTTAATTTAGCAGAGCAGGCGAGATAAATAAAATAACCTGCTGATGCAACCAGGGAGGTGTGCATCAAGGTATTTTTCGGAGCATTCATAATAAGTGCAAAAAATGAGGATGCTGCAAAGCAATAAAATAAATCTAAAAATATTCCTGTCATTATTACCTCCTGCTAAAAAAGACCTAGGCTATAAGCCGTGTATATAATCACACCTGTTCCTGCTGCCAGGGATGATGCTACCAGCAATGCCTCCGTTGCTCTTGCAATACCTGATAACAAATCTCCTCTTATAGTGTCTCGAATTGCATTAGTCATGGCGAGACCCGGCAAAAGAGGCATCGTACATCCTACAATTATGGAATGATAGTTTCCTGCTTTCGAGACAAAGGTTACGAATATTGCTATGTATGCTATTATAAGTCCTGAAAAAATGCTTGAAAAGAATTGGTAGGACTGAAGATTTTCAAAGCGCCTCGATACCATGGAAACTATAATTCCCGTAATTAAAGCCGTGAAGAATTCAAGCGCATGTCCACCAAACAAAAGAGCAAAAAAAGCCGAAGACAAGCCGGCATACAATACACTGTATTTAATTCCTGAATCTTTTCGCTGGTAGATTTCCTGCAACTTTTCCAATGCCTTATCCAATGTTATTGAATGTTCGGAAAGCTGTCTGGAAACCTGGTTTACATCATTTATCTTTTGTAAGTTGATCGTCCTTTTGCGAATTCTCTTAACCAATGTATTATTTTCGTTCCCATCAAGGGAAAGGGTAATATAAAAACCCGTAGGAGTGGCAATAGATTCTATTTCATTAACATCAAAGGATCTGGCAATAAATTTGATTGTTTCTTCGGCCCGATATGTTTCTCCGCCGTTTTCAAGTATGATCTGAGCAGCCAATTTGATAACCTTCAAAAGATTGTTTGCGCTGATTTCCAAGGGTATCACCTCTTCCTTTCTAAATAGGATTATAGCATTGAAATAAACATTATTCAATTATTTTGCACATGCAATAATAATTGTTTATAATTTTCATTAATTATGTTATAATTACCTAAATCCAAGGGAGGTTTAGATGAGAGAGAGGGAGATAAAAGTTTTGAATATTGACAAGGAAGAAATAGAAAAAAAGCTTATAGAAATGGGGGCTGTCCTTGTCAAGGATGAAAACCAGATAAATTACAGGTTTGATACGGATGATTATTATTTAAAGAATACCTACAAGGGGTATTTGAGGATTAGGATAGTTAAAGACAACCTTTCGGGGGAGACCAAAAGCAACATGACTTTTAAAAGGAGCATAAAAAAAGATTCCCTAAGGGTTAATGAAGAAATCGATACCGAAATTTCCGACTGGGAAAGCACCGCTAAAATAATTGAAATCCTGGGTTACAAACGGAAAAGACCGGGATACAAGCACCGGAGGTCTTACATGTATGAAAATATGCTGTTTGAAATAGATACCTGGGATGAGGAAACCTACTCAAAACCATATCTTGAAATTGAAGTTGCTTCGGACCGGGAATTAGAAAAAGCGATATCCTTGTTAAACCTTGACAGAAGTCAAATCACGACCAAATCCATCGACGAACTGAGAAAAGACTGAATGTAAAAACTAAATTAACATATAGGGGTGAAATCATGATTTTAGTTGTCGATATCGGCAATACTAATATATTGATCGGTGTTTACGAGGGTAATGAGCTTGTGGGTAATTGGAAGATGATAACCAAAAATGAAAAAACCTCCGATGAATACGGTATTTCCATATTAAATTTACTGAGCTACAGCAACATTGACCATAAAAAAATCAAAAGCGCCATTGTATCGTCTGTCGTGCCCAATGTAATGCATTCGTTTGAAAACACCCTTAAAAAGTATTTTAACATTGAGCCTATAGTTGTTGGTCCGGGAGTAAAAACAGGAATTACCATAATGACCGAGAACCCGAAAGAGGTTGGAGCTGACAGGATTGTGGGGCTTGTAGCTGCCCACGAATTATACTCTAAGGGTCATGCCATGATAGTCATCAGTTTTGGAACCGCCACAACTTATGATGTGATAAATGAAAGAGGAGAATACAAATACGGCATAACATCACCGGGAATCCAGATTTCGGCTGAGGCCCTGTGGCAAAGAACCGCCCAGCTGCCTAAAATTGAAATTAAAAAGCCTGATTCCATTCTTGCAAAAAATACCGTTACAAGCATGCAGGCAGGCTTGATTTACGGATATATAGGACAAGTGGAATATATTATTAAAAAAATAAAAGAAGAAATGAACAATGAAGATATGAAGGTTGTGGCAACCGGAGGCTTCGGCAGGCTTATCTACGATGAAACCCCGGCCATTGATATATTTGATTCCCTGCTTATATTCAAGGGATTAAAGATAATCCACGACAAAAATTATAAAAAGAACTTTTAAAAAGATTTGTAATTTTTACAGATCTTTTTTTATGCAAATTTATTATTTTCTGCATAGGTTTTTTGGTTTACAGAAATTTATTTATGTAAACCGATTCTATGGGCAAATTTCGTTGGTATTATATGGAAAAACAACAGTGGTTTACATATAATTTTTTATGTAAACCATTTTTAATTTTAAGGGACGGTTCTTTTCGTTATTAAAAACCGATAGCTTAACCATCCTATGCAAAAAATAATAAAGATAATAAGCGAACATTTGCAGGACACGATAAACTGACATGAGGCATAGCCTGTAATTCTGAACATAAGTGAAGAATCCCGTCTTTTGATACAATTAGATCCTTCGCTTCGCTCAGGATGACAAGCTTCGCTCAGGATGACAAGCTTCGCTCAGGATGACAAGCTTCGCTCAACTTTCCTCCTTCTTAAAAATTTTCAAAAAACATCTTTTAAAATTCAAAAATTATGTTATAATAATAGAACAAATGTTCGAATAAAGATGCGGGGTGGTTAGGTCATGGGACAAATAATAATGCACATTGATGTAAATTCGGCCTTTTTAAGCTGGACGGCAGCATATGAAAAACAGATGGGAATAGAAAGAGACATAAGGACATTACCTGCCGTTATAGGGGGCAACGAGCAGAGCCGTCACGGAATTGTTCTTGCAAAATCAATACCTGCAAAAAAATTCAACATACAAACGGGTATGTCCCTCATGGAAGCCAGGCGCCTCTGTCCCAATTTGCTTGTCATACCTCCGGATTACGATGTTTACGTAAGGGCAAGCAAGGCTCTCAGGGATCATTTGAAAAGGTATACTCCGGATGTGGAAGTTTTCAGCATAGATGAATGTTTTTTAAGGTTTACGGACATAAGCAGGAAGGAAGCTCTTGATTTAGCCTATAAATTAAAAGACGGGGTAAAGGAAAGGTTCGGTTATACCATAAATGTGGGGATTTCAGAAAACAAGCTTCTTGCCAAACAGGCAGGAGATTTGGAAAAGCCCGATAAGTGCCACACCATGTTCATTGAAGAAATAGAGGAAAAACTCTGGCCCCTGCCCGTTGAAGAATTATTTATGGTTGGAAGAAGAACAAAGGTTAAATTAAACAGGTGGGGTATTTATACAATCGGGGAACTTGCAAATGCAGATTATAAACTGATATCGGCAATGCTTAAATCCCACGGCAGGCTGATTTACAATTATGCCTGGGGAAGGGACGCTTCAACCTTCAAGGAAGGGGTCCCCATGAAAAGCGTGGGAAACAGCAGCACCCTGAAATTTGATGTGGAGGACAGGGAGATTGCCCACCTTGTATTGCTGAGCCTGACCGAAATGACTGCCTGGAGACTGAGAGAAGCAAACATGAACTGCAGGGTTGTGAGCATAAGCATCAAGGATAAGGATTTCGGTTTTAAAATAAAGCAAAGGAAGCTCATGTATTTTACTGACTCCACAAGGGATATTTACATTAATGCATGCTGCTTGTTTGATGAATTGTGGGATAAAAGGCCTATACGGGCCTTGGGGGTTCATGTATCAGACCTGGAATTTGCCAAAATTAAACAAATTAATTTTTTTCAGGATGAATTAAGTTTGAAAAATGAAATTTTAGATAAGGCCATAGATAAAATAAGAAGCAAGTACGGGGATACTTCCGTTATAAGAGGGGCCTTTGCCAACGGTGATTTAAGACCAATCTTAGGAGGATACCCGGACGACGAATATCCCGGCATGAGGAGTATTTTATAGGGGTGATATGATGAAAATTGTAAATGAGCCGGTAAAGGTAATGGCGGTTTTTCATACGGACGGGAAAATTGAGCCTGTTAAATTCAGGATTGAGGATAAAGTTGTCAGGATCGAAAGAATAATGAAGACCTATGAAGAAAATATCGTCGGGAACAAGAGAATTGTATTTGTGTGCCTCCATAACGGGAAGGACATCTTTGAGCTTAAATATGAACTAGATACCAAGACATGGTATCTTTTCAAAAAATAAGGCTGTAAGGAATTTGTAAGATTTGTAATATTGTAATATTATGTCCCCGATGATATAATATTTTGTATTGTAATGAGGGGGACAGGTACATGAGCGAGTTGGACTTATTGGCCATGGAAGCTAAAAACAACCCGGATTCAATGAATGAGTTGATAAGCCGGTATGAGAACTTCATACTTAAAAGTGCCTCATCAGCTGTTCGGGCTTATGTTTCAAAAAGTGATGATGAGTGGTCAATAGCCCTGGCCGCTTTTACTGAGGCAATTAATAATTATTCTGCCGATAAAGGCAGTTTTTTAAGCTTTGCCGAATTGGTGATAAGAAGGCGGATGATTGACTACATACGGAGCAAGTCAAGATACGCCCCTGAAATTTCAGTGAATCCTTCCTTGTTTAACATGGACTTCAAGGATGAAGAGGAAAATTCCATGCAGTCGGAGATTGCAAAAAAGGTTTCCCTTGTTGAAGACAACGGAATCAAGCTGGAAATAACCCTCATCAACGAAGTCTTTTCGGATTACGGATTCTCATTTATGGATTTGGCCGAATGCTCGCCAAAATCTCGTAAAACCAAGAAGGCTTGCGCCAAGGCCGTGGCATATTTAATAAAAACCCCCATATTGATAAGCGAAATAAAAATCAAGAAGCTCTTACCCCTTAACATAATAGAAAAAAACACCAAGATACCCCGTAAATTATTGGAACGTCATCGAAAATATATTATAGCAGCATTAGAAATAATGACGGGAGAATATCCCAATTTAGCCGGTTATATGGAATATATCCGTCAGGAGTTGAAAGATGAAAGCAGTAATAGTTGAAATTAAAGGAAAGCATGCAGCAGTCCTGGCTGAAAACGGAGTTGTTTCCAAAATAAGAAACAAGAATTATGAGCTTGGCCAAGAGATAGTATTAAATAATAACAAGGGCAGATTAATCAGGATGACAGCAGCCGCTGCGGCCGCCATCATGATTTTTGTCACGCCTGCATGGGCATATCTGACTCCTTATTCCTATGTAAGCTTAGACGTCAATCCATCCTTTGAATTCTTTATAAACAGATTTGACAGGGTTTTGACGGTGAAAGCTTTTAATGATGACGGGAATCAAATGTCAAAAGATATAAATATAGCCGGCTTGAAGAATAAAGAAATACAAACCGCAGTAAAAACCGTGTTGAATGAATTAAAAAACAAAGGATATATCAATGAAGACGAAAGAGATGGGGTAATAGTTGCCGCATCAAGCAAGTCAGAAAAAAAGACAGGTATGCTGTCTGAAAAGATTCGAGCTGCTGTAAGCGAGGAAATTGCAGCACAGGAACCGGAAAATAAGGATAAAATATTAAGGGAAGAAACTGAAACAAAACCGGAAACCGTAGAGATTACAAACAACAATGAAACCGGAAAGCCAAAAGAACAAGTAAAACCTCAAGGACAGGCTAAACCTGATGATCAGGCAAAATCTCAAGGGCAAGTGAAACCCGAAAAATCTGAAAAGCCCGAAAAACAGGAAAAACCGGAGAAACAAGAAAAATCTGACCAGGAAAAATGGGAAGGACGAGAAAAACCCGGCCAGGATAAGAAGGAAGAAAGACCGGAACAGGATAAAGAAAATAAACAAGACAGAAAAAAGCTTGATGTTAAGGTCATAGAGGTAACAGAGAAAGAAGTTAATGAAGCAAAGAAGAAGGGAATCACACCCGGAAAACTTAATTTAATCGAAAAACTTCAGGAAGCAGCAAAGCTGGCAGGCCATAAGATAAATCCGGACGATTGGTTTGATAAGTCAGTACATGAAATAAATGAGAAAATTAAAGACTACAAGGAAGAAATAAAGCAAAAAGAAAAATACGACAAAGATAAGAACAAGAATAACAATAAGAATAACAACAAGAACAGCAGGAATGACGATGACCGGGACGACCGGGATGGCAGATTTGACTTCAATAATGGCAGGGACAGACGGCGAGATTAGCATTTGACAAATATTTCATATTATAATATAGTATTTATACCTGTGAGACCATTCTCACAGGTAGATTTTATTAAAAGAAACATTAATTCATAAACAATGCCGGAATGAATATAATAAAAAAATATATAATAGAATAATAATTTTACAGGGGCTTGTGATGATCAATTTTATTATTAAAAAATTCATTAAAGATTATGAAAACATCAACGACCAAAAAGTAAGAGAAGCTTATGGCATAACGGCCAGCCTTACCGGTTTGATTGCAAATTTCATTTTAAGCACCGGAAAGATATTGACGGGAATACTATTTAACAGCATCTCCGTTACCGCCGACGGGGTAAACAATCTATCCGATGGGGCATCTTCCTTGATTACCCTGATAGGCTTTAAAATTTCCGGCAAGCCTGCCGACAAGGACCACCCCTTCGGCCATGCCAGAATGGAATACCTGACGGGGCTTATTTTGGGAATTGCCGTGATTTTAGCCGGAATTGAACTGTTTAAGTCTTCATTTGCCAAAATCATGAACCCATCCGAAACCATATTTTCCATAGAGATGATAATAGTACTGGCCCTTTCTGTTTTTGTCAAACTGTGGCTCAGCTTATTCTATAAGAAATTAGGGGATAAAATTTCATCGGCCACCCTTAAGGCATCATCTACCGATTCAAGAAATGACGTAATTTCGACCTTGGTTGTCATTTTGTCCTTATTAATATCCCAAGTAAGCGGTTATGAGGTGGATGGCTATGCAGGTGCTTTAGTGGCATTGTTTATTTTGTATTCGGGATATGATATCCTGAAAGACATATTAAATCCCCTGCTTGGAGAAATGCCGGAGGAAGGATTTGTTGAAGCAATTGAAAAGAAGCTTTTATCCTATGAGGGAATATTGAACATCCATGACCTTGTGGTCCACAACTACGGGCCCAACAAGTACTTTGCCACGGTTCATGCGGAAGTCGATGCCAAGGAAAATATTATGCATTCCCACGATTTAATCGATAACATTGAGAGGGATTTCGCAAAAGAAATGAACATAAACCTTGTTATCCACTTAGACCCCGTAATTACAGACGATGAGGAAATTAACGAATTAAGGAGCATGACGGGAAAAAAGGTAAAGTCCATCGACGAAAGGCTTTCAATACATGATTTCAGGGTCGTCAAGGGGGAAACCCACACCAATTTAATATTTGACGTCCTTGTGCCTGTAGGTTATGAAATTAAGTCATCGGAACTTGTCCGGTTAATTGAAAAGGAAATTAAGCAAGAAGACGAGTCATATTTTGCGGTTGTGACGGTTGACAAGAACTATGTTTCAACCTATATAAACGACATTAAATAATAGGGACGGGGTTGACCCCGTCCCTTAGAATACTTACGAACCATTTAATATCGTCATAACATAAAAAAATAATAAAAAATATCAAGCGAACATTTGCAGGACACGATTTAATTCTTAGCGAATGAGGTTAAAAATCCGTTAAACAGCTTGCATTGTTTGAGCGCAGCGAGTTCGCAAGCTGTAGGATTTTTAGCCGTAATGAGCTTTAGAATTATTCGTGTCCGAAACCGTGAGCGGATATTTTTATTATTTTTCATGATAATGATATGTATATTTTATCAATCCAAGGGACGGGGTCAACCCGTCCCTTTTGTGCTGTATATAATACGTGATTTGTCATTCTCAGGGCTTTAGCCCGAAGAATCTCATGAGATCCTTCGCTTCGCTCAGGATGACAAAGGGCAACTGCTATCTCTTATTGCTGCATCCTAAAACATTTCTCATCTTATGGGCAACCATTTCTTTAATTGCCGTTCTTCCGGGCCCTAAATATTTTCTCGGGTCGAATTCCGAAGGATGTTCAACAAAGTATTGTCTTATACATGCCGTAACGGCAAGCCTTAAATCTGTATCTATATTTATCTTGCATACTCCCAGTTGAGCGGCCCGCCTTAACATTTCTTCAGGTACCCCTGCTGCTCCCGGTATTTGTCCTCCATATTTATTGCATAATTGGACGAATTCTTCCGGTACTGAGGATGCTCCGTGCAAAACTAAAGGAAAACCGGGAAGGAGTCTTGTAATGGTCTCTAATCTCTCGAAATCTAAGCTGGGTTCCCCCTTGAATTTGTAAGCACCATGGCTTGTTCCTATTGCAATGGCCAATGAGTCAACTCCTGTTCTTTCTACGAATTCCACAGCTTCATCAGGATCTGTATATGTAGCATCTTTAGTCCTGACCTTAACTGCATCCTCAACCCCTGCTAATTTACCAAGCTCTGCTTCAACAACAACTCCTTTGGAGTGGGCATATTCAACCACCCTTTTGGTAAGGGCTATATTTTCCTCAAAAGGATACTTGGAGCCGTCAATCATGACAGAGGTAAAACCATCATCAACACACTGTTTGCAAATTTCAAAATCTTCACCATGGTCCAAGTGAAGACAGATATCCAATCCCGTGTCTTCAATTGCTGCTTCCACAAGTTTTTTTAAATAAATAGGATTTGCATACTTCCTTGCACCGGCTGATACCTGAAGTATAAGAGGTGCATTTTCCTGCTTTGCCGCCTCAACTATTCCCTGTATGATTTCCATGTTGTTTACATTGAAGGCACCTACAGCATATTTACCTTCATATGCCTTCTTAAACATTTCTCGAGATGTTACAAGAGCCATTTTGGATCCTCCTAAATATTTATTATCATCTTGATTATACTACAAATCAAAACAAATACCACCCCTTATTTAAAATTTTAGGCACGTGGTACCGGTACCGGGTGCCTGGTACCCGCCCCTTTGTTACATGAGGAAAATAGAGTAAAATAAAGCATATAAAAGAAAAAACAAGAAAACGAGATAAAATAATGCATTATCAATAATAAATCGGGCAAAATAGGGGTTGAAAACATAAAGGCAAATGAGTAATATAATAGCAGGTGTTAGCACTCTTTTAAGTTGAGTGCTAACAAATTCGTATTAATAAACATTATAAATAATATAAATAGGAGGAATACATATGGCAGTGAAACCATTAGGTGAAAGAATAGTTATTAAGATGATTGAAGCCGAAGAAAAAACCAAGAGCGGCATTGTATTGCCGGGAACAGCAAAAGAAAAACCGCAGATTGCAGAAGTTATTGCAATTGGTGCCGGAATTACAAACGATGAAAAGAAAAAAGATGAAGTCAAGATTGGAGATAAAGTAATTTATTCTAAGTATGCAGGAACTGAAGTAAAAATTGACGGTGAGGAATTAATTATCATTAAATTAGCTGATGTATTGGCAGTTATAGAATAATAGAATAATAGTATAAATAAAAAAGGAGAGATACTATGGCAAAAATGATTAAATTTGACGAGGATGCACGCCGCTCAATGGAAAGAGGCGTTAATATTTTGGCAGATACCGTAAAAGTTACCCTGGGACCCAAGGGAAGAAACGTAGTGTTAAACAAGACTTTCGGTTCACCTCAAATTACCAATGACGGAGTTACCATAGCAAGAGAAATCGAACTGTCTGACCCCTATGAAAACATGGGAGCCCAATTGGTTAAAGAGGTTGCTACAAAGACAAACGATGTAGCCGGAGACGGAACAACGACCGCAACCTTGTTGGCACAGGCAATTATAAGGGAAGGACTAAAAAATGTTGCAGCAGGCGCCAACCCCATGATACTTAAGAAAGGTATCGAAAAAGCAGTTGCAG
>Ga0116166_1001615_pt1 | contig 19975 bp, 20 predicted proteins | sample AD_JPNMR2_MetaG_FD_89884 | JGI IMG/M metagenome (GOLD analysis project Ga0116166, IMG submission 89884) | Active sludge microbial communities of municipal wastewater-treating anaerobic digesters from Japan - AD_JPNMR2_MetaG | ecosystem: Engineered > Bioreactor > Anaerobic > Digestate | place...
CTGGACGGCGGGGAAGCTTATTTTGGAGCTGATTAACAATTGTCCGATTTATGCGTGAGGCGAAGGCCTCTTGAGCCGAATCGATTCGATCCTGACGATATAATTTATCGATCTCTACCATAATAGGCCAGATTATATCGATGTAAACCTTATGGGCAGGTACTCCGGATTGAAGTGTCTCCTCAATAACGGTTCGGCATTGCATTCGGTCACCGGAAAGTAATGCTTTAAGATAACGCTCAAGAATGTGGTCTTTAATCATTTTTGCCTCACTTTCCAAATCTTTTAATTATATTATTTTGAATGTTAATATGGTTAAATTGGGTAAATTCGATAAAATTTCTATCGGGGGTTCTTCAAAAAAAACTTTAGTGAAAATAGGAAAATTGGGTAATATGATGAAAATGATAATTTGATTTTAACAATAATATAAGTATTTTAATTCTAATTACTTAAAGAATGCGTCGTAAAAATTAAGACCTATAAATTTTTTATTTTTAATCGATAAAATAGTTTTAAAAATCTTTTTTTAACCAATTTAACTTACTTATGAATCATTCTTAGATAAAACTAATTAGATTGGGTAGTATTTTTATGCTTTTAGTGAAAGGCTGAACTTTAAGATAATAGATATTTTTTTTAATTTTTCCCCTGTCAAAAGGAATTTTTCCATCAAGCGAATTGTGTTGCATCGGCTGGTTATTTGCTTGACATAGACTAACAATACCGGTAATGTACCCAAATCTATGTTGCGATAGCACTTAAAGATTTTTTTTCGATGGGTGATCTAATGATAAAAGCCATTATCGGGTGGGTATGCATTGTCTTTTTGTGTGTTTTGCCGGTTTACGGTGTCAATACAAACGAGATTGAGGCGCTTCGTCAGCGTGTTCAGCAGAGCGGCATAGAATTATCTGCTGCGGATACAGCGGTTATTTCAAAATTCTGGTCAGCAGCTCTGGACCAGATGCTGTTATCGGCCAACTCGCAGGATATGGTGGAAGTGCGTCGACAGCTGGAAGCGCAGAGAGGAAATGAATATTTGTCGTTTTATGCGACGGCTTATATTGCTGAAGCATTGAAAGATATACAAGCGGCTTATCAGAATACCCAGCGAATTGAAAATTTGCAGCAGCGCATCAACGCCGAGCGCAACCTCATGATTCTGACTGCCAATCTGGCCAGTCCCAAATTGGCGCCGATAGCCGTCAGCCGATTAGCCGATACGGATGAAGTGATACGTTACTGGGCTGTCAAGGCGATAACGCAGCCGGCTGTTATCGAGCAGTTATCCAAGGAGGAAGTAACGCGCGACCCGCAGGCTGCAGAAGCCATTTTGAATGCCTTGAAAGAACGCATTTTAAGCGAGCCGCTGACGGAAATACAGAAAATGATGATTGATTTTGCCGCCGCATTTAATCATCCCGCAGCGCGGCAGATTCTGCTGTCGCTGTCCGAACAGCGATTAAATGCATACCGCCAATGGAAGGTTCAGGATGAGCTTGTTGAGACTAAACTGCTGACAGCTCTGGGAACGATTGCTGTGCTTCAGCAGGATGCCGAAATCAAAAAAACATTCGGCAAGGCGTTTGCTGAATTGTATTCGGCGGTTTTTCAGCGTTATATGAAAGGAGCTGCCCGGCTTTCTGCCGAACAGACCGAGCAGCTGATAGCCGTCATCTCAGAGATTGACCAAACCGTCGTAAACAAAACGATGGGCATCCAGACCAGCATTCTCCGTACGCTTCAGCGGAGGGGACCTCTGGATTCGGATTATGAAATGCTTTTCGGCAATCGCCAGCTGGCAGGGGAACTGGGACTGCGGTTTAAATTTGATTACGGCAAAGATGCGTCCGGCAAGCCGATTACATTTCCGGCGGAACTGGACCCGATGCCCGAAGCCGCAAAGTCTCCTGAATGAGCACCACTGGATTCATGTCCTGTCGTGCTTGCGAGTAAATCCTGAAAAAGCGGACAAGCTCCAAAGCGGTGATGCCGCAGGAAAGAGATCCGCATTTTTTCTGTACAGGGGGCTGTTCATGCGGCTGGATCAGTTTTAATGTTTTGTAGCATGGAAAGGCAGACTTGATTTGTCGACGCGTTATCATCGCAGCAGTAATGATTGCGTTCATCGGCAGCGGCTGTGAATCCAAACAGCCCTCGGCCGGGCAGGGGGAGGTTGTTCTCAACCAGCGGCTGGAGGCCAACATCCAGACGCTTGATCCGGCGGATGTAGGCGATACCAATTCAGATGGAGTGTGTCGAGAGTTCTATGAATCACTTTACGGCTATCATTACCTCAAACGTCCTCATGTGGTTGTACCCGAATTAGCGGAATCCCTGCCGGAAATCAGCCAAGACGGCACTGAATATCACATTCGGATAAAGAGGGGCATCTATTTTCACGATGACCCGTGCTTTCCGGACGGCAAAGGCCGAGAACTGAAAGCGCAGGATTTTGTCTATGCCATAAAGCGGCTGGCGGATGTGAAGGTGCAGAGCAAGAACTGGTACATCTTTGATGGGCGAATCGTGGGGCTGGATGCATTCCGGGAATATACGAAGACCTGCCAAAAAGGGCAGGTGGATTACAGCCGCACAGTGGAAGGGCTGTATGCCCAAGACGATTATACGCTGGTCATCAAGCTCATCCGCCCGTGGCCGCAGCTGATTTATTGGCTGGCATTTCTGCCGACAGCGCCAATGGCTCAAGAGGCGGTGGACTACTACGGGCCGGATATTGTTCATCACCCTGTCGGCACCGGGCCGTTTATCCTGAAACAGTGGCATCGCGGGGTTTATGTGGAGGCCGTACGCAATCCCCATTACCGCAGGGTTTATTACCCGTCCGAAGGGGCAGACGGTGATGCCGAAGCGGGATTATTGGAAGATGCCGGCAAGCCGTTGCCGTTTATCGATCGGGTTATCTGGCGGATTGTTACCGAAGACCAGCCGCGCTGGCTGCTGCTGATGCGGGGGGATATTGATATCAACTCGATACCCAAGGACAACTTTGGACAAGCCGTATCGATGAGTACTGACCTGACAGACCAGATGAAGCAGCGGGGGATGAAGCTGCAGCTGTTTGATGAGCCCTGCACCTTCTGGCTTGGAATGAATATGCAGGATCCCGTCATCGGCCGAAATAAACCCCTGCGGTATGCAATAAACTATGCGATTGACCGGCTGAAGTTTATTGAAATCATCCAGAGCGGCAAAGGCAAGCCGGCCTACGGATTTATTCCTGTGGTGATGAACGGCTATGATCAGTCGATTGCCGACTGGTCGCCTTGCCGGTTTGATTTGGAAAAAGCCAGAGCGTATATGAAAGAGGCCGAAAAGATACAGGGCGGTCCTATCCCGAAGCTGCGGCTGTCGATTGGACGGACCGGCACGGTCCAGAAGCAGACGCTGCAGTTTTTGAGCCGCTGTCTGATGCAGATTGGCATCCAGACAGAAATTGAGATTTACGACTGGCCGGCGTTTCTTGAAAAACTGCGGACTTCCGACCTGCAGCTTTATTTTACCGGCTGGATGGCCGATTATCCCGATGTGGAAAGTTTTCTGGGAGTCTTTTACAGCCCCAATGCCCCGTGGCCGAACAACAGTCTTTTTCAAAATGCTGAATTCGATGCGATTTACGAGAAAGTCTGTATTATGCCCGACAGCCCGGAGCGGACGGAGCTGTACCGAAAAGCCGAACGGATTGTGGTGGAACAAATGCCGTGTGCGTTTATTTACCATCGGATTGGATATATCATTCATCACGGCTGGCTTGGCAATGTTAAAGCGGATCCCTATAAAGCCGACACAATCGGTTTCGGACAGCTGCGGTATTACAAAATCAATGCCGAGCAGCGGGATAGGTATCGAAAGATGTTCAGGTGATTTCAGGCCGCGGTATTGGGACAGCGGCTTTTAGACTGGACTTTTTTATGATTAATATGATTAAGTGGAAGGTTAAATCGGCAGGTTTTGTTGTTCTTGCGGCTTTATGCCTGCTGCCGGCGGGCTGTTCTGAAAAAGGCAGTGAATCAGATGAAGCGGTATTCCGCTATCCTTTGCCCGTCAAGGTTAAAAGTTTGGACCCCGGCAATATCGATGATGTATACAGCAACTTGGTGGTTTCCCATATTTGCGAGCCGCTGTATACCTACCATTATCTGAAGCGTCCTTTTGAAGTTATTCCGCTGCTGGCCGAAGCCTTGCCTGTTATCAGTCCTGATAAGCTGACCTATACAATCCGGATTAAGCAGGGCGTTTATTTTCAGGACGATCCGTGCTTTCCCGATCGGAAAGGCCGTCAGCTGAAAGCAGAAGACTTTGTTTTTGCGTTTAAGCGGATTGCCAATGTCCGCTATGCCAGTGTGAACTGGGGCAGCTTTAAGGAGCGGATTGCCGGTTTGGATGACTTCCGCGAGTACACCAAGCAGTTTAAGGACGAGTTTGAGGTTGATTACAGCAAAGAAGTCGAAGGCCTGCAGGCGATCGATGATTATACCCTGCAGATTCGCCTGACCAAACCGTGGCCCCAGCTTCTGGATGATTTGACCAGTGCCGCGACAGCTCCTGTTGCCAAAGAAGCGGTAGATTACTACCGCAAGGATATTATGGTGCATCCGGTCGGGACAGGGCCGTATCGGCTGAAGAAGTGGGCGCGGGGAGTTTTTCTGGAACTGGAGAGAAATCCGGCCTTTCGCGGGGACTGTTATCCTTCGGACGGCGAGCCGGCAGATGCGGCCGCCGGCCTGCTGGCCGATGCCGGCAAGACGCTGCCGTTTATTGACCGCATTGTCTTTCGGATTATTGAGGAAGAGCAGCCGGCCTGGCTTTTGTTTCTGCGCGGGGATATGGAAATGATGGGGATACCCAAAGATAATTTTGCAACAGCGGTCGATATGCAGGCCCAGCGGCCGAAGGACTTTCTGGAGCAGCGGAAGATTCAGCTGGCCATTTCAGACCAGCCGTCGCTGTATTATATTGGTTTCAATATGCAGGATGCGGTGTTGGGACAAAATAAGCCGCTTCGGCAGGCGCTGAACTATGCGTTTGACAGTGAAAAGCTCAACGATCTGTTTTATAACGGCCGATGGCGGGTGGCTCACAGCATTATTCATCCTTTGCTGAATGAGTATGATCCGAATGTTGTCAATGAGCCGTATATGGGTTTTGATATGCAGAAAGCCCGCCGGCTTCTGGCCGAAGCTCAGCGGATTCAGGGAGGACCTATTCCCGAGCTGACCATTGGGATGACCGGCGGGGATCCGTTTTCGCGTCAGTTCGGCCAGTTTGTGCAGCGGCAGTTTGAATCGCTGGGGCTTAAGGTGCGGCTGGACTTTACCGACTGGCCGACCTATGTCGAAAAGATGAACAAAGGCCAGCACCAGATATTCGGCGGCGGGGGAGTGCGGTTCAGTACCCCGGATGCGCTGAATGTGCTGATGATGTTTGCTACCAAGTACTTTGCGCCGCTGGGGAATTTCTTTTTTTATTCAAATCCGGAATTTGACCGATTATACAATCAGGCGGAAGTTATGTTTCCCTGTGCGGAACGGACCCAGCTGTACCGAAAGATGGAACGAATCGTGCTGGAAGACTGTCCGGCGATTTTTACCAATCACCGCGTGCAGTATACCCTGTATCACGGATGGATCAAGAACTACAAGCCCCATCCGTATATTTATGACACGATGAAGTATATTCGGATTGACACGGCTGAACAAAAGAATTATAAGAGGCGGGTCAGGGAACTGGAAAAGAAAAAGCTATGACGGCCTATATCATCCGACGCCTGTTGTATATGATTCCGATTGTTATCGGGGTTCTGCTGCTGACATTTGTGCTCTTTACGCTTGTCGGCGGCGATATTTCGCAGCAGATTGCCGGCAAGAATGCCGATGCCGAAACCATCGCCGAGATTCGCCACGAATACGGTTTTGATAAACCCCTGTTTTTGAGCTGGGACAGCCAGTTTCTGAATCATTTCAAGAAGGCCTTTACCTTTCATTTCGGCCGGGCACTGGACCGGGAGCGCATCAGCGAAAAAATTCTCCGCGGGGTGGGGCCCTCGCTGGCGCTGACCGTGCCGATGTTTTTCGGGACTCTGGTTATTTCCATCAGTTTTGCACTGGTTGTCGCTTTTCTGCGGGGGACAGTTTGGGATCATATTATTGTGATTCTGTGTGTGGCGGGGATGAGTCTGCCGTATCTGAGCTTTATCATCTTCGGCCAGTATTTCTTTGCCTACAAGCTGGACTGGTTCCCGATATTTTACGCCCCGGACCGGCCGATGGTCAGCAGCATTGTTCTGCCGGTTCTGATAGGCATTGCTGCCGGCTTGGGTTCAAACCTGCGGTTTTACCGGACGATTATGCTGGATGAAATCCGCAGCGACTATGTCCGCACAGCATTTGCCAAAGGGCTGACCGCCCGCCGGGTTCTGTTCAAGCATGTCTTGAAAAACGCAATGATACCGATTGTAACCAACGTTGTTTTATCGATTCCTTATCTGATTTTGGGCTCATTGCTGCTGGAGCGGTTTTTCGGGATTCCGGGCTTGGGCTATCTGATGTATGAGGCGGTTTCTTCACGAGATTTTTTTGTACTGAATGCGATGACGTTTATTATGGCCCTGCTGATTGCCTTTTTTACGCTGGTGGCCGATCTCTGCTATGCATGGGTTGATCCGAGGATTAAATTTGAATAACAGTCAGCCAACAGCCGTATCTGCCGACCAGCCGGTTAAAGGCCGAAGCCTGTGGGCTGACGGCATGCGACGTCTGCGCAAGCGGCGTTTGGCAATGGTCTGTTTCGGCGTAGTGATGGTGTATGTTCTGCTGACTGTTCTGGTGTATCTGAGCGAGGCGGCCGGCTGGAAAATACCCTTGTTTGACTGGCGTCAAGCAGTTGGGCCGTCGTATCAAAAGCCATGGACGGTATATGCGTGGATGCCCGAAGGGCAAACCCAAGCCCAGCGCGGCTGGACCTTTTTCGGGACCGATTTCCTCGGGCAATCTACGTGGCGCAAGACAATCTACGGCGCCAAGACCAGCATCACCGTTGCCCTGTTTGCCTCTGTTATCAGCATCCTGATTGGCGTTCCCCTTGGTGCTGCTGCCGGTTATTTCAGGGGGTGGATAGATGATTTGATTGTCTGGCTTTATACCACCATCGGTACGATTCCGGGGATTATTTTGATTATGGCCTTTGCGGTTGTGCTGCGCAGCCAGACATTCTTTGGAGTTGAACTGAAAGGGGTGACAGCCGTTTATGTGGCCTTGGGCCTGACCAGCTGGGTGGGTATCTGCCGGCTGATCCGCGGCGAGGTTATCAAACGCAAGGAAAGCGAGTATGTGCTGGCGGCCCGGGCGCTGGGCTGCTCCAACGGGCGGATTATCTTCAAGCATCTGCTGCCGAATGTCTTTCATGTGATTATCATTGATTTTTCCCTGCGGTTTGTCAGTTTTATTCACGCAGAAGTGATTTTGAGTTTTCTGGGATTGGGCGAAACGGATAAGCCCAGCTGGGGGGCGATGATTGATGCGGCCAGAACGGAACTGGCGCGCAATGTGTGGTGGGAAATGGCCGCCGCAACAGCTGCAATTTTTGTTCTTTCGCTGGCACTGAATATTTTCGGCGATGCTTTGCGGGACTGCCTTGATCCCAAACTGAGAACAGACTGAAAGAAAGGGTGAACATGCTCAGCAGGGTCTGCAATGCTGCTGGAGACGGCAGCAGCTGCTGAAAAAACCGGGAATGAGTGAAAACAATAACATTTTGCTGTCGGTGCGGAACCTGACGACTCATTTTCATACCGAGCAGGGGCTGGTCAAGGCGGTGCAGGATGTCAGCTTTGATATTCTTGCCGGCAAAACGCTGGCGGTAGTCGGCGAAAGCGGCTGCGGCAAGAGTGTTACAGCGCTGTCGATTATGCGTCTGATTCCTTGGCCGCCCGGCCGGATTGTCGAAGGGCGGATTGTGTTCAAGGGTGAATCGCTTCTCGATGCGGCCGAAAGCCGGATGCGGCAGATTCGGGGCAACGATATTGCGATGATTTTTCAGGAGCCGATGACCAGCTTGAATCCGGTTTTTACTGTCGGCAACCAGATTGTGGAGGCTGTGCGGCTGCATCAGAAAAAGAGCGGTTCTGAAGCGTGGGATATTGCGGTGGATATGATGCGCAAGGTCGGCATTGCAGATCCGCAGCGGCGGGTCCGCGAGTATCCCCATCAGATGAGCGGAGGGATGCGTCAGCGGGTCATGATTGCAATGGCACTGTGCTGCTGGCCCAGTCTGCTGATTGCCGATGAGCCGACGACTGCCTTGGATGTTACCATTCAGGCACAGATTCTGGATTTGCTCCGCCGGATGCGTCAGGAAAGCGGCATGAGCATTATGCTCATTACGCATGATCTTGGAGTGGTTGCCGAGAATGCAGACGATATCGTTGTGATGTATGCATCGCGGGTTGTGGAAACAGCGTGTGCAAAAGAGTTGTTCGAAAAGCCGCTTCATCCTTATACACAGGGCCTTCTGCGCTCGCTGCCGCGGCTGGGTGCCAGAAAGCACCGTCTGGATGTTATCGGAGGCGCTGTTCCCAACCCCCTCCATTTTCCAGCCGGCTGCAAGTTTCATCCGCGCTGTCCTGTCGGCTGCAAGGATACCCGCTGCCGGACAGCAGAACCGCCCCTGCGGGAGGTATCCCCCGGCCGCTGTGCGGCCTGCTGGTATGCAGAAGGGTATGACAGCAGTTTCAAGGGCAGAAATTCAACATAGGAATTCAGCTGTTAACGCTGAAAACGGAAGTGATGAAAGAACCATCCAAAACATTGGTTGAGGTCAAGGATTTAAAGACTTGGTTTCCTATTCGGGCCGGCATCTTCAGCCGCACTGTCGGCTGGGTGAAGGCCGTCGATGGTGTCAGTTTTTCAATTCGGCAAGGGCAGACACTCGGGCTGGTGGGCGAAAGCGGCTGCGGCAAGACCACGGTAGGGCGGACACTGATGCGGCTGATTCCGCCGACACAAGGGACTTTTATCTTTGACCAAATGGATGTCTTTTCCCTGTCGGCTGGAGAGATGAAAAACTTCCGGCAGAATGTCCAGATGATGTTTCAGGATCCGTTTGGTTCCTTAAATCCGCGGATGACGGTAGAAAATATAATCGGCGAACCGCTGATCGTTCATCGCTCTATGTCCGCCAAGCAGCGGCGTCAGCGGATTGTGGAACTGATGGAACAGGTGGGGCTGTCAGCACAGCATCTCAACCGCTACCCCCATGAGTTTTCCGGCGGTCAGCGGCAGCGCATCGGCGTGGCACGGGCATTGGCGCTGAATCCGAAGTTTCTTATCTGTGATGAACCGGTCAGCGCGCTGGATGTATCTATTCAGTCGCAGATTATCAACCTGCTGCAGGATTTGCAGAGCCGGCTGAATCTGACATATCTGTTTATTGCTCATGATTTGGCTGTGGTCGAGCATATCAGCGATTGGGTCGCAGTAATGTATCTGGGGCATATTGTCGAGTATGCTAATCGGGATACACTCTATGCAGATCCCCTCCATCCTTACACGGTATCGCTGCTCAGTGCTATCCCCGAGCCAGATCCAAGCCGGCAGAAAAAACGCATTGTCCTCAAAGGCGAGGTGCCCAGCCCCTCCAATCCCCCATCGGGCTGTCCTTTTCACCCCCGCTGCCCGATGGCCGAAAAACGGTGTGCAGAAGAAACCCAGCAGCTGGAAGCCAAAGACCAGCAAGGTCAGCATTGGGCAGCCTGCTGGAAGACATCGCCGGACAGGATTGGCCAGATGCGAAGTGCTGTTTAATGTTTGACAAACAGCGGAAAGATTGGTATACTATTGATAGAAACAGCGATGGGTGAGACGGAGTATTTCTTGAATCAGAGAAATGACAACGAATTGCTGGACATTACGACCCGTGAGGATATATGGATTGTTTTGTTCCGGCAGTCATCCATTGGGAGCATGGGGGAAATGGAGAAAATTGCCGATATCCTTCGTGCTCTTGTCTGCAAGCAGCATCCCGCCAAAATGATAATTGATTTTTCCAATGTGCGTTTTTTTTCATCACAAATGCTGGGGCTGCTGGTGGACTTGTGGCGGAGGATGAAAGAGGCCGGCGGCAAACTTCTTATCTGCGGGATCAATCCTCAGCTGATACGTGTATTCCGTATTACCCATCTGGATAAGCTCTTTGAATTTTATGAAAATTCCGCCGCAGCGGCAGCTGCACTGCAGCTGCAGGGAATCCAATAAATCGGTCTGACGAACGGATTCGGTTTTTAAGGACGAAGGCAAACCTGGGATTCTATGTGAAAGGATAATGCCATGCATTTAGACACGCAATTCTCAATCTTTATGGTTAACAAGCCCGGTGTGCTGGCTCAATTGCTGAATGTACTGGCGGCAGAAAAAATCAACATTGTTGCAATGACAATGATGGATTCTGTTGAGCATGGGGTACTGCGGCTGGTCGGCAGCGGATCGGACAAGATACGCTCCATTCTCCAGCGAATGAACATGCAATTCAGCGAAACACAGGTTTTATGCGTCAATCTGCCCAATCATGCCGGAGCCTTTGCCGATGTGACCAACAAATTAGCCAAAGCTCATATCAATATCTCTTATGCGTACTGCACAGCCGGTGCCAGAGGCGGACGCACAACCGCAGTTCTGAAGGTGGCGGATGTAAAAAAATCCATGAAAGTTCTGGAAGGACATGCAGAGACGGATAATCAGAAAACAAAAAAATCGGTACGCCGTTCACTGGCTTCCAGAAGATAACAGCCGCTGCAGGAATAGGAATTATGGTCAGATAGTTTTGTAAAGATAGACTATCACTGCATAGATAGTCGTCTGAATTCAGCAAATCAGCATGGCATCGCCGTAGGAATAAAAGCGGTATTGTTGCTTGATAGCATGCTGATAGGCATAGAGAATTCTGTCCAGGCCGGCAAAAGCCCCCACCAGTGCCAGCAATGTAGATTTCGGCAAGTGGAAATTGGTGATCATGGCATCCACGATTTTGAATGTATAGCCGGGCCGAATAAACAGCCGCGTGTGCCCCTGAGCAGAACGGATGCGGCGGCCATCCGCCGTGCTTTCGAGTGTCCGGACGGAAGTTGTCCCGACGGCGATTATCCGCCCCCCTGACTGGATTGTCTGATTGATAACATCGGCGGCAGTGTCGCTAATTTCGAACCATTCTTCATGCATTGGATGCTCTTCCAGAGTTTCAGTCTGGATAGGACGAAATGTTCCCATACCCACGTGCAGCGTAACCATTGCGATGCGGATTCCATTCTGACCGATCTTTTCCAGAAGGGGAGGGTCAAAATGCAATCCCGCCGTTGGGGCGGCCACCGCACCCAGACGGCGGGCATAAACGGTTTGATAACGGTTCAAGTCTTCTGGTATGCTGCTGGAACGCTTAATATAAGGCGGCAGGGGAGGAAGTCCGATATTGTCAAGAACAAAAAAAGCATCCTGCGGCTTATCCAATACAAGACATCTCTGTTCTGGAACATCTCCATCTTTTATAACCGCTTTGCACCATGAATTGCCGGCACGGTCCAGCAGATCGACTGCTTGGCCGGATTTTATGCGTCTGGCGTTTTTCAGCAGGATTTGCCAATGGCCGGCCTTCTCCTGATGTAGAAAAAGCCCTTCCAATCGGGTGCCGGTCGATTTTTGAATAAAAAAACGGGCCGGCACAACCTTCGTGTCATTAAGCACCAGACAATCTCCGGGCCGCAAATACTCCGGCAAGTCGGCAAACTGCCGGTCTTCGAGCGTTCCGGCGGCCCGATGCAGAACCAGCAGGCGGGATTGCGAACGCCGCTGCGATGGATGCTGGGCTATCAGCTCTTCTGGAAGTGTATAATTCAATTCTTCGGTTTTCATCACATATTAAGTAGCAGTTTTATTGATGGTTTTCAAAAAAATATTGCCTGTTTGAATATGGAAATGCCTGAAAATGCCAAAAGTATTTCGTATTTTTTATAAGGGTTGTTATGGGGTGCTGAAATCTATCCGATAGTGAGCTTGCAGGACAGCAGAACAGGGAAACACAGACATGACCGCAGACAGTTCATTCGAGACGATATGCACCGCGGTTGCGGCGATGAGCAAGCCAGAAGTAATCGGCCGTTTGCTGAACTTTGAAGGTCCCATAAAGCTCGATTTCACGAGGGACTACCTCGAAGGGCTTAATGTAGAACGGCTGCGGCATATTCTCTTGGCTGTCTTGATAAATGTGCATCGCAAACGTGCTTCATAATTGTTTTTATCTATTCCAAATTCCCTTTGTCCACAATCCTGTCCCAATTAAAATCCGCCGGGCTTGAAGGTATCCTGAACCCGCCCATTATTGTAATCGCAAAATGCCTGCCGATATTCATCCACCCCATGTCCGGCTGCCTAACCCACGTGTCCATTCTGTCATCGGTTAATCCATTTATTAAATCGTTGATTGAATCGTATAAATTTTCTCGATTATTTTAATCTAAAAAATCTCAATCGCAAACTTCCAAAATAATAGGATGGGAATCGTCTTTTATTGCGGTTGGCGCAATAAAAAGGCCGGCACTTGAGGATGCCGGCCTCGCTGAGACGCATTTGTAATTTTATTATATCAACCTTATCAAAAATCCGCCTCAGCACCCGAAGAAACACATAGAGCTATAAGAAGAAAAAGAGCACTAAAACTACAACTATCATTATATGTTTCTCTTCGACTTAGGCAAGGAAAATCTTCAGGAATTTTTTATAAAAATTATAACTATTTTATAAACATAGAGTTATAAATTTTTTCTGTTGTTAAAAAAGTGTTTTTTATCGATGACGCTGCACCAATTTGAAAGCAATCCAACAGGTGCATTCCATAGTGTTTTTAAAAAAGCCATCAATACAAGCCGAAAAAAAGCCTGCTGTTTTTGGTTGTCTGGTTGGCAAAATCCGTCAGCGGCAAGTTATATAAGTCGGCTAAGCATTGTGCTGTATGAATTAACAAGGCAGGTTCATTAGGGCGGACGCTGCGCATGGGTTCAGGAGATATAAAGGGGCAATCCGTCTCAATCATTACACGGTCCAAAGGAACGAGGTCTTTGATGATTTGCCGCAAAGTATCATTTCGCTTGAAAGTTATTGTGCCTGTAAAAGATACATAATATCCGCGTTTGAGTATCTGTTCAGTCTGACCGGCATCGCCGCCGTAGCAGTGAATGACAACCTTTTTTATCCTGTCTGCAAATTCATCAAGGATTTCTATTGTATCATCAAAGGCCTCTCGTGTATGGACAACAACCGGTTTCTGCAAATCGGCGGCAATAGCCAGATGCGCTCGAAAAATGCGCTTCTGATTTTCAGCGGCAGAATGCATATAATAATAATCCAATCCTGTTTCGCCGACGGCAACGGCTTTTTCGTGCTGCAGCTGTTTAGCCAGCCGATCCATATCAGCACGGGAAACATTGTCCGCTGAATGCGGATGGAAGCCGACAGCTGCCCAGAGGGCTTCATATCGGGATGCAAGGTCAATGACCTTGTTGTTTTCATCTTGGGCTGTGCCCACGGCAATCCATCCGACAACGCCGGCCTGAATGCTGCGGGCCAGCACATCGTCAATTCGGTCTGCCAGACCGTCGTATGTCAGGTGAGCATGCGTATCAATCAGTTCCATAGCAGAAGAATAGCGAATCCTGTTCTTTTTCTAAAGTAAAACAGAGATTATTATATTTTTCAAAACGGGGCACTGCTAATAAATTTTCGTGCTGATATTACAGAATAATGTCTTCAGCGACAGTATCGGCGTATGATAAGCCTTTTTTTGACAGACGCAGGTGAGTTGCTGTCTGTTCCAGCAGGCCGGATTCAAGATGTACGGCAATAGACTTGCCGAACAGGGCGATGGCATCAAATCCGGTTTGCCGATGAAATTCAGCCAGATTGATGCCTTCAATCATCCGCAGGTTCAGCACAGCTGTTTCGCGGGCTGTCTGTTCAGGAGAAGGTCTCTCGTATTGGGTGTATGCTGGTTGTTCGGCTTCGACAGCGCTGATGTAGCGGTTAACATCGGCCGTATTGGTCTTTCTTAGGCCCTTGTACCAGCTTGCTGCGGCAGGTCCGATACCGACAACAGGGAGATTTTTCCAGTAGCGGATATTATGCCGGCATTCGAATCCGGGCTTGGCAAAATTGGAAATCTCGTACTGCACAAAACCGGCTTCTGCAAGCATACTTTGTGCGGTTTCATACATTCGACGTTCGGTCTGCTCATCAATAAGTGCAAGCGTCCCTTTTTGTATTGCCTGTTCAAAAGGAGTTCCCGGCTCTATGGTTAAACTGTACGCAGCGATATGCTGCACATTTAAATCCATTGCGGCCTGCAGAGTTTTCGTCCAGTTTTCAATTGTGGAGCCCGGAATGCCGAAAATCAGGTCAAGGCCGATATTGTTAAATCCTGCAGTTTGGGCAGCTCGGACGGCATCGGCGATCTGTTTTGGGCTGTGGATTCGGCCGAGCACTTCCAGCTCCTGTGAATGGAAAGACTGGGCCCCGATGGAAATCCGGCTGACGCCGGTGCTGCGCAGGCGGCGCAGGAGTGTTTCATCTGCCTGCGCAGGATTGCATTCAACTGTAAACTCTTGGACGGAATGAAATCGTTTATGCAATTCTGACGCAAGTCCGCTAAGCACCTCTGGCGGCAGACTGCTGGGGGAGCCGCCGCCGATATAAATGGTCTCTGCCGATTCGGCAATTGACTGCTGCCTCAGTTCGTTCAGCAGCGCAGCTGAAAACCGCCGGCAGTCGGCCTGTTCTATCGGTTCGGAATAAAAAGCACAGTAAGGACATTTTTTGATGCAATATGGTATGTGAACATAAAGTCCGACAGTTGCAGTCTGCGGCAGCAATCCGCCCCCTCTACATCCAGATGGCGTGGTTCTCATAAGCCGTCAGTTTAACGGTGCCGTTGTATGGACAGGCTCGGCTGCTTCTGCGGTTTTGTGTCCCAGTTTCGGCAGGAGAATCTGCCGCCACAGCCAGCGTATCGGTCCGCTGGCAGCAAAACCGGTGAATGTCAGAACCAGCGACAATTCCAGACCGCACAAGGCAATCATAGCAACAGAGAAGATGGTAAAATACAGGTAGTTCAGCGGTTTGCGGCCGCGAAACAGGTGATTGAACAAATGGAGATAGCGAAGCCGTCCTACCATCAGCAGCGCACAAGCCAGCGTAACAAACGGGAGAATATACAGGATGCCGTTGTAAAGCATTTGATACAGAACGGTCTGGGCGGCCGCATCGGTCAGCAGCGACTGACTGAACATTACTATCGAGGCGACAACGCCGGCCGCCCCGGGTGTAGGCAAACCCGAGAAAGACATATGGGCAGTTTCATCTTCCTCGTTTTCGACATTGAATCGGGCTAATCGAATGGCTGCACAACTTAAGTAAACGACCGCTGTAATCCAGATAAAACGTTCAAACAGATCGCCTAAAATCAGCTGGGCTGAACCGACCAGCTGGCGGTGATGATAGAGCAGCAGATTCAGCATCAAAAAGGCAGGGGCTGTGCCAAAGCTGAGGACATCGCAAAGGGAATCCAGCTGCCCGCCGAAGCTGGAAGTTGTTTTGCTGATTCGGGCTACACGCCCGTCGAGCATATCCGCAATCATCGCATAAAAAATCATATAGGCCGCCAGCGCATAATGCCGGGGGCCTTTGGCTGCCAAACCAATGGCGGCAAAACCGCAGATGCCGTTGATAAGGGTAATAGTTGACGGCAGCAGGGCGATGGTTTTAAGCCGATGCCGATGGCTGCGGAAAAAACGCCCTTTGCTTCTGACAGATTGTTGAGAATTGCGAATCAGCATTCTTGATACCTCGCTATAATAGTCAGTCCGGCTTTAACTTTGTCGCCTTTTTTAACCATACACACCAGATTGCTTCGGGCGGGCACGTAAAGTTCCGTACAGGAGCCGAACTTAATCATTCCAAATTTTTCGCCGGCAGGATATTGTCGGCCTGTTGCGGCATCGCAGACTATCCGGCGGGCTATTGCTCCTGAAATCTGCCGGACCAGCAGGCGGTCTTTAGGATCATCCAGCCGGAACAGTTCAATTTCGTTGGCTTCATTTACTTTGCTGCATTGTGGATTGCGTGCATCAAGAAATTGGCCGGGCTTGTAGTGAATGGTTCCGACCTGAACTCTGCAGGGCATACGGTTAATGTGGACATTAAAGATACTTAAAAAGATTTCTACCCGCAGGACCGGTCCATCGAATCCCTCAAAACCCGGCAATTCTTCTACGGCCATGACTGTGCCGTCCGCAGGTGAAAGCAGCAGGCGGGCATCCTGAACAATTGTTCGGGGAGGATCTCGGAAAAACGACAAAACCCAGATAAGAACAGCAAACAGCATAACCTCCGGCAGCCACACCAGAAGAATACCGGCTGGACAAGCACAGGCCGGCTGCAGCAGCCGATTTGCGAGAATATAGTAGCCAGCCATTGCGGCAATCAGCACCGCCGGGTATACCGCTGCCTGAGGCAGACCATATTGTGTCAATGGAATCTTCATAATGGTACAAAATACGGTATTTGCCTCTCAAAAGCAAGCAGCAAGATTGACAGCTGAATACCAGCGCTCTATTGCAGTCCCAATCAGCAAATGCAGACAATCCCGCTTATTTGGTTTTTGTTACCTTAACAAGCATTTCGAGTTCCTGCGGATTGTGGGAGTAGGACTTGGCCTGCGTGACGCCGATGTGTCCTTCGCTGATGAGCCGTGCCAGCGACATATTGAAGCTGTGCATGCCATCATGGCCTTCCTTAATCACATCAGCCAGCTGCGATTCTTTTTCCTTTTCCTTCAGGTACTGGCGGACCGAGGGGGTATTGATAAACACTTCGGTTGCCGGGATGAGGCCGATTCCTTTCTGCTCGGACGGAATGAGCATCTGGTTCATAATAGCCAGCAGATTATAGCTTAAATTCAGCCGGACGGCATCGTGTTCAGCTTCTTTGAAGAAATTCAGAATGCGGCTGAATGTCCAAGCGGCGGTGGCTGTATGCAGCGATGTCAGAACCAGATGTCCTGTTTCGGCCGCTTTGATTGCCGCATGTACTGTGTCGGCGTCCCGCATTTCGCCTATCATAATCACATCCGGGTCTTCCCGCAGAACGGCACGAAGGGCCTCGGCATAGTTTGGAAAATCCAGCCCTAATTCCCGCTGGTGAATCAGTGTTTTGGTGTCGCGAAAGACAAATTCCACCGGGTCTTCGATGGTTACAAAATGCCGTTCTGTGTGCCGGCTCAGATAGCCGATCATTGCTGCCAAAGTCGACGACTTGCCGCTGCCGGTCTCGCCGCCGACAATAATAATCCCTTTCTGCTCGGGGTTTTCCATTACGGTTTTGTAGATGGGGGGCAGATGGAGCTGTTCGAAAGTGGGAATCTCATAGCGAATCCGACGCATTGCAACCGCCGGTTTGCCCATCGAGTAATAGGCCTGAACACGGTAGCGAATGGGTTTGCTGTTAAGGGAGACTTCATAGGAATAATCAACCGAACCGTTTTCCTGCAGAAGCTGCCTGCATCGCTCTTTCTGACGCACGTGCAGGGTTTGCTCCAAAATCTGCATAATATTTTCTTCAGTCAGGGTAGCTCCTTCCCCTCCGATGGTCTTAAGGTCTCCTTTGATGCGCAGACGCGGCGGCTGGTCAGTGGTGAGATGGATATCCGATGCCTCGTATTTTTCCCCAGCCGCAATTAATGTCTCCAACTTGACCATGACTGCGTTCCTTTCTTTTTGTCGGTTTACGAATGCCTATGCCGGTACAGCAGCTGTTGGGCTGGTTTAATCGTTCAGCCCCAGCACATCGAGCATCGTATACAGGCCCGGTTTTTGATTAATCAGCCAGACAGCCGCTCGCAAAGCCCCCTGTGCGAATGTGTCGCGGGTATGGGCACAATGTTCGATTGTGATGGTTTCGCCCAAAGTACTGTAAATGACGGTATGCTGGCCGATGATATCGCCGGCACGAACAGCATGCATCCCGATGGTTCCTTTCTGCCGCAATGCCTCTTTGCCCTGACGCCCATGAATCAGACAATCCGGATAGGCACAGCCGGTTTCTCGGCAGATGGCCTCGGCCAGCGATAGAGCGCTGCCGCTGGGGGCATCCTTTTTGAAGCGGTGGTGCTTCTCGATGATTTCAATATCGTATTCCTGCCCCAGCGCTTTGGCTACTCTGCCAACAATGGCAAACAGGAGATTCATCCCCAGCGACATATTGGTCGCCTGTACGACGGCGATTTTTTGGGCGGCTTCTTTGAGTCTGGCAAGCTGTGCGGCCGAAAGTCCCGTAGTGCCCATGACCAGTGCAGTGCCATTTTTGACACAGTAATCGATAGACTTTTCTGCAGCCTGCGGTTGTGAAAAATCAATCACGATATCAGCGCTGTCCGGCAGGGACGATGACAGAGGCACATTGAGCTGTTTGATGCCTGCCAAAAGCCCCGCATCCTTGCCCAAATCAGGGTGCTGATCAGATTCGGCAGCACCGGTGATATCAAAGATGCCCTGTTCGGCCGCAAGAGCGATGAGCCGTTTGCCCATCCGTCCGGCGGCGCCGTTTATGGCCAGTGCTGGTTTCATTGCCCGCTCCTAAATTTTCTTATATTGGATTTCAGTTGTTTTGGATAATCATTATAGACGATATGCCGGCTGTTGGCAAGCACCGAGCTGTTAAAGAATGCCGGCAGATTTCAGGCAGCTGATTATTTTCTGATTGGCGGCAGGCAGAGCATATTTTTTCAGGTCTTTGGGGGCTATCCATTTCACGGCGTCGCAGGCCAGCGGCCGGGCAGTGCCGGATTTGTACCGGCACAGATAAGTGTGCAGTGTAATTTTGAAGTGTGAGTAGGCGTGCCGGACGATGCACAGTCGAGTGCCGACTTCAATGTCAATGCCGGTTTCCTCTTTAACCTCGCGGGCCACAGCGGATTTGAAGGATTCGTTTTTCTGTTTTTTACCGCCGGGGAATTCCCATAGACCGCCCAAGAAGCCGTCGGGCCTGCGCTTGTCGATGAGGATTTGGGTGTCTTTAAAAACGATGCCGGCGACAATTGTATAATGAGGCAAAGGGGGCTGCTTGTGTTTAATAGGCAGCTCATTTTGTTCATTGTGCGCAAAGGCACCACAGTATTGCCGCAGCGGACAGGCCGGGCACTGGGGATTGGCAGGCGTGCAAACTGTTGCACCCAGTTCCATCATTGCCTCATTAAAGCGCCCCGGTTCTTTTGTATGCACCAGCGAATCGGCAAGCTGCCAAAGCCGTTTTTTTGTTGCGGTTTCTTTTGGATTGCTGTTGATGCGAAAGACACGGCACAGGACACGGATGACGTTGCCGTCCAGAATCGGGGCGGAACGGTTGAAGGCGATGCTGGCGATGGCGCCGGCGGTGTAGCGGCCGATGCCGGGAAGTTTCTGCAAGTCAGCGACTGTATCGGGCAGCCGGCCGCCGTAATGGGTGACAATTGTTTTGGCGGCCTTGTGCAGGTTGCGGCAGCGGGAGTAATAGCCCAGCCCTTCCCAGAGTTTGAGAACGCTGTCCAGCTTGGCAGCGGCAAGGGATTCGAGGGTGGGAAAGCGCTTCATAAAGCGGTTGTAATAGTCAATCACCGCAGCGACTTGCGTCTGCTGGAGCATAATCTCTGAAATCCAGACTGAGTACGGCCGACGGTCCCGCCGCCACGGCAGATCCCGTGCATGGGCGGAAAACCATAGTAATAAGTAGTTTTGAATCTCATTAGCTTGCGTTTGTTTCATTGTTAGTTTCAGCAAGCCGCATGAGCAATTACCTTGGGCAGTTCATCCCAGGTTTGGCCTTTCAACAGACGCCCTGCCTTCTTTTTGTGAACACCACCCCATTGTTTGAAGAAAAAAGGGATA
>Ga0116166_1001629_pt1 | contig 19842 bp, 18 predicted proteins | sample AD_JPNMR2_MetaG_FD_89884 | JGI IMG/M metagenome (GOLD analysis project Ga0116166, IMG submission 89884) | Active sludge microbial communities of municipal wastewater-treating anaerobic digesters from Japan - AD_JPNMR2_MetaG | ecosystem: Engineered > Bioreactor > Anaerobic > Digestate | place...
AGCCTGTCCTGCGACGCGGTCCTCCTCGACGGGCACGGGCGTGTGGTCGCCGACGCCATCGTGCCGACGGGGGCGAAGAACGCCGAGGCCATAGCGTTGGCCACCGAGCTCGTCCTGAACAGGGCGGGAGCCACGAGGGAGAAGGTCAAGGCCGTCGTGTCCACCGGTTACGGCCGCGACAGGGTGGAGGGCAGGCTGGCATCGGTAACGGAGATCACCTGCCACGCAAGGGGCATGCGGCACCTGAACGAGAAGGCGCGAATCCTCATAGACATCGGAGGCCAGGACAGCAAGTGCATCCCCATGTCCGAGACGGGCGCCGTCGTGAACTTCGCCATGAACGACAAGTGCGCCGCCGGGACCGGCCGCTTCCTCGAGGCCATGGCCAGGGTCCTCCAGGTGGACATCGACGAGATGGGCGAACTCGACCGAGGCGCGAGGGGAGACGTGACCATAAGCAGCATCTGCACGGTGTTCGCCGAGAGCGAGGTGGTCTCGCTCATCGCCCGGGGAGAGAACATCTGCGAGATAGCGTTGGGGTTGAACCGCTCCATCGCGTCGCGGACGGTCTCGCTCGTCAAGCGCGTCGCTCCCGACATCGACGGCATGGGCATCGCCATGTCGGGTGGCGTCGCGAGGAACAGGGGCGTCGTCAGGGCCCTCGAGGAGGCGCTGGGTCGCCCGATCTTCGTCCCCGAGGCGCCGGACCTCGTGGGCGCCCTGGGCGCCGCCCTCTTCGCCCTCGAGAGGGGGGCCCGTCGGGTTTCGAGGGATGACGGCAGGCATGCCGACGGTCGCCGGGAAGGAGAATGTGCATGAACACAGACGCGAAGGAAAGAATCAAGGAGTTCGCCCTCAGCCTGGGCGTGGAGGACGTTGGGATCGGCTCGGTCAGGGACTACAAGAGCCCCAGGTCGCCTTCCATAGAGTCCATCTTCGCGGGGGCGCGATCGATGGTGGTCCTCGCGTTCTCCGAGCTTTCCAACTACCTCAGCACAAACAAGAGGATCGCCATGGCGGGCAGGATCGATTCCCTCGCGTTCGCCAGGGCGTGCGTGTACCGCATCACCCGGTTCATCGAGAAGGAGTTCGGGGCCCTGTCCATGTCGACGCCCTTCTCGTATCCCCTGAACATGAGCCCCGAGAGCAAATTCGGCCTCATCGCGGACTTCTCCCAGCGTCACGCCGCGGTCGCCGCCGGCCTGGGGACCATAGGCAGGCACAACCTCGTGATCCACCCCCGGCTCGGCACGAGGGTCGTCTTCTCCACCGTGCTCACCGAGCTCGAGCTCGAACCGGACAGTCCCGTGACCGAAGACCTGTGCACGCACTGCAACCTCTGTGTCGAGGCCTGCCCGGCCCACGCCCTCGACGAGGAGGGCAAGACGCACGAGTTCAAGTGCCTGAGCTGTTCCCAGCCCAACGGGCTGGCATCGAGCATCGCGTTCTGGCTCAGGTTCGTCGACAGCCCTCCCGAGGTGCAGAAGCGGATGATAGCCAGCCCCGAGTACATGAGCCTGTACCAGGCCCAGTCCCTCGTGCTCGAGTATCACTGCTTCGCGTGCTACCTGGCCTGCCCGGTGGGGGTCAAGAAGGGCGCATCCGCGTGAGGCGCCATGGCAGGTCAACGCCCCCGTCGCACCGGGAAGAGCCCAGGCGGGCGCGATGGCAGCATGTCGGGAGCGGCCCTTGCAGACCCGGGACGCACCGTGACGGGCAAGAGGGCCGCAGCGGAAGGGGACGAGGATCCCCCGGCGGCCCCCGGTGGCGGGAGCACTCGCAGCCGGCCCGGCATTCATGCAGGAACGCTCGCCCCGGCCTGAAAGACAGGGTGTGTGCATGCACTGGCGACGCCCAGGGATTGCCGCATGCATCGAAGGCCGCCTAGGGGCTGGACGGTCGTCCTGCCTGCACAGGGCCGCGGCAGTCCCCCTGGCCAGGCGTTCATACAAGAAGGCGGGGCGGAAGAAAGAACGGTCGACCTGCAGGCTGGGACCAGGGTGGACGTCGGCACTCCAGGACGAGGGGTTATACGGGGGAACCTCCGGGGCAAACCGTCAGACACCACGGTCGACGGCGGGCGACACCGGACGAGGTGCATAGATCGTCAGCAATGGAAGGAGAAACGCATGGGGGACATCGACAAAAAGACGCTCTACGAAAACCTGGCAAGACACCTGCACCAGGGCGTGATCGGCGCACCCTTGTCGCCGTCGCTCTTGAAGATTCTCGAGATCATGTTCACCGAGGAGGAGGCGGAGGTGGCCTTAAGGCTGCCCTTCGAGAACAAGACCCTGGGCGAGATCGAGCGGCTGATCCCCGATAAGGCGCCCAGGCTCGAGAACATCCTCTCGGCCATGGCGAAAAACGGCACGGTCTTTACCCTGCAGAAACCCGGGAAGAAAAGGGTCTACCGCCTCCTGCCGACGGTGGTGGGCTTTGCCGAGGCGCCCTTCTGGCCGGGTGTCCCCTCGGAGAAGGCCAGGAAGCTGGCCCCGCTGTGGATCCAGTACCGGAACGAGGGCTTCGGAGAGGAGCTGTCGCGGAACATCCCCGCGGTGAGGGTCATACCCATCGACCGCTCGCTGAGGAACAGCTCCGAGATCCTCCCCTTCGACCGCATACGCGAGAAGATGAAAACGGTCAAATACTTCGCGGTGAGCAAGTGCCCATGCAGGCAGATGATGGCCTACGAGGGCAAGGGCTGCAGCCACTCGCTGGAGAACTGCCTGCACTTCAACGACATGGGCCGCTACGTGGTGGAACAGGGCATGGGCAGGGAGATCTCCATGGAAGAGGCCGTCAGGATCCTCGAGGAGGCCGACGGGGAAGGCCTCGTGCACACCGTGGAAAACCTGGACGGCTTCATGTCCATGATCTGCAACTGCTGCGGGTGCTGTTGCGTGTTCCTCCAGACGCAGAAGAAGATGAACCTGAGGATGATATCCTCGTCGAACTACGTATCGAAGGTGGACAGCGAGTCGTGCGCAGGCTGTGGGACATGCTGCCGAAGGTGCCCCATGGACGCGGTGGCCGTGGACGATTCGGGCACCGCGAAAGTGGACGCCGAACGGTGCATAGGGTGCGGCGTCTGCGCCCCGACCTGCCCCACGGGGGCCATCGCCCTGGTCCTCAGGCAGGACGTGTCGGCGCCGCCGGACGTGGGCGAGTTCCTGGCCAAACGCTACCTCGCGCCGGCAGGGTGAGGCTCGTCCGAGCGCCCTGCATGGCTCGGGGGGGTTCGGACGGCTCGCTTCACCGGGACGGAGGGCAGATGCCCGGGAGTTGACAATGCCCTTGCTGGCCGCATTATCCATTACGTTGGCGAGCTTCCACACGGCCCTGCGTGGAGAGTCCATCAACAGGCGCCGTTGAAACGGCAGGGCGGCGCACCAGGTCTCCGTGCACGGACAAAGGAGGGGTCATGGACCGGGAAGGAGAGAAAACCGTATACAGGGAGCTCGGCCGCAAGATCGACGGGATCGTGGTGAGGGCGCCATGGAACGAAACCCTCCACGGGATCTTGAGGGAGCTCTACACCCCGGAGGAGGCCATGCTCCTTGTCAAGATGCCGTACACCCTCTCGACGACAGAGAGGATCGCGCGCGTCTCCGGCATGAACGAACCCAGGGTGCGCCGGCTCCTCGAAGGCCTGTGCGGCAAGGGCCTCGTCATCGACCTGTGGAACGAGCAGGAAGCCCGGTACTACTACATGCCATCGCCCATGGTGATCGGGATCTTCGAGTTCACCATGATGGGGCGGGCGGCCGACGTCGACGGGAAGAAGCTCGCCGCCCTGTTCCACGAGTACTTCGAGCGCTTCTACGAAGCCAACTTCTCCAACGGCGAGCGGATGTCCATCCTGAGGGTGATCCCGGTGGAGGAGACCGTCGATGCAGGGGGGGCGATCGAGTTCCTCGACCACGAGAGGGTCTCGCACATCATCGAGGAGGCGGGCAGGTACGCCATCGGCACGTGCTCGTGCAGGAACGAGAAGTCCCTCCTGGGCAAGAAGGTGTGCGACACGCCGATAGCGAACTGCAGCGCGTTCGGGTACGGGGCGGACTACACGATCAGGTACGGTTTCGCCAGGGAGGTCTCCCGCTCGGAGATGGAGGAGAACTTCACGAGGTCGAGGGAGATGGGCCTCGTGTTCTGCGCAGACAACACGAAGAGGATGCCCACAGTCGTCTGCCACTGCTGCAAGTGCTGCTGCAACTACCTCTCGGGCCTGACGAGATTCGGGTTCACCAACAGCGTGGTCACCTCCAATTACCTGTCGAGGGTCGACGAGTCGAAGTGCACGGCGTGCCTCAGGTGCGTGGATGTATGCCCGGTCAACGCGGCGAGCCTGGTCTCCTCGAACGACGCCATGCACCCCAAGAAGCGAAGGGCGCGGATAGACGCCGGGCTGTGCGTTGGCTGCGGTGTCTGCGTGTCCAAATGCCCGTCGGCAGCGCTCACCATGGCGCCGCGGCCCAAGAGGGTCATCCACCCCGAGAGCGTCTTCGAGAGGATCATGCTGTCGAGCCTCGAGAGGGGAACGCTCCAGAACCAGATCTTCGACGACCCCCAGAGCGTGACGCAGAAGGTGATGAGAACGGTCATCGGGGCCTTCCTCAGGCTCGACAGCGTGAGGAAGGCCCTCGTGAGCGACCTGTTCAGGTCGTCCTTCCTGGGGCTCATGAAGGCGGGCGCCGCCCTGCAGGGCAAGGGGTGGATGACGGAGCTCTAAAGGAAAACGGCCGGGCCACGACAAGCCCTGCGGAAAGCTTTGCGCCGTCCCAAGAAAGAATGACGGAGCTCTGAAGGAAAACGGCCGGGCCACACCGACGATCATGCCCCCTGCATCAAGCAGCCTCGCGATGCAACCCCTCCGGATCATGGGGCGTCCAGACCGCCATGGCCCCACTGCCTGAAGACCTGGATTTCATGTCCTTGAAGGCCCCCTGAAACCCCGTCTCACGGGACACGAGACGCACATGGTCCCGCGCCTCTTTCGGGAGCGAACGACCCTGCCGCGGCCAGGCTTGAGGGCCGGCTTCCACGGCCCACATCCGGGCCGCGCGCCACCACCTCCGCTCTGTACGTCTTGGGCGCCTTCAGGGGTCTTCCCCCGGGTCTTGTCACACAGGGTCCAGTCGCGTCCGACATCCTCGCGCACCGGGCAGCGGCCGACCGGCTCGAGCGATGACAGGCTTCCCGGGCCCGACATCCTCGCGCACCTGCTCGCGGCAGGCCGTGCACGAGGGGCGACCGGGTCGACCGGGCTGCAAGGGGGACGGGCGCGCACCCTTGAACAGGGACCGCACACCCCCTACAGTACGAAGCCCGGCGTGCCGATAAGAATGATTATCCGTCAGGGACGATGGGAAGGAGATCAGGGATGACGAAACGGGAAAAAGAGATCGTGAAGTGCCTCATCCTGAGCCCGTGCTACCTGAGGATCAAGCTCAAGGAACGGGCGAGGCTGGTCAAGAAGCTGTCCTGCAGGAAACCCTAGCGATCCCGCTCAGAGCATGGTGTAGGGATCGACGTCCACCCTCACCTGCACACCGGGGCCGAGGCCGCGGGGATCGAGAGCGGAAAGAGCGCGGTGCAGGCGGCTCCTGTCCTGGGACCTGGTCAGCAGGTGCCACCTGTGGCGGTTCCTGATGAGCGAGATGGGCGCAGGAGCCGGCCCGATCACCTCGACGCCCGGCGACTTCAGGGCGTGCGCCGCCGCCAGTGAGGCCTCCCTTGCGGCCTGCTCCGAACCCGCGCTCACGACGCACCTCGCGAGGTGCGCGTACGGCGGGAAACCCGCCGCCCTCCTCGTCTCGGCCTCGAGCTCGACCATGGCCCGGTAGTCGTGGCCGGCGATCGCCTCGATGAGCGGGTGGTCAGGGATGAGCGTCTGGATGATGACCTGGGTGTCCGACTTTCTCCTGCCAGCCCGGCCGGCGACCTGGACGATCTGCTGGAACATCCTCTCCCCGCTCCTGAAATCGGGCAGGTGGAGGAGCTGCTCCGCGTAGACCACGCCCACGAGCGTGAGGTGGGGGAAGTCGTGCCCCTTGGCGATCATCTGGGTCCCGACCACGATGTCCACCTCCCTCGAGCGGATCCTCTCGAGGGCCCACTCGAGCTTCCGTGCGGTCGTCATCTCGTCCGAGTCCATGCGCAACAGCCTGCCCTCGGGAAAGGCGCGCCTCACCGCGTCGATCACCTGCTCGGTGCCGATGCCCAGGGGCTTCATGTCCAGGCAGCCGCAGAAAGGGCACACCTCGGGCAGCCTCATGGAGAAGCCGCACCAGTGGCAGAGCGCCTCCCCGCGGCCCCTGTGGTAGGTGAGGCTCCGCTTGCACCTCACGCACGAGAGCACCTTCCCGCACCCCGGGCACACGATCGCTGCGGAGTACCCCCTGCGGTTGATGAAGAGCAGCACCTGCTCGTGCCGCTCCAGGGTGTCCTTCATCTCCGAGACGAGCACGTCGGAGACCGGCGCCCTGACCGACCGCATGTCCACCACCCTCACCCTGGGCAGGCCCGCCCCGCCCACCCTGCTCCCCATGACGAGCAGCCCGTACTTCCCGCTCAGGCCGTGCTCGTAGCTCTCAAGGCTCGGCGTCGCCGAGCCGAGCACGACGCAGGCGCCGTGGTTCGAGGCCCTCAGCACGCCGAGGTCCCGCGCGTTGTACGGGACGCCCTCGTCCTGCTTGTAGCTGTGGTCGTGCTCCTCGTCGACCACCACGAGCCCTATGCCCGTGAGGGGGGCGAACACGGCGCTGCGCGTGCCGAGGACGAACCTCACCCCTCCCTGGGCCACCCTGAGGAACGCCCGCGCCCGCTCGATCTCGGGCAGCCCCGAATGGAACACGGCGATCTCCTCCGGGATCCTCCTCCTGATCATGGCCACGGTCTGGGCGGTAAGCGCGATCTCCGGCACCAGGTAGAGCACCGATCGCCCCCTCCTGAGCGCCTCGAGGGCGCAGGAGAGGTACACCTCTGTCTTGCCGGAACCCGTTATCCCGTGGAGCAGGAAGGCGCGGAAGCCGCCCTTCTCTATGGCCGCGCATATCTCCTGGATCGCCCGGCGTTGGTCGGGCGAATGCTCGGGCGCGGGCTCGCCCCGGGGGCCTCCATCCCCTTTCCGTGCGGCCAGGGCATGCAGCGCGCCCTTCGCCACGAGCCCCCTAATCACGGAGGATGAGCCGGGGAAGCGCTTGGCGAGCTCGCTCATGAGCACCCCCCCGTCACCGACGGCGTCCAGCACCTTTTTCTGGACCGAGCCCAGCCGCGAGGGGGTGACCCCGGTCTTGACGAGCACCGGGTCTTCCTCGAGGACGACGCCCCTGGCCCTCCTGAGCGCCGGCGGGAAGGCGAGCGCCATGCAGGGGCCTATCCCCGCGTGGTAGTAGCCGGACGTCCACCTGACGAGCCCTATGAGCTCGGGGGTCAGGAGGGGTCGGTCGTCGAGCACGGAGTGGATGTCCTTGAGGGGCACGACCTCCTCGAGGGCCTCCCTGACCTCGATCACCACCCCCACCCTGAGGGTAGAGCGCACGGGCGCCGTCACCCTGCACCCGGGCATGGCCTCCATGCCCGGAGGTACGCTGTAGGTGAGAACCACGGGGATGTTCGAGAACATGACGACATCGGCAGCCATGCGCGCCATACACCAAGCCTACCACGGGCAGGTGACCCATGGAAGCCCTCTCGTGGTCGTGCTTGACTCTCCTCGACCTTCACCCGTATATTCGAGAACACGGAGTTTTGAGGGGGCCTCTTCTTGAAGGGTATCGCCTTGGACCAGATGCTGAAGGATCTGCTCGACCCGGACCCCACCATCAAGAAGATGGCGGCCCGGGCCATCCTCAGGGAGTCCGACGACCCAGGACAGGTGCTGGCGGGGGCGCTCGACGGGGCCGACACGCAGACCCTCGAGGCCGTGCTCGACGTCCTGTTCAACTCCGACGGCGACTTCACCGAGATCTTCTCCGGCATGACCAGGCACGAGGACGCCTCCATACGCGCCAAGGCGATCAGGTACCTGTTCAGGAAGGGCGCGTTCACCCCGGCCGACGCCGTGGCCTGGCTCGAGGACGCGGACCCGTACGTGAGGAGGAGGGCCATCAGCTACCTCTTCTGGATGAACGACGCCCCGTCGCTGGCCTCGGTCTCGAGGATGTGCACCACCGACCCGGACGAGTCGGTGAGGAAAGACTGCCTGCGCCTGTTGTCGATCTGGGGAGGCGAGAAGGACCTGGAACACGTGATCAAGGCGCTCGAGGACGAGTCCTTCGAGGTGAGGCTCCAGGCGGTGCAGACCCTCAGGAGGCTCACCGGCGAGGACTTCGGCGACCCTGCCGGGGCCGCCCCCGACGAGTTCGAGTGGATCGTGGCCAAGTGGCAGGGCTGGTGGGAGCTGACGAGGAAGCAGCAGTAGACGCATGGAACAGCCGGTATACACAGCAAAGGATTTCGCGACGCTCCTCGGGATAACCAAGCCGCAGCTCCTCAAGATGGAGAACGAGGGGATCCTGCCCGCGCCCAGGACGGAAAACGGGGTGCGCGTGTACTACCCGCACGACATCCCGCTCTACCTCAGGCTCCTGGGTAAGCCGCAGCTGGTCTCGTCGAAAAGGAGGCAGATCTTCCTCAACTTCAAGGGCGGCACGGGCAAGACGAGCATCTCGGCGTTCTACGCCTACAGGCTCGCCTGCCTGGGCATGAAGGTCCTCCTCGTCGATCTCGACCCGCAGGGCCACCTCACCCAGTGCCTGGGCATCGACCACGAATCCTTCGAGGCCACCCTCTACAACGTGCTCATCGAGCGCACGGACATCCGCGACGTGATCATGCCCACCCGCATGGAAAACCTGAAGCTCGTCCCCGCGAACCTGGACCTGTCGCCGGTGGAGCTCGCGCTCACGTCGATGAACGCCAGGGAGCAGCGCTTGAGAAAGGCGCTCGCCCCCATCCAGGACGAGTACGACGTCATCGTGATGGACGCCTCCCCGTCGATCGGGCTCTTGAACCTGAACGGCATCCTCGCGAGCAACGACCTCTTCGTGCCCGTGCTGGCCGACTTCCTGTCCTACCACGGGCTCAAGATCCTCTTCGAGACCCTGGCCACCATCGAGGAGGACTTCGATTTCATCTTCGAGAACATCTACATCTTCCTGAACAACTACAACGCGTCGCACAACATCTGCCAGCGTGCCAAGGAGGCCCTCCAGACCCACTACGACGGCTACCTCATGAAGACGATCATCCGCCAGGACATCAAGATCGCAGAGGCGGCGAGCGTGGGCATGCCCATCCACCAGTACGCGCCCAAGAACAGGGGCTCGGTGGACCTCAACGAGTTCATCAAGGAAGTCTTCCCCAATCTCCCGATTGTGTTTTGACCGGTTTTGTGCTTAATGGAGGTGGTGCCTCCTGGGGAGGTCCCTTGTATTCAATGACCCCGGAAATTGACATGAGGAGCAACTACCCATGAAAGACGGTTTCGACAGGAGCATCGCCGAGCGGATGCCCAAGATGCAGAAACGCAGGCCTTCCAGGCCCTGGAACGTCGATCCGGTACTCATACGGGAACAAACCGACGAGGAACGGGCCGAGACCCAGACCCCCGTCGCCGCAGCCGAGGCGCAGCCGAACCCCGAGGCCTTCCAGGAGGTCGAGGGCGCAAAGGCGCAGGCCGCAGCGGCGACGGCGGACGCCCGGCCCGCACCGGCGCCACAGGCCTCGGTTTCCACGCAGGTGGGCACAACCTCGGTCGACATGGTCTCCATGGCCGTGGAGACCATCGAGGACATCAACGCCGAGTTCTCCCAGATCCTCTTCGAGAGGAGGGATATCAAGCGCAGGCTCGAGGAACACGACCGTATCGTGGAGGAGTACGAGCGCGAGAACGAGAGGCTCAGGGAGAACATCGCCAGGCTCGAGCGCACCGCCGGGGAGCATCCCCACCTGAGCCGGGAGATCACCTTCCTCAACGAGCAGATCGAGGACGCCGACCACTACATCAGGCGCGTCATGACCATGCTCGGCACCGTCAACGCCAGCTACGACTCTGAACTCGCCAAGAGCAGGGCCCTCGAGGAGCGCCTCGAGCGCATGAGCAGGGACCTCAAGGAAAAGGCCAGGCTGGACGTGAAGGTCTCGATCCTCGAGAAGGACCTGAGCTTCTCCACGGCCCGCATCCGCGAGCTGGAGAGCAGGCTCGAGGAGGAGGCCATGAAGAGGAGACCCCTCGAGGAAGAGATCGCAGAGCTCAAGAGCGCACTCGACAAGGTCTACTCCTCCCTCTCGCACATCCGCCTCAAGGCGAAACGCGAGGTGTATGGATCCTGACACCACCAAGAAGGTCGACGACCTGCTCGGAATGGTAGAGGGGATCTCTTCCGAGATCGACGTCAAGGCGGAGCTGGACAGGATCGTGGAGCGTCTGGGAGCGATCGAGCAGAAGGTCGAGAGGCTCGCCAGGCGCGTGGAGGCCCTGGAGCGCGACCAGCGGGAGCGGAAGAAGGCCGCCCAGAAGCTGAAGGAGGAGCTCGAGGACCTCGCCAGGTGAACAGCCCCGCTCGCCGTGGGAGCGGGCGGGGCGTCAAAAGTCCGTGGCGCCAACGATGGGCGCGGGCAAGTCCTTTGCGATGTGGGCGTCACAGCGGGCGAGACGCCGGTCGTTCGTGGCGCCGGGGCTGCACCGCGTGTCGTGCCGGTGAAGTTCCCGCCTGTTGAAAACCGAGGCCGTGTCCCCTAGGCCGCCCCATGCTCGACTGCCGGGCCCGGTGCCCGGTGAGAAAGGGTGCCGAGGGCCGTGGCGTATCCATGGCGCCCGCGGCTTCCGTGTTTCTGGAGACCTCGACAGCCGGGAGGCCTGACCACCCTCTAGGGGGCGAAGAGGCGATCCTTCACCTCGTCACCGCTATGCCGTGCTTCTTGATGAGGTCGTGCAGGGTGGGCCTGCTCACGTCAAGGTCGAGGGCCGCCTTCGAGATGTTCCCGCCGTGGCGCACCAGCGCCTCCCTGATGGCCGCGATCTCCGCCTCGTCCCTTGCCTCGCGGAGGGTCCTCACGGGCCCGGCCCGGGCACCCACCTCCTCGCCGAGGTCGAGGTCGGCGCTCTGGATGTAGTCGCCCTCGGCCATGACGACGGCGCGCCTGATCCTGTTCTGCATCTCCCTCACGTTCCCCTGCCAGGCGTGCCTCGCCATGGCGTCGAGGGCGGAGCTGGAAAACCCCTTGAAACGCGGGCCTATCTCCCTGCTGTACACCTCCAGGAAGTGGCGAGCCAACACGGGGATGTCCTCGGGCCGCTGCCTGAGCGCGGGCATGTGGAGCGGCACCACGTTGAGCCTGTAGTAGAGGTCCTCCCGGAACCTCTTCTCCTCGACCGCCTTCTTCAGGTCCACGTTCGTGACGGCGATCACCCTGGCGTCCACCCGGATGGTCTCGCGGCCGCCGATGCGCTCGATGGTGCCCTCCTGGATGAACCTGAGGAGCTTCACCTGGAGGGGCAGGGGGAGTTCGCCCACCTCGTCGAGGACCACCGTGCCGCCCTGGGCGCGCTCGATCTTCCCGATCTGGCGCGCGTGCGCGCCGGTGAACGACCCCTTCTCGTGGCCGAAGAGCTCGCTCTCGATGAGGGTCTCGGGTATGGCCCCGCAGTCGATGATCACCAGCGGCCGTTCGCTGCGGTCGCTGAGCGCATGGATCGCCCTGGCAAGCCGCTCCTTGCCCGTGCCGCTCTCTCCCTGTATGAGCACGGGGTAGTCGGTGCGCGCCACCTTCCTGACCCTCTCGAAGAGCTCGAGCATGCAGGGGGACGTTGCCACCATGCCGAAGAACTGCGCCTTGTCCTCGACCAGCCTCTCGAGCTCGCTCACCTGGCGCTCGAGCCTCGTCAGGTACAGTGCCCGCTTGATCACTATCCTGAGCTCCTCGAGGTCCACGGGCTTGGTATGGTAGTCGTACGCGCCCAGGGAAACCGCCTTGACCGCGTTCTCCCTCTGGGTGTTGCCCGTGACCACCACTACCTTGAGGCCCGGCTTCCTGCTCACGATCTCCTCGAGGAGCCTGAGCCCCTCTTCCGAGGAGTCAGGGGTGGGCGGCAATCCCAGGGCGAGGATGACGGCCTGCGGATCCCGGCCGTTGATCACGTCCATGGCGGTCGGGGCGTCCCCGGCCACCTCCACCTCGTACAGGTCGCCGAGCCCCCACTTGAGCTGCTTGGCCATGCTGGTCTCGTCTTCCACGATCAGGATCAGGTCTCTCATGTCTTGGGCGTCTCCTCATGGCGTACGGGGTTTCGAGTCCCCCTGCTGCTGCGTCTTGAGCCTCACCGTGAACGTCACTCCCCTGTCCGGGTTGGGCCTGACGGCCACCTGTGCGCCGATCTTCTCGGCCAGGTTCTTCACCTGCCACAGGCCGAGCCCGGTCCCGCGCTTCTTGGTCGTCTGGAAAGGCCTGAACAGCCTTTCCTGGAGGAACTCCTCGCTCATGCCGCACCCGTTGTCCGAGACCCACAGGCAGACCCCTTCCCCCTCCCTGCGGGCGCCGACGACGATCCTCCCCCCCTCGTCCACCGCCTCGACCGCGTTGACCAGGATGTTCTCGAGGATCCTCTCCAGGATCTCCGGGTCCGTGCCGATCTCGAGGCCGTCATCGATCCTGGAGGCGAGCTCTATGCCCCTCATGCGCGGGCTTATCCTCTCCAGCAGGCGCTCCAGGAACCCCCCGAGCGATACCTGGCAGAAGGAGGGCTCCTCCGGCCTGTCCGCCGCGCAGAGCTTCGAGATGACCTTGTCGATCCGGGTCAGGGCCTGGCCGATGGTCTCGAGCATGTCGCTCCTGAACTCGGGGCTGTCCATGTGGCGGGGGGCGTTCTGGAGGACGAGGGAGAGGTGGCCGGCCGCGTTCTTGAGATCGTGGAGCAGGGTGGCGGACATGCGGTTGTAGGTGTCGATCTCCTTGTTCTCCGCCAGCCTCTGTGCGAACCATGCCTTGGCGAGGGCCGAGCTCGCCTGGGAGGCGATGGCCGTGAGGAGGTCCACGTCGTCCCGGCCGTATGCGGTGCCCGGCCTCTCCCTGCCCACGGCCATGAAACCCACGAGGTCGTTGCCCACGAACATGCCGACGGCCAGTTCTATCCTGTTGGCGTCGAGGAAGCGGGCGTGGTCCTTGACGAGGACTCCCCACAGCTCGTCCGCGCCTGCCGGCGGCGTCCTCCTGAGGAAATACCTCCGCGAGGAGAGGAAGACGACCAACGGGTGCGTGCCCTCTACGGTAGAGTCCCCGGTTTCCGAGGGGAACGAAAGCACCCGCAGGTAGTCGCCCTCCCTGTGCAGCCAGATGGAGAGGTCCGAGGTGTACATGCTGTCGAGCACCACCTGGGCGGTGACGTGCAGGATCTGGCGCTGGGTGTTCGCCACCGTGAGGGCCCCGCTGAGCTCCATCCACTCCTTCCGGTAGTCGTACTTGTTGGCGAAGAAGTGGGTGTCTATGAAGAAGCGGAGGCGGGCCCTCGCCTCGGGCGAGAGCGAGAGCACGAAGAACACCACCAGCGCGAGAAAGGCGATGAAACCCGTGACCACCACCGGCGACTTCAGCCCCAGCCGCTGGACACCGAGGATCGCCGCCCCGGTGAGCACGAGGTAGAGCCCCATGCTGAGGAGGGTGAGGGAGTGGTACACCACGTAGCGGGAGACGAACACGTCCAGCTCGAAGAGCCGGTGACGGATGGAAAAGAAGACGAGCAGCGAGGACCCGACGAGGACCATGAGCGAGCCCAGGGCGGTCACCTCCACGCTCAGCGTGCTCGTGGCGAGCCTGTGTATGGCGAGCAGGCAGGATGCGCCGAGGATCGAGACGAGACCGACGGCCGGGAACCTGAACACGGTCCTCGTCCGGCCCGTGGAAGACCTCAGGATGTTCTCGACGAGCCAGACCCCGCTGGTCGACACGAGGAGCAGCGCCACGGCATGCGCCCTGCCCAGCCTGTCCAGGGCGATGGCGCCCTCCGGCGAGAACAGCGCGAAAGAGGCTCTCGTGAACACGAGGATGCACGCGTAGCCCGCGCAGAGCGCCGTGACGCCGACGGATGCGGCCCTCATGAGCCGGCCGCGCGACGCGAGACCCCGCTCCATCCCGATCATGGCGCAGACGAGACAGCCCGCGCCCACGAGCTCGAAGACGGAGGCGGCCTGGGCCGCAAGGATCTGGTTTCTCCCGAGCAGGAACACCGAGTCGCACGCCTGCACGGCGGAGACGGCGAGGAGGCCGCAGGCGAGGGCCCTGCCGGACCTCGCTCCGCTGCGCACGAGGATGATCGCGCCCCCGAGCAGGCACACCGCGGCTGCAGGCAAGCTGAAGAAGAAGTACATGGTACTCGCCTCTCGACCCCTTCCTACCAGATATCGTCAACGGTGTCGAAATAATTTACAGGTTTCCCCCGGGGTGTCGGGATCGGCCGGAACCTCGCACGGCCGATCACTGCACGCAGCTTGCCGCCTACAGGAGACCGCCCGTCGATAGACCTCGAGAAGGCCGCCCGCCCTCAAGGCGGCGCGCACCCTCGATCCAGGCCCGAAGGCGATCCCTGCCCCATGCACCCAGGACCAGACGGGGCGGTGCTGTCGGCGGATTTTACAGTCACCCATTCCCGGCAGCCCGTCATATCTCATAACCATTTGATTTTTATGATTTTCCTGCCATGGCATGATCATTGCTTTCCCCGGGGGACTGAATACTTTTTTCACATGGAGGCTTGCATCATGGCACGAAACGTTCGACTTGTTGTGTTGGCCCTGGCGGTGCTTGCAACGGCATCTTCCGCCTTCGCCATTCCCCTGGGCACGAACATCACGATCAACGACCTCGTCAACGGCAGCTCGAGCTGGTACGGCAGCGCCGCCAACACGAGCGTGGGCCGAGAGGACCAGGAGGTCGAGGTGAATTGCTTGACAGGGCAGTCGTGGGACCTCGAGGCCTTCTTCCTCGACGGCTACATCCTGAGCCTCGTGGGCGGGTTCGACTTCGTGAACGGCTATGGGGGCTACCGCGCGGGTGATATCTTCATCGACATCAACGGCGACGCGAAATACGGCACGGCCAACACCAGCAGCGGATCTGGCAACAGCGTCGTTAACAACACCTTCGGCTATGACTTCGTGATCGCCTGCGACTTCTCCCAGATGAGGTACGATGTCTACCAGCTCTTCGACGGCGTCTCGACGGTCACGGTCTTCTACTCCCAGAACGACGAGTCGAACCCGTGGGTGTACAACGATGGCGGAACGCTCGTGGCCTTCGGCGACATCACCTACTCTAGCGGACTTTCCGATGCGGATGCCGGCTACCTCTTGGGCGGCTCCCACAACGTGGCCCGGTTCGACCTGGGGTTCCTCCAGTATTTCGAGGGCTTCAACGGCAGCTTCCTCGCCCACACGACGCTCGAGTGCGGCAACGACAACCTCATCGGCACAGGCACGGCGCCCGTGCCCGAGCCGGCGACACTGCTCCTTCTGGGCTCCGGCCTGATCGGGCTTGCGAGCATCGGGAGGAGGAAGAGGACACGGTAACAAGGCTCATCTCTTCAAGGACGGCACCTGCGGGGCCCGGCACTCAGCCGGGCCCCTGTTTTTTTCCGGCGGGAAGGATGCCGCCTGCGTGCGGGGGAACGTCACGAGACGAGTGCAGCTGCCGCCTCGTGCCCGGACATCCCTCAGAGAGCCATGGCGCTCATTACGACCATACTGCCGCCGCCTTGTGCCCGGACATCACGCCTGCGGGCGGGGGAACGTCACCGGTCGGGTCGGGCAACCGGGTCCCCCTTGATGTAGACCGTGCCCTGGAACAGGCAGAGGACCTCGCCCGGTTCGTCCATGACCTCCACGAGGTAGGTGGCGAGCCTGCGGTTCCTCGAGACCTCCCGTGCCCTTGCGTAGAGCACGTCGCCGTAGGCCGCCTTCATGAAGGTCATGGTGGTGTTGACGGCCACCGCCGAGAGCCCGCGGGTGTGCGAGGCCACGGCGAAGGCCATGTCCGCGAGCGTGAAGAGGGCGCCGCCGTGGGCCATGCCGAGGCTGTTTCTGTGCCGTTGGTCCACCCGGAGCCTCACGAGGGCGGTACCGGGGCCGGTATCCACGATCTCCACCCCCACGAACGCGGCGAAGTAGTCCTTCTCGAAGTATGCCCTGAGGGCCTCGATCCCGATCGCATCGTGCGCCACGGCCGCTCACCCCCGGGACGCGCCCAGGCCCCGGATGCGCTCCGGGTGGGCGTACACGTTGAAGGCACCGTCCTTGGCGCGGCACACGAGCGTGACCCCGTGCGCCCTCGCCAGGCGCACGCCCTCGTCGGTGGTAGCCGCCTTGCTCACGATCACCGGGATGCCGGCGTTCACGGCCTTGACGACCATGCCGGCCGGCTGCCTCCCCGTGCAGCCGAGCACGCACCCGGACAGGTCCACCCCGGCCAGCACACCGCTGCCGATGACCTTGTCGACGGTGTTGTGCCTCCCCACGTCGCTGCTCTTGGCCACCACCTCCCCGTCCTTGTACAGCACCGAGCAGTGGGCGCCTCCTGTCCGTTCCCACAGCGGGGAGACGATCGACGCCATGACCCGGGCTATGTCTTCCACGTCGATACGTACCCGGGATGCGACCGCGCCCACGATGCGGCCCGTTGACAACCCGCCGCTCGTACCCGTCACCCCTGCGCCCGGCGCCTCGACGGCCGTGCCTCTCACCATGATCCTGGAACCGTCCACCTCCACGTCCTCCACCGAGCGGGCGAGCCCCTCGCTTATCGCGAAGCCAGCCCCCAGCTCCCTCAGCATGCCGGGGCTCGCAACCAGCGCCCCCACCGCAGCGCCGTTGAAAGAGAGGGTGTAGGTCCGCTCCAGGCAGACCTCGTCCACGAAAGCAGAGACCCCTTTCTCGTCCCTGCGCACCGCATCCACGCGGACTAGCAGCGAACCCGTGTCTTCCACGTCACGTCACCCCTTTCCTTGCGGCGAGTTCGAAGAGGGCTATCGATGCGGCCTGCGACACGTTGAGCGAGTTGAACGCGCCCTGCATGGGGATCCTCGCGAGCGCGTCCAGCCCGTGCGCGATCACGGGCCTTATGCCCCTGTCCTCGCCGCCCACGACGATGGCCGCCTTCCCGAAGGAAGGCAACGTCCTGATATCCGCGCCTAAGGTCGCGTCGAGCCCGACGAGCCAGAAGCCTTCGTCCCTGAGGGCCTCGAGCGCCTGCCTGAGGTTCGTTACCCGCGCGATGCGGGTGTGCTCGGAGGCGCCCGCAGAAGCCCTGACCACGGCCGGGGTGACCGGGCACGCCCGGTGTCTCGGTATCACTACCCCGGCGCCTGCCAGCGCGTGCGCCGCCCTGATCGCGGCCCCGAGGTTCTGCGGGTCCTCGACGGAGTCGAGCACGAGGACGACGTCGAGCCCGAAGAGGTCTTCCAGGGCCGCGTACGGATAGTCCGAGACCCTGGCCGCCACCCCCTGGTGTTCCCTCGTCCCGGCTATCCTGTCGAGCTCGCGCCTGTCCACGACCCTCAACGCCTGGTGCCACGGCGTGTCCCGCCATCTCGGGGCGCTTTCCTCCAGTGCGAAGACCTCGTAGACCGTCCTCCTGCCGGAGCGGAACACCTCCTCGAGCGCGTTTCTGCCCGAGACGACCTCTCCCCTGTGACGGTGCTCGGGACCCGAGCGTTGCACGGCGGGCTCCGGGCGCCGCCACGGTTTCTTCGGGGGCCTCGGTTTCATGGCACGAAGCTCGCGACGTACTCCATGGCCCCGGCGCGGACGTCCCCCGACGGGGCGGCGGTGCGCCAGGAGCCCTGGACCCCCTGTTCGCACAGGGTCTGCTCGAGGTGGAACATGGCGATCCCCATGTCCAGCCGCTGGAGGTCCACCTTGGGGAACAGGAGCGAGTACAGGGGCGTCCTCCTGAGGTAGAAGTGGTATGCCCCGTCCTTCACGAGCACCCTCCACGGCTGCCGGTTCGACGAGGAGGGCGCGAGGCGGACCATCTCGAGGGCCGCGAGGTGGGACCCGGCCGAGCGCTCGTTCATGGGGCTTTCGAAATCGTCCATGAAGAAGAGTTCCGCGAAGGGCTTCCTCGTGTGCGACCCGGCCGTGGCCGCAAACAGCCTGTCGATGGTCGAGCGGGCCTTGGCCGGCACCCCCACCGGGCTGACGGCGCAGACCGTCTCTCTCCCGGCAAGGCCCACGGCGTCGGCGAAGGCCGACCTGTCGAAGGTCCCGCCGACCCAGCACGTTCCGTACCCCAGGGAGGTCGCGCACAAAATCACCGACTCGAAGAGGTACCCGAAGTCTTCGGGCCTGGACTCGGACTGGTCCATCGCGCCCACAAGAAAGCTCCTTGCGCCCGAGATCACGCCGTAGGTGCCCTTTACCCTGTCGCCGACTGTATGACCGAGCTCGGCGAGCACGATCCTCACCCTCGAGCCGAACGGCGGCCTGCCGAGCCCGGCGATGAAAGAACGGATCTGCTCGGCGTCCTCGGGCCTGGGCCGGGAGGCCTGGTAGGTCCTCCACGAGCGCCGCGCGCGGATGAGCTCCGTCACCGGCCGTACGTACGACACCATCTCCCCGGCGCACCTCCTCTTGCCATCGGCTTGGACACTCAGAGCAGGGTGACGATCACCCGCCTCGACCTGCGGGGTCCGTCGAACTCACAGAAGAAGATGTTCTGCCACGTCCCGAGCATGAGCCTCCCGTCTTCCACGGGGATGACCTCGGAAGGCCCCACGATGCCCGCCTTGATGTGGGCGTCGCCGTTCCCGTCCTCCTCGTCGTGGAGCCAGGCGCCCCTCGGCACGAGGTTCCTCAGGCAGCCGAGCACGTCTTTCGGGATGTTCGGGTCCCAGTTTTCCTGGATCATCAGCGCCGCGGTTGCGCCCTGGGCGAAGAGCGCGCACAGCGAACACCGCTCGCCGTGCCTGGCGACGAGATCCCTCACCCGAGCGGTGATGTCCACGAGTTCCTCACGGGCGCTCGTGGAGAACTCTATCACGTGACGCATGGTGGGGATATACCACGCGGCCATCCCTGCTTCAAGGAATCCCTTCCTGCGCGACGCCCGCGCGACTCAGGGTACCCGGAGCAGGGCCCGGGACTCGAGCATGCGGTACACCCTCTCCGCCTGGGCGCGGGTGCTCTCGAGCGGCCCGCTGTTGTCGATGACGAGCGTGGCGATCCGCCTCTTCTCCTCGATGGGGATCTGCGCCCTCACGCGCGCAAGGGCCTCCTCCACGCTCAACGAGTCCCTCAGCACGAGGCGGCGGACCTGCTCGTCCTCGGGGCAGTACACCACGATGACCTCGTCCAGGCCCTCGTGCATGCCCGTCTCGAAGAGCAGGGGGACATCCAGGATGACCACGGCGTCGGGCCTGGACGAGGCGACGCCCGCCACCTGCTCGCTCATCCGCTTCATGACCTCTGGGTGCACGAGGGCCTCCAGGGCCCTGCGCATGCCCTCGTCCCTGAACACGATGCGGGCGAGCCGCGCGCGGTCTATGGCGCCGTCGGGACCGAGGATCTTTTCCCCGAACAAGGACACGATCTCCTCGAACGCCCTGCTGCCCGGGAGCACCACCTCCCGGGCGGCCCGGTCCGCGTCCACGATGAAGGCGCCCAGGTCTTCGAGGATGGAGCTGACCGTGGACTTGCCGGTGGCTATAGAGCCGGTAAGCCCGGCAACGAACATGCGTCACCCCCTATCAGCGAGAGGTTCCTCCCCGCAGCCGGGCCGTCCCTCCGGTAGGAAAAGTACGACGCCGTGCAGCAGGTGCACGAGCGAAGGACGTGTATCCGCGAGGGG